>JACKQG010003524.1_pt1 | contig 19145 bp, 14 predicted proteins | sample 8237621 | NCBI WGS metagenome assembly JACKQG01 (sample SAMN15677084, study PRJNA649215) | marine metagenome | biome: marine; feature: Black Sea; material: saline water; isolation source: suspended particulate matter (SPM) from the Black Sea western gyre | collected 2013-06-09/2013-06-10 | depth... | reverse complement strand
GCGCCCACTTGGACGACCGCTTGACGAAGAGTGAGCGCCGCGTTTTCCAAAATGGTATGCGCTCACGCCAGCGCTGTGTTGCGGTACTGACCGAAGAACTTCACCTTCAAGTCAACCACATCGCCGACCTGATTTCGATCGTGCATTCACGCTTGTTTGAATGGCAGTCGTTGCAGACCCGGATTGATTCTTTCGATAGTAAATTGAAGGCAACCAAAGCAGGCAAAGAAGAACTTGCTGCTTTAAAAGCGCGCGCCTTTGATTACGAAGTGGTTGCACTGGAGCCATTGAATTCATTCGAAGTTCGCATGAATCGTGTCATTCGTGCCGTCGACGGCTACGAACAGGCGAAACGTGATTTGTCTTCGGGCAACTTGCGTTTGGTGGTTTCGATTGCCAAGAAGTATCGCAATCGCGGCCTGAGCTTTTTGGACTTGATCCAAGAGGGCAACACCGGCTTGATGAAAGCGGTGGAGAAGTACGAATACCGGCGTGGTTATAAATTCTCAACTTATGCGACGTGGTGGATTCGTCAAGCCATTACGCGTTCCATTGCCGACCAAGCGCGGACCATTCGTATTCCGGTGCACATGATTGAAACCATGTCGCGGTTGCGGGCGGTGCAAAAGCGCTTGCTGCAAACCATGGGTCGCGAGCCGTCAATCGAAGAAATGTCTGAAGCTGCTGAAATCTCGGTGGACGAGGCCCAGCGGGTGATGAAGATTGCCAAGCATCCGATCAGCTTGGACCGCCCGATCGGCGACAGCGAAGACAGCTATTTCGGCGACTTTATCGAGGACGAAACTTCAGAGAACCCGGTCGAAAAAGCTGGCCAGGGCATGCTGAAGGAGCGCATCGACGAAGTGCTGGACTCCCTGACCTTCCGTGAAAGAGAAATCGTCAAATTGCGCTACGGCATTGGCGATGGCTACACTTACACACTGGAAGAAGTGGGGCGGATTTTCCGGGTTACGCGTGAACGTGTGCGTCAGATTGAAGCCAAAGCAATTCGCAAATTGCAGCACCCGATCCGGGCGCGCAAGTTGGCAGGCTTCATCGAAGGCGTTACCTGAGAAAAGCTGTGCTGAGTTGGCGTACGCGCATGCATAATTGCAGGCGTGAAAGAGATCCTCGCTTTGCTCGTTCGATTACAACTGCTCGACGACAAAATCCGCAATCAAAGGCGGCGATTGGAATCGATTCCAGGTGAATTGAACGAGCGCGAAGCAGCATTTGCAGCTAAGGAAGCCAGCGCTGAACAAATCGAAGCTGAGCGTAAAGCGCGTTTGATCCGGGTCAATGATTTGGAAAACGAGGTCAGCTCCAACGAGGAGCGCATCGCCAAATTGGAAGATCAATTGTTGCGTACCCGCGACGCCGGATCGATTCGCATTGGTCAGCATGAAATTGAAGGATTGCGCGACAAGGTTTCCACCGACCAGGAAGAGGCCTTAGGATTGCTTGAAGAGATCGATACTTTGGAGCAACAGCGCGATGTCGCCCGTGCTGACGTCGAAACCCAACGGGCTGAATTGGCACATTTCAGGCTAGTCGTCGATAGTGACGAAAAAGAGCTGGGGCAGGTCCTGGCGGCCTTCCAAGTGGAGCGCGATGAATTGCTTAAGCCATTGTCTGGCAAGCCCTCTTTGGTTTACCAGAGGATCGGCGATGCCCGCTCGGGTAAGTCGGTTGTGCCGCTGCGGGGAGGGGCTTGCGTCGGCTGCGGAATGGGTCTGAACCCGAATGATCAATTGAAGGTGAAGGCGGCCAAAGCTCTATTCCAGTGCCGTTCTTGCTCGCGTATTTTGGTGGAACAGGAGCTGTGGTCAGCAGCGGTCCCCGCTGAATAGCTCTTAGTTGTTAAACTCGGCGGTCATGCTTTGTCTGTCGACCCTGCTTTTTGCGGCTATCTGCCAACAGCCGCTGACCAGCCAACTGCCCAAGGAGGACCTCGGTGTAACCGCGTTCCTGCAAAAGTACCCTGAGTACAACGGCAAAGGCATTCGTGTTGCAGTACTGGATACCGGTGTAGACCCCGGCCATCCTTTCTTGCAAAAAACGCCGAATGGGGGGCGGAAAATTGTGGATTGGTACGACGCCACCACCGACGGCCGCTTGCAAATTCAGCATCGGACCAAGGCTGAAAACGGCACCATTATGGGATTGTCCGGCCGCCGTCTGGACCTCGGCAAATGGGCCGCTCCAGGGCGGGAGTTTGGTTTGATTCGCATCGATCAGGATTTCCTTCCAGATGATTTGGAAGGACGAATTCAAGGCGATCGCAGTGAAGATTGGGGTGATGCCAAGCGCAAATATCAGGAGCGCCAAGCGCGGGCCAACCTCAACAATGATGAGCAGTCGACGTTAGCTGCCCAAGAAGAACATTATTTTGGCTCTTACCAGGACGTCGGTCCGGTTTGGGACATGGTTGTGTTTGAGTTGAATGGCCACAAAGTTGTGGTCGTCGATAATGACGAAGATGGGAATTTAGGCGAAGAGCCAGCGCTGAAGAATTTTCGCCAAAGTGGTGATTGGGCCACCCTAGGCGATGAAGCGCTGATGAACTACGCAGTGTCAGTAGAGGGTGACAACGAGGTCCACCTTTACTTTGACGCCCACGGTCACGGTACCCATGTCGCTGGCATCATTGGTGCATGGGAAGGCGAAGCGGGGCGCTTGAATGGCGTAGCCCCAGGCGTGGAATTTGTTGCCATCAAAATTGGCGACGGCAAGTTTGGCGGCTCCACCAGTGGTTTTGCCATTTCCAAAGCTTTGGATTATGCGGTTGAAGCTGGCTGTCAGGTGGCCAACATTAGCTTCGGCGGTCCTTCCTTTTTTGCCGACGGCTTAGAGCCGGACGGCTGGGTGGTCGAGGAAGCAACCAGACGCGGATTGTGCGTGGTCACCTCCGCTGGTAACGAAGGTCCGACGCTGACCACTGTCGGTGCACCCGCAACCACGTCGGCGGCTTTTTCGATTGCCGCAGCCGTTTGGCCAGGAACGCAACGCGCCAATTATTCTTCGCTGACGCCTAGCGATCCGGTGCTCTTCGATTTTTCGAGCCGCGGACCCTTGCCAACCGGTGATTTGGGTATCGATTACGCCGCTCCCGGAGCCGCATTGAGCGCGCTGCCATCTTGGGGCATTACCTTGGGTGAAAACTGGAACGGCACCTCGATGGCCGCACCGCAAATCAGTGGCTGCATTGCTTTGCTGCATTGCGCTGCCGAGGCGGAAGGTTGGGCCCATGATCCAGTGCGGATCGACCGCGCCTTGCGCTTAAGTGCTGAGCCGATGCCGAATCACAGTTGGATCGAGCAGGGCCATGGTTTTGTTTCGGTGCCTGCAGCATTCGATGCATTGGGGCACTTGCATCAAGCAGGCTTCCAAGATCAACTCTACACGGTAAGCGTTAGCAATCCGTTTGGCGTCGGTGCAGGGGTTTACTTGCGTGGGGTTGCATCGGGCCGACCGATGGACGTCAATGTAAACCTTACGCCACTTTTCGACGACGAAACCAGCAATGCCACCCAAGCTAGTTTCCTCCGCACATTCCGGCCGGAACCAGAAGCCGATTGGATTCAGGGACCAGATATTTTTTACTCCAGTGCGCATGGCCAAAACTTCAAACTGCGATTGAATTGTGGCGATCTAGAGCCTGGCCTTTACAGCACCAGGGTGCTGATTTACGACGTCGATCAACCTCGCGATTTTGGCCCCGAGGTCGTGCTACCGGTTACTGTAATCATTCCTGATCAAACCACTACCGGCAATGAAAACCGCTACCAAAACCGGTTTGCATTGCGCCCAGGGCAGTTGAATCGCAACTTCTTGGACGTGCCATATGGTGCGACTCGGGCAAAAATTAAGGTCACCCAGTTCGGCGGAGCACGCAACGAAATTCGTTCCGGTGCAGGCTCGGTAAGTGGCTTCCTTTACGCCGGTGATCGTCAAGCGCGGGGTCGGTTCTTCTTGGAAGATGGGCAGACTTACGAAACCTCGGTTCCAGTGGAAGCTGGCACGGTCATGGAATACACCATGGCGTCGCGCTGGGCGACTAACTTGGAAGCCGAGTACTTGTTGGAAGTTCAATTCACTGGCGTGGTCGCCCAGGATTCGGAAGTTGTGGTTCCAGCCGGTCAAAATTTGGCTTACCTCGGATTAAAAAACACCCTCGGCAGTGGCCGCTTTGCGGTTAGCGGCAACGTCGAAGGCATCGCCATTCCGATCACCGCCCAGATCGACATCAAGCCTGATCCGATTCGCCATACGGTCATGGGCAAGCGTGGTTTGTTCTACGGCACGCGAGCCTGGAGTACCGAAATCCCAGCCGCAGGTGCCGACGTGGTGCTGCGCATGCCTCACTCCATTCAGACCATTGAATTGCGTGAAGATTTGATGCTGCTGGTGCGCGATGCCAACGGCCAAACTTTGAAGCGTTTGATTGCTTACGAAATCGATACCCCGGTGGGGCACTTGGATGCAGGGAAATATGACTTTGAGTTAATTTATCCATCCATAGGGCTGGCCGCACTGAAGTCTGCGTACGCCGGAGCGGAATTGCGTTTGCAAACCGGTGGCGGCAGTATGAGTGCAAGCAGCGGATTGCAAGAGGCTTTGCAAGGCAACGCTGGAAGCACTTTGGATATTCCATTCGGTGGTGCCCGTACTGCTTACCTAGCAACTCCGGAATTAGAAGCCCTGCGTGACGGCCGCTATTACTTCGGTTCGGCGACCGTTAAGTCCGGTGGCGATACGGTGCTGAGTTTGCCCTTGAGTATTCATCGCCCATGGGTTGCTCCGGCTGAGGCGATGGAGGAAGAAGCGCCAGCTATCTCGGTCGTCAGCCTGACCCAACAAGAAGCCGCCAATGCCGACGAAGATCCAATCGCCGCAGCACGTGCCAAGTTTGAGGAAACCCAAAGCGCCGACGCCGCCAGTGCTGCTTGCCTGCATGCCGCGTGGGATTGGCAAAGCGCTGATTCGATGAATTTCGAAGCGGAATTGGCAGTGCTCGAAACTCTGGCAGCGGCCAATTTGAACGATTACGCCCAGCAGCGCGGCACCGGCTTTTTAAGCCGCTTTCCTAGCCAAATCACCGTGTTCCTCGACGCAGCGGCAGGCTGGAACCCCTAATTTTGAAGCCACGATTGGCTTTATGCGGCAACGTCTTCCGGGTCCATGACGCGGAGGGCGCCATCGCTTTAATGGCCGAAGGGCAATTGCCCGAACTCCGGCAGCAATGGTTGCAAAGCGGCGCTGCGGGTGCCGCAGAGGTCGGCTTTGGTTTGTACTTGCCGGCCATCGCAGCCGCGCAGTTGATAAAAAACCCTGCTCTGCGGCGGCGTTGGACTAGAAGCAGTTTGAAATCGGGCTGGCCGATTTGGACGGCAAACGCATTTCCTTATGGCGGCTTTCACGAAAAGTTGGTTAAGGAAAAAGCGTTCCTGCCGGACTGGACCCAACCCGAGCGCTTGCACTACACCTGCCAAGTTGCAGATTTGTTGGCGACGCAGATGTTGGCCGGCGGTGGCGACGACCTGCAGGGCTCGCTGTCCACTTGCCCATTGGGCTATGGAACCGACTTAGTCACCAATCCGACTGCGCTGAAACACCTCAAATTGGCCGAAGCCCATCTGGCGCATATCGCCGACGAACTTCAAGTCCATCTGGTGCTCAGTTTGGAGCCCGAGCCCGACGGTGCCTTCGAGCGGGTGAGCGATCTAGGGCGGTGGTTGCATCAACATTTCCCGCAAAGCCGGCACGTCGGCGTATGTTGGGATTTGTGCCACAGCGCGGTGGTAGATGAGCCAGCAGCCGAAGTCGTACAAGTACTGCAGGACCTCCAGGTGCGCTGCGGCAAGGTACAAGTCTCAGCGGCATTGCTTCTGCAAAGCGCCGATTCCGAGGTGGTTGCCTTATTGGCCAAATTGGCCGATGACCCATGGTTTCATCAGGTCCGTCAAATCGGTGGCGCGACTGCCGCAAGATGGCCTGATTTACCGCCGTTTTTGCAGTCCTCGGCCTATGCGGACCTGCAAAACCCTGACGTCGTTCCAACGAATGTGCAATACGGCATCCATTGCCACGTGCCGGTGCACCGCAACGAATTTTTACCCGGACTGCAAGCCACCGAATGGAAAGCAGCCGTCGACGTCGCCCTGGCCGCTGGGATTCGTGATTTTGAGTTGGAAACCTATACTCTGCCGGTGTTGCCGTCGGCCTTTTTGGAGCAGCATGGAGTGGTCGGCACCTTCGTCGCAGAATTAGCGGCCTGTTTCCGCCAAATCTGCCTTGACACGGATCCGCAAGGTCCTTAATCTTTGCGCCCTCGAAAGCTGAAAGGCTTGCGAATGGCCCCATCGTCTAGTCAGGCCTAGGACACCAGGTTTTCATCCTGGCAACGGGGGTTCGAATCCCCCTGGGGTCACCATTTCATCAACCCACCAGTTTCGGCTGGTGGGTATTTTTTTGCCCCTTCGGATCAAGAACTGGTTTCCCTGGTGGGTGGTTCGCCCTGGTCAAGCTATGCCTCCTGATGATGACTGGCAAAGTTTCTCCGTTGAGGAGCGTATTTCTGCAGTCTGGGAACTAACCAAACTTTGCTGGGACTAGAACCAAAGGGGAGAAGGGGAACCAAGACTTCAAAGATCTATTGTCAGCATTCAACGACCTTCAAGTTGAATATCTGGTCGTGGGGGCTCATGCGCTAGCCGGATTATCCGAGCCTTGCAAGAATTCGGCGCACCCTTGCATGATTTGTCTGAAAAAGACCTGAGCCAGCCCGGAGTTGTTTTCCAATTTGAGTTCCGCCGGTTCGAATTGACGTCCTTCCTAAAATTGACGGGGTAACTTTCGAGGCCGCCTTCAAGATCTTGCCGACGTGGAGCATCTGGAAAATACCGGCGAAAAACAATGAGGGAAGCTCTGGTTCATCCGGTCGGCGAGCTGGCGATATCCACTCACTGTCCCACACGCCCGAATGAATCAGAGCATTCCTAGGCTTGGAATGCCAAGTTCAATTCACAACCTATGAGTTGGATCTTCTGATGTGCTCATTTGACCTTGAAGAAATCCAGGACGCGAAATTTACCCTTGGCAATATGGTGCGACGGATAAAAGTCTACTTCCATGTCCATTCTGCGGTGGACAGGATTCAGCAAGCCCTGGATAGTTGAAGCATGAGCCGATTAACCCTGCCGCCGGAGAACGAAATGTACGAAGCGCTGCTAAACCGCGACGCGTCCTACGAGGGGCTTTTCATCGTTGGGGTGCGGACGACAGGGATTTTGTGCCGATCGACCTGCCCGGCGCGTAAGCCAGCGCGCAAGAACGTTGAATTTTTTGCTACCGCCGCAGAAGCTCTGTTTGCCGGCTATCGGCCATGCAAGCGCTGTCGACCGATGGAACCTGTTGGCGCCACTCCAGACTGGTTGCGCGGGCTGCTGGAGGCCATGGAGGTCGATCCCGGGCGTCGCTGGCTGGATGCGGACTTGCGCGAGCTTGAGCTGCAGCCAACCCGCGTGCGGCGCTGGTTTCAAACCCACCATGGCATGACCTTTCATGCGTATCAGCGCGCGCGCCGTTTGGGCCGGGCCTTGGGCCAACTTTCTTTGGGCGACGACCTATTGCAAAGTGCTTACAACAACGGTTTCGAATCCATCAGCGGCTTTCATGACGCGGTGCGGCGCATAGCGGGGGAGACACCTGGCAAGGCGCGCCACGCCTCAATGGTGAAATTAACTCGGATTACAACACCATTGGGGCCGATGGTCGTCGGCGTGACCGAACAGGCTTTGTGTTTATTGGAATTTGCCGACCGGCGCATGTTGGAAACTCAACTGAAGCGCATTCAGAAAAACTTGGGCGCCGTTTTAGCTCCTGGGGAAAATGCCGTCAGCGAGCAAACTGCGGAGCAAATGGAAGCCTACTTCGCTGGCACTTTACGCCAATTCAGTGTGCCGCTCGAGCTCAGTGGTACCGAATTTCAGCAAAGTGTTTGGCAGCAACTCATCACCATTCCCTACGGTCGAACGCGCAGTTATAGCGAGCAAGCGCAACGCATAAACCGACCTACTGCAGTCCGCGCAGTTGCCCGCGCCAATGGCGACAATCGCATTTCCATCATTGTTCCATGCCATCGCGTCATCGCTGCCGACGGTTCGCTAACCGGTTACGGCGGCGGACTTTGGCGTAAGCAGTGGTTGCTGGATTTGGAAACAGGTCGCCAGCCGCAGCCGTTGTTATTGCCAGACTAGGAGCTGGAATTCTGCACGGTTTAAGCCAACGGGTGCGCTTGCTGATAAAGCTTGCGCAAGTGTTCCAAAGACACGTGAGTGTAGATCTGGGTACTGCCAAGGCTGGCGTGACCCAATAGCTCTTGCACCGTGCGCAAATCCGCGCCGCGGCGCAAAAGGTGGGTGGCGAAGGAATGTCGGAAAGTGTGGGGTGAGCATTCGCGCTCGATCCCGGCGCGCAGCAAACAACGGTTCAAAATGCGTCGCACCGAGCGGTCGGTAAGCCGGGTGCCTAAGCGGTTCAAGAACAGAGGGGTCCGGTCCAAACGGCGCAAAGATTTTGACGACATGTAATCGCGGATCGCTTGCAAAGCCGGCGCGCCCAACATGCCATAACGTTCTTTTTGCCCCTTGCCTTGCAGCAGTACCAAACCACGCCGCATGTCCAAATGATGCTCGTCCAAGGCCACCAATTCTGAAACGCGGCAGCCGGTCGAATACAGCACCTCCAAAATGGATTGGTCGCGCAAACCCTCGGGGTCATCCTGGCGCGGGGTGGCGAGCAGAGTCTCGACTTCGGCCTCCTCTAAGTAGCGTGGCAAGCGCCGACGTCGGCGTGGTCCGCGCAAGCCGGCGGCTGGGTTGGCGTCGATGAATCCACGCTGCTCCATCCAACGGAAAAAGCTGCGGATGCTCGACAGATGGCGCGCCATCGTGGTAGGCCCCAGGCCACGATCTGACAGCACCCCAAGGTGCAGGCGCAAGCGCACGGTGCGCACCTCTTGCGGTCGCGGTTGCTCGGCTTCCTCGTGCAGGGTTGCGAGCAAGCCCATCAAATCGCGCTCATATGCCCGCAATGTGTGCGGGGAAACCTGCCGCACCTCGCGCAAATGGCGTAAAAATTCGATTAGGGCCGAGTCCAGTGAGGTTGCCATCGCTGCGTCATAATAGCGCCTATGCCCCGCATCCTGGTTCGCGTCCTGCAGCGCGTTGCCGATGCCGACCCAACGCGCATGTTGGCGGCGCTGCCTCCAAACTGTCGTCCGGTGTTGCTTGATAGCTCCAGCGGTCGCGGCGCATCGCTGTTGGCATGGAATCCGGACCGCACCGTTGCCGGTCGGCTGCGGCCGGGTGCTTGCATGCCCAGCGGTGGCGGACCACGGTCGCGATGGCCTTTGGCCACAGTCGACCCAGCGCTATTGTTAGAACAAGCGAGCCAACACGAAGATTGGCAATGGGAGCAAAGCGATCTGCCGCAAATGGGTGGTTGGATTGGTTATTTGAGTTTTGAATGTGGTCATGCCTGGGAGCCTTTTCCATGGTTGCCCGCCGACCCAGCCGGATTCGATGATTACCATTTCGCTCGTTACCGCAATGCAGTGCTGTTTTTGCCTACAGGGGAAGCCTTGTTGCTGTGGGGAGAGGATGATTCGCTTTCACCGCAAATAGCTAATGCCGAGCGTGCGGACCTGGCTGATCAATTCAATCAATTACTCGGTGCACCGCCCATTGCGACGTCGGCGGCTTGGTTACCCGCGCCGCCACAGCCGGTTGGCGACGCCCAAAGTTATCAAGGATCGGTGCGTCAGATGCGGCGCTGGATCGGGGCCGGTGAGTTATTTCAAGCCAATCTTTCGCATCGAATGCAAGGCCCAGCTCCGCAGGACGCGCGGGCCTTTTATGCCAGTTTGAGGCCGCGTCAGCCCACTGAAATGAGCGCCTATTTTGAAACCGGTGCAGAGCGTGCGCTTTTGTCGTGGTCGCCGGAAACTTTTTTGAGCGTGCGCGGTGCCCAATTACGCACCATGCCAATCAAAGGCACGGCGATGCGCGGAGATAGCCCGGAGCTAGATGCTGCCCTCGCCGCCGAGCTAGACGCATCCATCAAAGAGCGCGCCGAACTCAACATGATCGTGGATATGGCGCGCAATGATCTGGGTCGGGTTGCAGTACCGGGCCTGGTGCGGTTGATCCATTCTGGGAAAGTCGTGCCCTTTCCAACCCTGTTCCACCGCGTCGCCGAGGTGCAAGCCAAGTGGAACCCAAGTTTGGGTTTACGCGCTTTAATGCAGGCCACGTTTCCACCGGCATCGGTGACCGGCGCGCCCAAGGTTCGGGCCTTGCAAGCTATCGCCGAACTGGAGCAATCGGCACGCGGGCCATATTGCGGCACCTTCGGCTATTGGCTGCCAGGTGAACCGCGCGGCGAGTTCTCCGTTTTAATACGTACTTCCACGGTGGGGCGGAAACAATTGTCTTTGCGCGTCGGCGCTGGCATTGTTTGGGATAGCGATCCGTTGTTGGAATGGCAAGAAACCTTGGTCAAAGCACGCTACCTCACTTACCAACCGGTCGCCGCCCCGCTACGAGTAAACGCATGAGCAAGTACCGATTCGAATCAGCCGACGTCTTGGTGGTAGACGGCATGGTCATGACTGGCAAGCAACCCGCTTTGCTGGCCAACTTGCCAGGCATCTTGCGCGGCGAAGGGATCTTTGAAACCTTCCTTGCAACCGACGGCGTGCCGACGCCGCTGTTGCGCCTGCATGATGAACGTTTGCACGGCAGCGCCGAGCTTATGGGAATGGATTTGGCAGGCTATGGTTTGCAGCGCAATTTTTGCGAAATTCAGCCTCTGCTTGGAGCCGGTACATGGCGCGTGCGTTACACAGTTTTACGCGCCTTGGAGCGAGGCTTGCTGCATATGTGGACGGCCGGGGCGGTGGAAGCGCCGGCGCAGGAAGTGCAACTCTTGCTGTCTAAATTTCGCACCGATCCGCAAAACCCATTGGCCGGAGCGAAGACGACGTCGCGCGCTCATTTCCAAGTTGCCCATGCCAAAGCCGTAGAAAAAGGATGTTTTGATGCTCTTTTGCCGACTATCGACGGCGATATGTCGGAATGTACTGCAAGTAATTTGCTGGCATGGATCGACGGCAAGCTTTGGACTCCAAGCCTAGAACGGGGCATTTTGGGTGGTGTAACGCGAAATATGCTGTTGCAAGGCTGCCGCGATCATCAAATTCCCGTTTGTGAGGTGAATATTTGGACAAAAGATCTTGAACGGGCGAGTGAGGTCTTTGTCACCAATGCCATCATTGGCGTTATTCCAGTGTGTAAGATTGTGGGAGTGGAACAAAGCTACCCGGGTGCCTGCGGACCCATGCTTCCACTTCTGCGCCAAGCCTACGCAAATGCTTGCGCAGGTCAGTCTCCTACCCGAGCTTAAATCATGATTCGTGCCGCACTTTTCCTACTGCTACTGGCGACGCCCTTAAGCGCCGTCGCACCTCAAGACACGTTCAAAGAACAGGTCAAGCAATACAAGGAAGTCATTGAAGGTCGCGACCACGAAGAGGACGCGATTCAGATGATTGATGGATTCATTCGTCTTTATGCTGAACATAACGAGCGATTGATTGAAATTGCCGATTTGTTGGAGCTAGAAGAGGGCGACCCCAAGGTCTTGCGCAAAGAAATAAAAACCATTGATAAGAGCCAAGAAGAGCTGGCTGAATTGGTTTGGCTAGCTTTCAAAGAACGCAAACGCGACACCGAAGGACATCGCAATTTGTGGAAGGTCGCCGTACATGCTTATGGCCAAATGGGAAGCCACGGTGCGAAATTTTTGTGGAAAGCGTATAACGAAAAGCGCTTTAAAAAGGACACAGATTTTCAAGCTTTGTGCGTGCAGCAAATTGGCTACACCAAAGATTATTCACAAGCCGAAGAGTTGATCGATTTACTGGATCACCACATTGACTTGCTGATAAAGAGCGCCGCCGATGCTTTGGTGCAATTCGGTGAAGCGCCTGGTGAGGTGCGTTTGCTATGCACCGAGAAGTTGGTGAACTACCTCAACTCTTACTACAACTCGCAATTGAATCCCGACGACACCGTCGCCCAAGCTCGCTATCGCTTGGTCCGACGTTCGTTTCTCGATGCGTTGACTGAATTGACCAAACAAAGCTTTCAAGACCCACTTGAGTGGCGTCGCTGGTACAACAAAAATAAGAAGAACAAAGACGTTTGGTCGGACAGCTAAACTCCGCGATGAAATCGCCTTTCGTTATCCTTTTGGCAACCACGTTGCTTGGGCTGGCTTCATGTAGCGATGAAGTCAATAACAAGAAAGTGGACATCCCGAAAGCGGTCAAACACATTGCCTGGGTGGGCGAATTCGATGATGGATTTCGAGTGGTCCTTGAGGCGATTGCTCCACCCCAGGATCCGTCCAATGCACGAATTTCCGAAGAGGAAATGTTGCGTAGCCGCTTGTCCCTCGACGAAGATCAAGCCTTACTGCGTTTACATTTATTCGGTGAATCTGACGCTCTGCAGCAAAGCGGCACCGTCTCCGTCGGTGGCCTGGATTTAGACAGTTTCGGTGACGCACCTGATGGGTTGGACATAGGCCAACGATTGCTTTGGAACACTGTGTTGCGCGGCCTGCCGACGCCGTCGCAAACGGCAGGGGCAATGCTGCACCGATCGGTGGTTTTAAGTGGTTCTGCCGCGACCTTGCATGAGCCATCGCCCGAAGCAGTTTGGAATGATGGTGAGCGCGAAGTTCCGTTGCAGTTGCGGACTTGGACGGAAATGGATCGCGGTCGTTTTTTCGAGGCCTCAGTAAAGCCGCTACATCAAGAAAATGGTTGATTCCACAGCTTCTTCAGACTCACCGATGATGAACCAACCTGCGCCGGCAACGGAGCAAAGTGAAATCCTCTTGCAGAGTCGCGATGTACAAGCCTTGAGCCGTACCTTTCGGCGGCTGGCGGAAATTCAGGATGGGTTGGCCAACCACATTCGAGATTTGGAAGCAGAAAGACAAAGCCGATGGATGCTCCCTGCCATTGCCATCGGTAGCTTGGTGCTAGGCCTCGGCTTGGCCACCCTAGCCATGGTTTGGCTACAAAAGCAAACGCCGCAACGGCCGGTCGAGCTAAACCTGGGCAGTTTGCCAGCAAATAGCATTCAGGTCCAGGCGCCGGATCAATCCATGAACCAAGAATTGTTGCAGCAAATGCTAGCTCAACTAGAAGCGATGAAGGCGTCGCAAACTTCTGACCGGCGCATGATTGCCGACCTCGGCGGCAAGGTCCTGGAAAGCGAAATGTCGGCGCTGACCATGCTGAAAAACATTAGTGCGATGGAGGCCGGCATGCCTTTGGATGTGCTGCCCCTGCCAGCCAATGCTAGAACGTCGAATGATGCTTTTGACTCTTCTCAGGCTGATCCCATAGCGAACCATGATGGCGGCGAAGAGTCGCCAGCCGCAGAAGAGGAATCCTCCAGTCCAGAGAAGTTAGGGTATCCGGCCGACGCATGGTTAGGCGCGTTGAACGGTTTAATGGCCGTTGATGGCTATCCCCATTACCGCTTTCAGCAAGCGAAGCGGGTGAGCGATAGCCCGCGACTGGCAGACACGATTTTTTTCGTGTGGGATAAAAATGGATTGTTTAAATCGATTGTGCGTGCCGAAACCGTTGATTTTTATCTGCAAGAAAGCACCTTCTCATTGCGCATGCATTTCCAAAATGGAACCCGCACTAGCGATGGCGTCAAAACTGCCTTCCCCGAAGGCGGCCTCAGTATCACCCTGCCCGACGTCAACGTTCCTGCCTGGGTGGCCCATTTCCCCGATATCGGGCCTAAAGGCGTACCTTGGGAACCAGTCGGACAGGTGCCCCCTCCAGCGCCAGAATTAGTCGATCCTAATCCTGCCGGCAGTGACGGCGTCGGCGCCTCTGATGGTAGTAAAAACGGCGAAGAAGTTTCGCCGCTGGAGCGCATGCGTCGCGGTATCGACGCACTCGTATCCAAAAAGCAATCTTTCGGTTTTTACCATCTGGAACGCGTCGGGCGCTTTGAAGGTGACGCGCTCAAAATGGTGCGAATGTCGTGGTATGACAGCAATGGTGAATTGTTCAAATACATTGAAGCAGACACCCTGCGCGTTCGAGCGCGCGGCGAAGGTTGGGTGGAACTTAGTTTGGAAAGTGGCAGTTTCATACGCTTAGACAATAAAACTCCATTCCACGATTCGGAATATCGCATCCACCTGCCAGATCAAGACCTAGTGGCGTGGCGCGCGACCGGCTTGCCCATTATCGAAACGGAATAAGCGCCGTCCTCTATTGCTTGCAAGTCATGGCTCAAAACTGGCACGGCGAAGTGGTTTCGATTAGTGATCTGCTCGATCGCGCGCGGCTGGCGTTAGATCAGCACGTAGGTCGGATTGCAGTGGAGGCTGAGGTTTTTGAATATCGCGGACCTCATTCCTCTGGCCATTTTTACTTCAAACTGCGTGACCAAGAATCCAGCATAGACGTCAAAATGTGGCGCGGCATGGCGGCCCGCGGCATGCGCTGCAATTTGCAGGAGGGGCGCAGCGTTTTGGCCATTGGGCGCTTAGATATTTGGGCCAAACGCGGTAGCTTGTCGTTTTTACTTGACGAGGTGCACGATCTTGGTGCCGGCGATTTATCGCGACGTTTTGAAGAGTTAAAAACCCGACTGCGTTTAGAGGGGTTGTTCGACGAGGCGCGTCGACAGGCTATCCCGGAACGACCGCGCAAGGTTTGTTTGATTAGCGCCCAGCCGTCGGCCGCTGCAGCCGATATTTTGCGTACCTTTGTCGATGCCAAGCCGCCGTTTGAAGTGAATTTTCTGGCCAGCAAAGTGCAAGGTGAAGGCGCCGCGCAGGAATTGGTGCGCCGTTTAGAGCTTGCCGTTCAATACCACGCCGACGTCATCTTGTTGGCTCGCGGCGGCGGTTCTTTGGAAGACTTGTGGGCGTTCAACGAAGAGATTCTGGTGCGCGCAGTTGCTGCTTGCCCGGTTCCGGTCATTTGTGCGGTCGGCCACGAAAGCGATTTCACGCTGTGCGATTTTGTCGCCGACGAGCGCGCCAAAACGCCTACTGCAGGTGCTGCACGCCTTTGCTCCGGCTGGCAGCAAGCGGCCGCTGAGGTGGAGCAACTTTGGCAACGCTTGGCTGTCGCTGGGCAGCTCTGGTTGCGCGATGCGAGCCAAAATTTGAACACTTGTCGTTTACAGCTGCATGCCCAAAGTCCGGAAAAACGGCTGGAGCGGTTCCGTCGTCATGTGCATGAAAATGAACTGCGCATTGCCCACGCCATGGACTCCATTTTGCGCACCGCTCGGCGCAGCTTTGCTGTCCAGGTCGAGGGATTGCGACGCCACGGACCGGCGACGCCGCTCGCGCAACTGCAGCAACGCTTGCATGGCTTTGCAGCCCGCTTAAATGCTGGCTCGCCGGAAGCTCTTTTGCTACGCGGCTACGCTCTAGTGGAGGCCGAAACTGGCGGTGAATTTATCCGTGACGCCGAGCAAATTGAGGTCGGGCAAAAAATTCGCATCTCCTTAGCCCGCGGCGGCCTAGAAGCCGACGTTACAGCGCGCACGAAACCTTCAAATCTGCGACAATAAGCCGATGACCGATGCATCTCCGTCATTCGAAGCTGGATTACAGCGACTGGAAGAACTAGTGGACGCTTTAGAAGGCGGCGAATTGAGCCTGGAGCAAGGTGTCGGGCACTATCAGCAAGGCGTGGAATTGCTCGCTGGTCTGCAAAAGCAACTACTTGGAGCAGAGAAGCAGGTCGAGAAGTTGACCGCCCAGTTGCAGCAAAACTTGGCCGGAATGGAAGGGGATGACTCAAACGCAGCCTAAGTCCGATTTCCGCCAATGGCTGGCCAGCAACAACGTCGCGATTCAGCAGCGCTTGCAGCAAGCCATGCAACAATTTGCAGGGCCAGACGTTCCGGCGCGGTTGCGGGCGGCGATGGAACACGCCTTATTAGGCGGTGGCAAATGCGTGCGCCCGGCATTGGTTTTGCTCGGTTGCGAAGCCGTCGGCGGTGATCTGGAGGCGGCTTGGCCAGCGGCGGTGGCAGTGGAAATGATTCACGCCTATTCGCTGGTGCACGACGACCTCCCTTGCATGGACGACGACCTCCTGCGCCGCGGCCGCCCGACCGTGCATGCTGCTTTTGACGAAGCCACTGCTGTGCTGGCCGGAGATGCGTTGCAGACTTTGGCTTTTGAGGTCATCGCCCAACAATCCGATGCTCGCCTGGCCATGGCCCAATCGCGTTTGCTTAGTCACGCCGCTGGGCCGGCTGGCATGGTTGGGGGCCAAATGTTGGATATGGAGCTGGAGGGCAAAGGTCGACGCGCGTCGCTGGCGGAGGTTGAGCAGGTCCACTTGGGCAAAACTGCGGCCCTATTGGCCACTTCGCTACTGCTAGGAGCCGAGGTCAAAGCCGCCAGCGCCGCCTGGCGCAAATATGCATTCGCCGTCGGACGTCTATTTCAGGCCACTGACGACCTGCTCGATGCCACTGGCACTACCGAAGAGCTCGGCAAAACCGCCGGCAAGGATGAAGCCGCAGAAAAGGCCACGCTAGTAGCTGTTCTTGGCCTAGAAGGCGCCAGGGATTATGCTCACCAGTTGGCTGGCATTGCCCGCCGCGCTGTAGACGAATCTCCCCATGGCTTGCGCCGCACAGAATTGCGCTCGCTGCCTGACTTCCTGCTGGACCGCTGCCACTAAAACATGCACCTTTCTCAAATCCAATCTCCCGAAGTTCTGAAGGACATGAATTTGGATCAGCTGGAAGTGCTGTGCCGTGAAATGCGCAGTGCGTTGGTTGAAAAGGTTCTGGATTCAGGCGGTCACTTGGGCTCCAACCTTGGCGTCGTCGAATTGGTGGTTGCGCTGCATCGCGCCTTCGACCTGAAGCGCGACCGCATTGTGTTTGACGTTAGCCATCAGTGCTATCCGCACAAAATGTTGACCGGCCGCTATGCAAGGTTCGATACTTTGCGCAAGACCGGCGGCCTTTCTGGTTTTTGCAACCGCCAAGAATCGCCCGAATACGACATGCTGACTGCTGGTCACGCTGGCACCGCGATTTCTTTCGCCCACGGTTTGGCAGAAGGCATGCGCGGTAGCGGACGCGGTGAAGAAGGCGACCCGTGGTCAATTGCATTTGTCGGCGATGCAGGTTTCGGTGCTGGCGTATCCTTTGAAGGCCTGACCCAAGCCGCTGAAAGTAAAGCGCGTATGTTGGTCATTCTCAATGACAACGAGTGGTCCATTGCCAAATCGGTAGGGGCGTTGGCGCGTTACTTGTCGCGGATTCGCTCGTCGCGCACGCTGAACAAGGTTTATGAGCGTCTGCATAACTTGGCGGGCAAACTGCCCGGCGTGGGCGCACGCATCGATGAATTGGGCGAAGTCATCCGCCACGTCATGATTCCGGGCCACGTGTTTGAAGAACTCGGCGTGAATTACATCGGGCCGTTGGACGGACACGATATCGAGCTAGTCACTACCTCGCTGGAACGTGCCCGACGCCTTGAAGGCCCGATCTTGCTGCACTTCTTGACTGAAAAAGGGCGTGGTTATGCACCGGCTGCGGCCGACCCAGAACGTGCCCATGGCGTCGCCCCGACCGCCAAGGTGCCTTCACCGATTGCGGCAGAAGCGCGCGCCAGGGTTCCAGAACGCAAATCCTATACCGCCATTTTTGGCGATGAAATGTGCAAGCTAGGCAAGGAGGACGCCCGCGTGCAGGCGATTACAGCCGGCATGTGTAGTGGCACCGGCCTAAACGCGTTTTCCAAAGCGTTCCCTGATCGCTTTCACGACACCGGCATCACCGAACAACACGCCGTAGCCATGGCTGGCGGATTGGCAACAGCGGGCAAGCGTCCGGTCGTCGCAATCTATTCCACCTTCCTGCAACGCGCCTACGACCAAGTTTTCCAAGAAGTCGCGTTGCAACGGGAATCAGTCATCTTTGCCATGGACCGCGCCGGATTGGTGGGGCAGGACGGACCCACTCACCAGGGGCTTTACGACCTCGCCTACTTGCGGGCGTTCCCCGGCATTACCCAAGCCTCTCCTCGCGATGGGGTCGACTTGCGCCGCATGCTCCGCGCCGGATTAGAGCGCGGACGACCGTGGGCACTGCGTTGGCCGCGCGGGATGGCTTTGGCCTGCCTAGGTCCTGAAGCGGAAATGCGACCTGAGTTGGAGCCAGGAACTGCCGAACGAATGCGCATTGGTAAACACGGTGCAGTTTTAGCCCTAGGCGCGATGGTGGAAAACGCATTGTTGGCGGCGGACATGATGGCGCAGCAACATGGCATTGAGCTTGAAGTTTGGGATGCACGTTTTTCCAAACCGGTGGATACTGGCGTTATCGCCGACCTTGCGCGTCGCCATAAATGGCTGGCGACGGTGGAGGAGCACTCGGAACAAGGCGGCTTTGGTTCGGCGGTATTAGAAACTTTGGCCGACCTCAATTTGCAGCCGCAAGTTCATCGCAGTGCCGTTCCGGATCGATTTGTCGAGCACATGTCCAGTCGTGATGAACAGCTGGAATTGTGCAAGTTAAGCCCACCTGCTTTGCTCGCCGCTTGGATGGATTCCATTGCTCCGCAGGTAAAACATTCGGCTCAATCTTCCGTGCAGTAATGCCGCGCCCAAATTCCCCCCGCAATGGTCGTTTAGACCGGGTTCAACTGCCCAAGTCGCGCAAGCCCAGGGTCCTGATCATGGGTGACCGCAGCAAGCCGGGGAGTCCCGAGCTAGCGCAACGCTTGAACGAGTTTTTGCACGGCCAAGCCAAGGTGGTGGGGATTGATTTAAAGCACAGCTCGACGCCGATTACCGTCAAGCCCGACCTGCTCATCGTTTTGGGTGGCGACGGCGCCATGCTTGCCGCCAGCAATCGCTTGGGCAAGCGCCAAGTGCCCGTGATGGGCATTAATTTCGGCAAAGTCGGTTTTCTGGCCGCAGTTTCGCGCGACCGGGCCTTAGTTGTTTTGCAAATGGTGCTCGATGGCGAGGCCCATTGCGAGCATCGCGA
>JACKQG010003522.1_pt1 | contig 19147 bp, 17 predicted proteins | sample 8237621 | NCBI WGS metagenome assembly JACKQG01 (sample SAMN15677084, study PRJNA649215) | marine metagenome | biome: marine; feature: Black Sea; material: saline water; isolation source: suspended particulate matter (SPM) from the Black Sea western gyre | collected 2013-06-09/2013-06-10 | depth... | reverse complement strand
TGAAAGGCGTCATCGAACGCATCACCTTCCATAGCGAAGAAGACGGCTACACGGTGGCCCAGCTCACGCCGGAAGGCAAGGAGTACACCGTCCCCGTGGTGGGCAACATGCTGGGCATCAACGTGGGCGAGTCGGTGGAGCTTTCCGGCGACTGGACGACCCATCCGCAATACGGCCGCCAGTTCCGCGTGGAGAGCTTCCGCACCATCCTGCCCGCCACCATCGCCGGCATCCGCAAGTACCTGGGCTCCGGGCTCATCAAAGGCATCGGCCCTGTGACGGCGAAGCGCATCGTGCGCCGCTTCGGGCTGGACACGCTGAGCGTCATCGAGGAGGAGCCGCGGCGGCTGCGGGAGGTGCTGGGCGTGGGCCCCAAGCGGGTGGCAATGATCGAGCGTGCCTGGGCCGAGCAGCAGCAGATCAAGGAAGTGATGCTCTTCCTGCAATCGCACGACGTCAGCACCGCCCTGGCCGTGAAAATCTACAAGCAGTACGGCGACGCCGCCATCAGCGTGGTCCGCAACGACCCCTACCGCCTGGCGCGGGACGTCTACGGCATCGGCTTCCTCACCGCCGACAAGATCGCCCGCAACTTAGGGATCCCCGCCGACGCGCCGGAGCGGGTGGCCGCCGGTGTCAGCTACGTCCTCAGCCAGAAGGCCGACGAGGGCCACGTCTACGTCCCGCAGCAAGAACTGGTGCGCGAGAGCGGCAAGATCCTGGCCGTGCCCCCGGCGCTGGTGGAGCAATCCATCGAGACGCTGCGCGCCGACGAACAGATACACGTGGAAGAGCGGTTGCAGGTTGCAGGTTCCAGGTTTCAGGTTGCCGAAGAGCGGGCGGTCTACCTGGTGCCGTTCTACTACGGCGAGATCGGCGTGGCAGGACGGCTGAAACGGTTGCTGGAGGCAGCAGAGGATCGCCTCTTCGCCTTCCGGCAGTTCGACTGGCCGCCGGGCTTCGCCGCCGTGCAGCGCCAGACGCGGCTCCGGCTGACCCCCGAACAACAGGAGGCCGTGCGCATCGCGCTCACGCAGCGGGTCACCGTGCTCACCGGCGGGCCGGGGACGGGCAAAACGGTCACCGTGCAGACGGTCATCCGGTTGCTGGAGGCCGCGGGGTTGCGCTACGCCCTGGCTGCGCCCACGGGCCGCGCCGCCAAGCGGCTCAGCGAGGCCACGGGCCGTCCGGCCAAGACCGTGCACCGGCTGCTGGAGGTCACCGGCGGCGGGGGCTTCCACTTCGGACGCCACGAGGAGAACCCGCTGGCCGTGGACATGCTCGTCGTGGACGAAGCCTCCATGCTCGACCTGCTGCTGACCAACCACCTGCTGAAGGCCATCCCGCCGGGGGCGCACCTGCTGTTGGTGGGCGACATTGACCAGCTTCCTTCCGTGGGCGCGGGCAACGTGCTGGGGGACATCATCGAATCGGGCGCCGCCGCCGTGGTGCGGCTGACCACCATCTTCCGCCAGGCGGAGACCTCCTACATCGTGCGCAACGCCCATCGCATCAACCAGGGGCAACTGCCCCTCTTCGCCAGGGACGCCAGCGACTTCTTCCTGTTCAAGACCGACGACCCCGAGCGGGCGGCGGAGCTGGTGGTGGAGTTGGTGCAGACGCGCATCCCGCGCAAGTTTGGCTTCCGTCCCGACGACATCCAGGTGCTCAGCCCCATGTACCGCGGCGCCGCCGGCGTGACCAACCTCAACCGACAGTTGCAGGAGACGCTGAACCCGCCGGCGGACAATAAGCCGGAGCGTTCCACTGGTGGCCACACCTTCCGCCTGGGCGACCGCGTGATGCAGGTGCGCAACAACTACGACAAGGAGGTCTACAACGGCGACCTGGGCCGCATCGCCTCCCTCGACCCCATCGAGCAGCGGATGACGGTGGACATGGACGGCCGCCGCGTGGATTACGACTTCTTGGAGTTGGATGAGCTGGTGCACGCCTTCGCCATCTCCATCCACAAGAGCCAGGGCAGCGAATACCGCGCCGTCGTCGTGGTGCTGCTGCCCACGCACTACGTGATGCTGCAACGCAACCTGATCTACACCGCCGTGACGCGGGCCCAGAAGCTGGTGGTCATCGTGGGCAACATGCGCGCCCTGGCCATCGCCGTGGGCAACGACAAGATCGCCGACCGCCACAGCGGGCTGGCCGAGCGGTTGCGGGGGGTAGATCGGTAAATTGGTAAAGTGGTAAACTGGTACATTGGTGTGGCGAGGGCCGCTTTGTCCCCAATCTACCAATCTACCAATTTCCCAATCTACCAGTATAGCAGGGATTGGAGCTGAACGTGACCAACAAACATGCCGATCTGAACGAACCCCTGACCCTGCGCCTGACCGCCATAGCGCATGGCGGCGAAGCGCTGGGGCGGCACGGGGGCAAGGTGATCTTCGTGCCCTACGCCATCCCCGGTGAGACGGTGCGCGTGCAGGTGGTGGAAGAGAAAGCTCGTTGGGCGCGGGCGCGGCTGCTGGAGGTGCTGGAGCCCAGCCCCGACCGCGTCGCGCCGCCCTGCCCCTACTTCGGCCCTGGCCGCTGCGGCGGCTGCCAGTGGCAGCACATCGCCTATCCCCGGCAGCTTGCGCTCAAGCAGGAGATCGTGCGCGATCAACTGACCCGCCTGGGCCATCTGGACGACCCGCCCGTGCGCCCCACCCGCGCCGTGGGCCAGCCGTGGGGCTACCGCAACCACGTGCAATTCGCCGTGGACCCGCAGGGCCACATCGGCTTCTATGCCGCCGGCAGCCACCAGGTCATTCCCGTGGATCGCTGCCTGCTGCTGCATCCACTGCTGGACGAACTACACCAATTGCTCGATCTGGAGTTGCCCGAACTGACCCGCCTCAGCCTGCGGGCGGGCGTCGCCACCGAGGATCAGATGCTCGTCCTGGAGACACAGGAAGACGAAGCGCCGGAGCTGGAGGTGGACTTGCCGGTCTCCTGCGTGCTGCTGCGCCACCGCCAGCCGCCGCTCATCCTGACCGGCCGCGGCCACATCGAAGAAGAAGTCGCCGGGCAACGCTACCGCGTCTCGGCGGGCAGCTTCTTCCAGGTGAACACGGTGGGGGCCGAGGCGCTGGTGGAGGCAGTGGCCGCTGTCCTGGAGCCGGGGCCAGACGACCGCTTGCTCGACGCTTACTGCGGCGTGGGGCTCTTTGGCCTGGCGTTGGCCGAGCGGGTGGCCGAGGTCATCGGCATCGAGGTGGCTTCCATCGCCAGTCTCGATTTCGTCTGGAACGGCGAGATCAGGGGGCTGGAGAACGTGACGCTGATCGAAGGGCCGGTGGAAGAGGTGCTGGCAGCGTGGGTGACGGCTATGGAAGCCCCGCCGACGAGCTTCGGGGAAGCCGTTGACCTGGCCGTAGTGGACCCGCCGCGGCGGGGCATGGGGGTTGAGGCCGTGGCGGCGCTGGCCCGGCTGGGGCCGCGGCGCGTGGCCTACGTCTCCTGCGATCCGGCCACGCTGGCCCGCGACGCCCAGGCCTTCACCCAGGCCGGCTACCGGCTGGTGGAGGTACAGCCGGTGGACATGTTCCCGCAGACCTACCACGTGGAGTCTGTGGGGCTGTACGTGAAGGCGGCTTGAAAACAACTCTCTCCCTCTGGGAGAGGGCCAGGGTGAGGGGTTAGCCTGTGAGGTTGTACGTGAAGGCGCTTGAAAACAATGCGCCGGAAGGGATGGGAAAGGCCATGAAACGAGTGGTCAGCGTCAGTTTGGGCAGTTCGCGGCGGGATCACCGGGTGGAGTTGGAGATGTTGGGGCAGCGGGTGCTCGTCGAGCGCATCGGCTGCGACGGGGACGAGGTGCGTGCTCGCCAGCTCTATCGGGAGCTGGATGGCCAGGTGGATGCCTTGGGCGTCGGCGGCATGGACCTGGGGCTGCGGGTGTACGACAGGTGCTACCCTCTTCACGCCCCTCTCAAGATCGTGCAGGACGTGCGCCAGACGCCACTGGTGGACGGCGACGGCGTGCGCCGCATCGTGGAGCGGCAGGTGATACAGCGGGTGGAGGCGGAGATCGGCGACGAGCTCCATCCCAAGCGGGCCCTGATCACCACCGCCGTGGACCGTTTCGATATGGCCTTATCGTTCCACGACGCTGGCTACGACACGGTCTACGGCGACTTCATGTTCTCCCTGGGTCTGCCCATCCCCATCAAGGGGCTGCGCACGCTGCGTTTCCTGGCCGCGCTGCTGCTGCCCGTGCTCGGCCGCTTGCCTTTCAGCATGCTCTACCCCACGGGGGAAAAGCAGGAGGTCATCGTGCCCAGGTGGGGCCGCTGGTACCGCTGGGCCACGGTCATCGCCGGTGACTTCAACTACGTCAAGCGGCACATGCCCGAGCGGCTGGATGGCCAGAGCATCGTCACCAACACCACCACCGCCGAGGACGTGGAGCTGCTGCGCCAGCGGGGGGTGAAATACCTGATCACCTCCACGCCGCGGCTGGGCGGGCGCACCTTCGGCACCAACGTCATGGAGGCGCTGCTCGTCGCCCTGGCGGGCAAGGGCCGTCCCCTCAGCCACGAGGAGCTGCTGGAGATGATGCAGCAGGTGGAGATCAGCCCCACGATCACGCGGCTGAATTAGAACCCCTGGAGCTTGCTCAGGTCGGCAATGCCGTCGGGCAGGGCGGCGATGTGCTGCACCAGTGCCAACCGCGCCGCCCGCAACTCCGGCTCCTCAGCCATCACCAGCACGGCGTCGAAGAAGCGGTTGATGGGCGCCACCAGCACCCGCAGCGCCTGGCCCAGCGGGTCCACGCTGCCATCGGGAGAGATCGTCGGGCGCAGCGCCTGCCAGGCGGCGTGCAGCTCGTCGGTGGCCGGTTCCACGTAGCGTTGGGGGGCCAGCTCGTAGCGTTCGGCCAGCGGCCGCACGATGCGCTTGCAGCGGGCGTAGGCGACGAGGATGTCGTTCCAATCCGGCCGCTCCACCCAGCGGGCCAGTTCCTGCGCTGCCGTGTAGGCCCGATAGGGGTCGTCGCCCCGCTCGGCCAGCACCGCCTCCACCACGTCGTGCGGCAACCCCTGATCCCGCAGCCAGCCGTAGAGCCGGTCGCGCACGAAGCCCAGTACCTGATCGAGCACAGCGTCGTCGGCGTTCACCGGCAGCAGCGCCGCGGCCTGGGCCAGCGCCTGTCGCAGGGGCAGCGAGACCTGGGCCTGGATGAGATTCTCCACGACAGCCAGGGCAGCGCGGCGCAGGCCGAAGGGGTCGGCGCTGGAGGTGGGCGCCAGGCCCACGGCAAACAGCCCCACGAGGCTGTCCAAGCGGTCGGCCAGGTTGAGGGCCAGGCCAGGACCGCTCAGAGGCTCATCCGGCCGCACGACGTATTGCTCGCCGATGGCCTGGGCCACGGCCGGCGGCTCACCGCTGCGCAGGGCGTAGATCCCGCCCATGACCCCCTGCAGCGAGGTGATCTCCACGACCATGGTGGTGGCCAGATCGGCCTTGCTGAGCACGGCCGCGCGCGCGGCGAAGGCTTTGTCTTCGTCAGCGAGGTCAAGAAGATCGGCTATGGCCGGTGTGAGCTTCTCCAGCCGGCGGACCTTGTCCAGCATCGAGCCCAAACGTTCCTGGAAGGTCAGCGTCGCCAACCGTTGGTTGAACGCCTCCAGCGGACGCCTGCTGTCGTCCCGCACGAAGTAGGCAGCGTCGGCGTAGCGGGCCCGGATGACCGCCTCGTTGCCGCGGGTCACCAGCTCCGCATCGCCGTCGGCGCCATTGGCCACGGTGATGAAGTAGGGCAGCATCCCGCCGGCCTCGCCCACCACGGGGAAGTAGCGCTGCTGCTTCTTCATCACGGTGATCAGCACCGGCTTGGGGACGGAAAGGTAGGCCGGGTCGAAGCGGCCCAGCAGCGGCAATGGCTGTTCGACCAGGTTGGTGACTTCCTCCAGCAGCGCTTCATCGTCAGGCACACGACCGCCGACCGCGGCCGCCAGGCTCTGGATACCCGCGAGGATCTGCCGCTGGCGCTCCTCCTGATCGAGCACCACGCCGGCGTCGGCGATGGCCTCGCCGTACGCGGCGGCGGAAGTGATGGTGATCGCCGGCGAGCCGTGCGGCCGCACACCGCGGCTGACGCGCCCACTGAGCACGTGGGCGTACTCGAAGGGCACCACCTGATCGCCGTGCAGCGCCACCAGCCAGCGCAGGGGACGGCTGAAGCTAACGTTACTGCTGTTCCAACGCATGGGCTTGCGGAAGCGCAGCCCCGCCACCAGGTTCCGCAGCAGGTCGGGAAGCAGGAGATGGGTAGGATCGCCTTGCACCCGCCTGACGGCGTAGACGTAGCTCCCTCCACTCTCTTCCCGCACTTCCAAGTCGGCCACGGCCACACCTTTACTGCGGGCGAAGCCTTCGGCGGCTTTGGTCGGCTGGCCATCGGCGTCGAAGGCTCGCTCCGCCGGCGGCCCGCGGAACTCCTGCGTCTCGGAGGTCTGCTGGGCGACCAGGTTCTGCACCTGCAGGACGATGCGCCGCGGCGTGCCGCGGACGGCAATGCCCTCGTGCCTCAGCCGGGCCTCGGCCAGAGCGGCGTTCGCTGCTTCCTGCAGTTGGGCAATGCCATCGCGCAGGTCGCCGGAGGGCAGTTCCTCGACGCCAATCTCCAACAGCAGGTCAGCGGCGGGTTGGGTGATGGGCGCTGGTGCGGACACCGCAGGCCGCTCACAGCGCAGGGCCAGCACGTCGTCCGGCAGGAACGGAAACTCCAGCCGCCGCCGCTGCTCCACGTAGGCTTCGGCCACCGTGCGGGACATGTCCCGCATGCGGCGGAAGTAGTTGGCCCGCTCGGTGACCCCCACCGCCCCGCGGGTGTCCAGGATGTTGAAAGTGTGGGAGCACTTGAGGACGTAGTCGTAGGCGGGGATAACCAGCCCGCACTCGATGGCTGCCCGGCACTCCGCCTCGTACAGGTCGTACATCAGCTTCACCCGCTCCACGTCAGCCACGTTGAAGGCGTATTCGCAGTGCTCGATTTCGGGCGTCTTCAGCACGTCGCCGTAGCTGTGCCGGTCATCCCACCGCAGGTCCCACACTTCCTTCACATTCTGCAGGAACATGGCGATGCGCTCCAGCCCGTAGGTGAGTTCCACGGAGACGGGATCGAGGTCCAGACCGCCCGCTTGCTGGAAGTAGGTGAACTGGGTGATCTCCAGCCCATCCAGCCACACCTCCCAGCCCAGGCCCCATGCGCCCAGCGCCGGGCTCTCCCAGTTGTCCTCCACGAAACGCACGTCGTGGGCCTCCAGATCAATGCCCATGGCCCGCAGGCTCTCCAGGTACAGCTCCTGAGGGTTGCCGGGGTCCGGTTTGAGGATGACCTGGTACTGAGTGTGCATCTGCATGCGGTTGGGATTCTCGGCGAAACGGCCGTCGTCGGGCCGGTAGGAAGGCTCCACGTAGCCCACGTTCCAGGGCTCGGGGCCCAGCACGCGCAGCGTGGTGGCCGGATTGGCCGTGCCCGCGCCCAGCTTCTCGCTGTAGGGTTGCCAGATCAGGCAGCCCTGGTCGGCCCAGAAGCGTTCCAGCCGCATGATCATCTCTTGGAAGGTCAGTGCTTCGTCAGGCATTTTCGTCTTTCCAGCCTCTGTTCAGATCTCCAGGTAAGCTTCTCTGCTCCCAATTGCCAAGCGCATGTCCGCCTGATCCAACAGGCCACCGAAGCCTAGCAATAGCGGCACATCGTTAGTCAAGGCCAGATGTGCATAGATGGTGAGTTCCGGCGATTGATGGCCAGCCTCATCCAGCAGTACACAGCCGATAACCCCCTCAATGATAGGCAGGCTGCATTCCGGTCTGTCCACGATGCCGTGAATGCTGCTCTCACCCAGCTTCAGCACAGGACATTGCTCCCAAAGATCTTTGGGAATCAGCGAGGTGGGCGCACCGGTGTCAATGATCGCATGCTCTGGAACGGTGAACCCTGTCACTCCAGATCCAAAGGCCGTCAGGCAGAGAATCCGCGTGATTTGCAGGAGCGGATTGTCTGGGTCTGGCCTCTGCCATATTGCCAGGCGGATTTCAGTAGACATAAGGTCTATCTTCCAGGAAAAAGACGAGCGTTGGTTCGCTGGATGGCACGACTTGAGCAGCTTGCTCCTTGGCCTGCCGCCGGCTCTTGCTGGCCGCTACCACCTGCTGGTTATACACTACGATCCACTGGCCAAGGTAGCGCTGCATCAACTCGTCCATGTGTTCAAACATCCACTGTTCGTCTTCCCAGAAGCGCTCTGGCGGTGGGCAGAATCCCCCTTTGTCGGCGAAATGCTCTCTGAACTCCTCAACAGTCATGTGATCAATTGTGTAAACCGCCATTTTCCTCCTCCCCTACATGCACGCCGGGTTCCCCGCGCTGCCAGGCATCTTCGAAGTGCAGCTCGGTAGCTTCACGGATATTGCTCATCAGTTCGTCCAGAGACGCTCCTTGAGTAAATACATCTGCTCCAATACCCCGAGCGCACCAGTTCTCGCCATCGAAATACGTCTCAAACTTCGCCAGCATCTTTCTCCTCCACGTGTTGCCTCTGCATTTGCGTCCAATTCTCCGCCTGCTGACTCAGGTAGCGCTCCAGCTCAGCACCGGCGGCGGCCAGATCGCCCCAGAGTTCGTCGGCCTTGGTTTGCCCTGCCTTCAGTGCCTCCTCCATGTCAATGCCGCACTGGTAAGCCAGCTTGAACAGGAAAACGAAGAGGTCGGAAAGCTCCGTCGCCAGTTCCGCCCGCACGGTCTCTACGCTATCCGCGCCTTTGTACCCTTCGAGGTGCAGGACGAGCCGCGCCACTTCGCCCAGTTCCTCCAGGGCGTGGATGAGGGTGTGGCTGGGGCTGACCCGGTGCCAACCCCGCTGACGGTCCCATTCTTCTAGCCAGCGCTGATACTCGCTAATCTGCATGGGCTTCCTGTCCCGAAGAAACCAATGCTCCCTTGTTTGAGCCGGTCTCCCGACCGGCGTCGGTGCGACGGGGGTCAGGAGACCGCCTTTGAACCGCCAAGTTTTCTGGGGACGCCAGCAGCCGCCGCACGGTGCGCAGAAAGCCCACCGACTTCAAGCTGCGCTCCAGTTGGTACAGGATGTAGCGTTGCAGCAGCCTCTCCACCTCGGCGTGCAGTGCCGGGGTGAGCCGCAGCCGAGAGCAGGTCTCCCAATCGCGGGTCTGCAGGAAACGCAGCACCTTGAGCGCATTCAGCGACAGCGGCTCGGCGGCTGGGCGGTCGTTTGCCGGACGCTCGATCAATCCCTCGCCGCAGCGGGGGCAGAGCACGCCGCCCGCGGCCGGGCTCCAGAAGTTGTCCACCGGCTCGATGTCCGCCTGGCAATGCACACACTGAAAGAGCTGCGGGCGGTAGCCGACCAGCGCCAGCAACCGCAACTCGAAGAAACGGGCCAGCAGCGACAGATCCTGCGCCTCGCCCAGCCAGCCCAGCGTCGCCAGCAGCACATCGAACAGCGGCCGGTTCTCGTCCCCCTCCTGCGTGAAACGGTCCACCAGCTCGGCCACGTAGTAACCGTAGCTGATGCGGTGCAAATCCTCGCGCAGCGGGCGGAAAGCGTGGATCGTTTCCGCCTGGGTGACGATGTCCCAGGTGCGCCCCTTGGCCACCAGGAACTGGCTGTGGGCGAACAACTCCACGTGCCCCGCCTTGCGGCTGGTGATCTTGCGCACGCCCTTGGCCAGCAGCGACTGCTTGCCCATGCCGGGGGTGAAGACTGTCAGCACGCGGTCGGCCTCGCCCTGATCCCGCCGCCTGAGGACGATCGCTTCCGTTCGATAGAGCCGCTCTCTCCTCATCCTCCCCGCGCCGTGTTGTACTTGTACGGTCTTCCCCAGTTCTTGGCCATCTTGGCATCGAACAGCGCGTCGGCGTCCAGGTCGAGGGCCGAGAGCAGGTGAAAGATGCGGATGATGGCGTCCGTCAACTCCTCGCCCACCGCCTCCAGCGGCAGACCCTTCTTGTAAGCATCGGTGGCCTCGCTGATCTCCGTGTGGATCAGCGCCAGCATCTCCCAGATGCGGCTGTGCTCGGCCGAGAACCCCTTGGCATCGCACATCGCCCGCACCTCGGCCACTTTGGCATTCAGCCCGCCAGCCGCTTCAATGGTCTCCTCAGTCACTTCTTCTCCCTCGTTTGCCTGCCTTTGCAGACGCTTTGCTTGCGGGCATTATACCACCGCCTCTGAGGCCGCGCAAACGACCAAAAAGGCCACGCCTTTCGACGTGGCCCCTTTCGTTCACCGCTCGCCAGCTTTCAGCGAGGCAAGTCTTCGGGCATGAAGGCCCCCGGCAGCAGTTCTTCTACGGTGAAGGTACGGTAACGTCCCTCGGCGTCGGCCACGTAGACCGGCATCTGGTAGTTGAACTCGGCCAGCACCTGGCGGCAGGCACCGCAGGGAGGACCACCGCAGGAGGTGACCACGGCCAGCGCCTCGAACTCCCGCTCCCCTTCGGAAACGGCTTTGAACACCGCCGCCCGCTCGGCGCAGATGGACAGCCCGTAGGAGACGTTCTCCACGTTGCAGGCCGCGTAGACCCGGCCGGAACGACCCAGGAGCGCCGCCCCTACCGCAAAGCGGGAGTAAGGGGCATAGGCTCGCTGGCGGGCGTCCTGCGCCAGTCCGATCAACTGCTCTGGTATCATAGCCAGCATCTCCTTTGACGCCAGCCCCAGTCTATCCGCTATCGAGCAGATAGCTCAACAGGATGGCGACCAACCCCGCGCCGATCATCTTCAAGCCCGAGAGGATCAGGCTGTCCTTGGCCACTCGTCCCAGAAAGGCGCCCAGAGCGAAAAGTGTGACCAGAGCCATCCCCAGGGAGAGATAGTAGCTGACGGTAACGTCTCCCAGGAGGGAGATGAAGAAGAAAGGCGACAGCACCATCAGCGCTGCGGCGAAGGGGGCCAGGCCATCTACCAGGGCTACGATGATCACCGCCGCCCTCGAGGCCCGGCCGATCTTGGTTCCGCTCAGGTCGGACAGGGTGTGGTTCTCCAGGACGTCCAGGTCCCGCTTGCGCTCAGCCGACTCCGTCAGGTAGGCTCCCCACAATCCCGAAATCCCCATGGCCACACAGGTGCTCAGGCCAGTGGTGATCACGATGGCGGGGGTGCGCACGCCCGCGGTGTAGTTGCCCATCAGGACACCAATGATGGTCAACACGCCGTCGAAGGCGTTCATGGCGAAGTAGCGCCGCGCGATCTCGCCAATCTCGGCGATGTTGTCATATTCTCGAAGCTGTCGTAGTGCTCGATACAGAAATCCCATCTACAAGTCCATTATAGTAAGGCGTCCTGGGGGGTTTCGGCGTCCTCGATGATCATCTTGCCCGCCACCACCTCGTCTATGGAGTGCACCGTGCCGCCGTTTTCCTTGATCACCTGTTCCACTTTCTCATAATCGAGGTCACTTCCTTCGATGGTGATCTTGGCATTCTCCACCTTGCGGTCAATTTCGTTGATGCTGATGTTGACGGCCTCGACGCCGTGAAGCGCGCTTAACTGGCCGGCGAGTTCTATGATGGTGGGCTCGTGGGGTTTCAACACATCGAGCACTAGACGTCTGATCTTGGCCATAGTTTAGTTCACTCTCCCTTTCTATCTATTCTCTATTCTTTCGGGGTCTGGCGCAACCCATTCCTCTAGGAAGTCGAGGGGGGAGACGGGGTTCCCGTCTCTTCCGTCTCTTTCCGCCTCACCCGGGCGGGGACGCCGTAGGCCACACTGCCCGGCGGCACGTCTCGGGTCACCACAGAACCGGCTCCCGTCTTGGCGCCCGCCCCCACGCGCACCGGTGCCACCAGCATCGTGTCACTGCCAATGAACGCTCCTTCCTCGATGATCGTGCGGTGCTTGTGCACGCCGTCGTAGTTGCAGGTGACCGTCCCGGCGCCGATGTTGGCCTCCGCACCCACCACGGCATCGCCCACGTAGCTGAAGTGGCCCATCTTGACGCCAGGCCCCAGGTAGGAGTCCTTCACTTCGCCGAAATTGCCCATGTGCACGCCCCGCGCCAGGTGCGCCCCTTTGCGCAGATGGGCGAAGGGGCCGACGTCCACGTCGTCTTCCAGCCGCGCCTCTTCGGCCACCGAAAGCTTGATCGCACAGCGGTCGCCCACGGTGGTATCCACGAGCAGGCAGTTGGGGCCGATAGCACACCGGCTGCCGATGCGCGTCTCGCCCCGCAGGTGGGTGTTGGGATAGATCACCGTGTCCTGGCCGATTTGCACCGTGGCGTCAATGTAGGTGGTCTGCGGATCCACCAGTGTGACCCCTGCCAGCATCCAACGACGGTTGATGCGCTGCCGCATCACCTTCTCGGCCTCGGCCAGGTGCACGCGGGTGTTGATGCCCAAACACTCCGCCTCGTCGTCGGTGGTCACCGCCGCCACGCCAACGCCCTCGGCAACCGCTATGCCCACGCTGTCGGTCAGATAGTACTCCCCCTTGCGGCTGAGCGGCAGGCGAGGCAGGCAGGCCCACAGCCAGGGCGCATCGAAGCAGTAGACCCCGGCGTTCAGCTCGCCGATGGCCCGCTGCTCCGGCGTGCAGTCCACTTCCTCGACAATGCCCAGCACGCAGCCGGCACTGTCCCGCAGCACACGTCCGAAGCCGCGGGGGTCTTGGGCCAGCAGGGCCAGCATGGTCACCGGGCCACGGCCCTCCGCGTGCAGCGCCAGCAGCCGCTGCAGTGTCTCCACGGTCAACAGGGGCATGTCGGCGTAATAGACCAGCACGACGTCACTGCGGCCCTCCAGCAATGGTCGGGCTTGCAGCACGGCGTGGCCCGTGCCCAACCGCTCCTCCTGCACCACGTACTCGACAGTGTCCCCTAGCACTTCCCGTATCTGCTCCATGCCGTGGCCCACGACCAGCACCGGTTGGCCCGCGCCCAATAGCGCGGCCGTCTCCACACCGTAGCTGACCATGGGCTTGCCCGCCAGCGGGTGCAGCACCTTAGGCCGCTCTGATTTCATGCGCGTGCTTTCGCCCGCGGCCAGTATGACGACGGCCAGGTTCATATGTGCTCTCCTGGTAGGCGTTCAGAGTTGGTGATGGTCTCTCTCTTGTTCGCGGTGGTCTCTGACCACCGCCTGGCGACCGCGGGCCGGTCAGAGACCGGCCAGGAACCAGAGGAGTATGGTTTTGAACAACAAAAACCCAAGACCGGCCGCGCTCCCGCGCTGACCTTGCCTTGGGTCTTATCCACAAAGCCTATGCACATGTCAGGATAGCCAGAATCGCTCTGACTGGGAGGTTGTTCGTCCATCAATGCTCAGATACTGGAACCCGCAAATCCGCCACCATTCATTCTACCACATTCTGCCGTTTCGTGCAATCTGCTGGGGAAGGAAACAAGTAGACAAGGGAGCAGTCAGCGCGCTTACCTTTCCTTCCCTGTGTACCTGTATCCTTGTCTACTTACCGGATGAGCCCGTTGCCATCCAGATCTGGCGGCAGTTCCACGTCCAGCAGTTGCAGGACAGTAGGCATCATGTCCACGATGCTGAGGCCACCCGCAGGCAGCGCATGGCCGGCAACGTAGAGGAAGGCATCGTCGTAGGTGTGCATGCCCACCATGGCCTGGTCCTTGTGCGTGAAGTGCGGCTTCCACAGCGCGCCCTTGGGGTCGTAGCCGTCCACCGGGGCCAGGATGAGGTCGGCGGCCTGCTCCAGATAGGGGCCACGGTACAGCTCCTCGCGGCGGTAGGCGCGCTGCACCAGCTTCTCGCCGCTGTCGGGATCGGTCAGCGCCTCGGCGGCGGCGGCGATCTCCTCCCGCACCCGATCGTAGTCGGCCGGGGCCACGAAGCCGTCCCGCTCCCGCCCCTTGAGGTTGAGGAAGATGCGCCCCGGGTCCAGGCTGTAGGCCACGGAGGCGGGATGCATCGCCTCCAGGTCAGGCCCCTTGATCTCCTCCGGCGGCTGGCTGTAGCGCAGATAGCCGGCATCGTGCAGCCAGCGGTTGTAGAAGACTTCCTTCTTGATGCTGCAAATGCCGTGGTCGGACATGAGCATCAGCGTATCGTTTTCGTCCAGCCGTTCCCGCACCTGGCCGATGAACTCGTCCACGTAGCGATACAGCTCGAAGAACTTGGGCGCCCAGACCGGGTCGTCCTGCTCCATGAGCTCGAACCAGAAATGATGCAAGCGATCCGTCTCCATGATCAAGCCCATGAAGAAATCCCACGGTTCGTGGTCCAGCAGGTAGAGCAGCGTCTGTATCCGTTTCTCCAGCGCATCCCACAGGTCCGGCCAGGCTTTTTCGCGGCTTTCCCGCGCCAGCCAGGGGTCAGGGTCAATGCGGTAACCCAACTCCTGCAGCTTGGGCAACAGCGACGGCGGATGCACGGCCTTCTCCAGTTTAGGGCTGAGGAAGCCGGCGATGAGCACACCGTTGACCGGCTGGGGCGGGTAGGTCACGGGCACGTTGACCACCACCACCCGCTTGCCGGCGTCACTGAGGATCTGCCACAGCGTGTCGCTCTTCATGTGCCGGGCCGTGGGGATGAAGGTCTTGAGCGTGGCCGGGTCGCGGTCAATGAAGCCGAAGATGCCATGTTTTGCCGGATTCTGGCCGGTCATGAAGCTGGACCAGGCCACCGACGAAACCCAGGGATAGACGGAGTTGACGCGCCGCAGCGAACCGTGGCCCGCCAGTTCGGCCATGTGGGGCATGACTCCTTCGCCGATCAAACGCTCCAGCAGCGAGTGCGGCGTGCAGTCCAGGCCGATCAGACAGACGCGCGGTTGTTTCTGTTTGCGAAGACGGCGGAACAAACCCATGACTGTCTCTCCCGGTTCGAAGGTTGCAAGTTCAAAGGTTCGAAGGTTCAGCTTCAAAGACCCCGGACACAGGGATTTCGTTACCTCCCCCGAACATTCGAACTTTGGAACTTTCGAACCTTTGAACCTGCTTGATCCTAAACCTACAGGTACCCTAACGCTTCGAGGTGCGCGCTGATCGCCTCTTCCTCTTCCTCGGAGTAACCGCTCTCGCCCAGCGGCTCAATGAGGCCGCGTTCTTCCAGGTAGGTGATGATCTTGCTGAAGCTCACGTCCACGTGCTCGCTGCCGCTGTTGATGTGCACCTCCGGGTGCAGCGGCGGCTCGTAGGGGTCGTCAACGCCGGTGAAGCCCTTGATCTCGCCGTTCAGCGCCTTCTGGTACAATCCCTTGACGTCTCGCTCGATGGCCACGTCAAGCGGCACTTCGCAGTAAATCTCCACGAACTTGTCGGCGCCGATGAGCGCCCGGTTCTCGTCCCGCACGGCCCGGTAGGGGCTGATAGCCGAAGCGATGGCGATGACGTCGTTGCGCGTCAGCAAATCGCAGACGAAGCCGATGCGGCGGATGTTGATGTCGCGATCTTCTTTGGAAAAGCCCAGCCCCTTGCTCAGGTTGGTGCGCACCACATCGCCGTCCAGCTTCTCCACCTTCAGACCGCGCTTATGCTTCAGTTCATCGTAGACCAGGTCTGCCAGCGTGGTCTTGCCGGCGCCGGAAAGACCCGTGAACCACAACGTAAAACCTTTCTGCATGCTCCTGATTCTCCTCAGTGTGTTCAGCGTTCAGCGTTCAGCGTTCGGTGTTTGGAGTTCGGTGTTCGGAATTCGGTGTCAACGCCGAACGCAGCACTCCGAACCCCGAACGGGAAACTTTCAGATCGCTATCGGCTCCGCCTCCATGCTGGCGGGGATATCCACATTCATGAGACGGAGGATCGTCGGCGCAACGCACTCCAGTTGCAGGCCGCTCAGTCGCTGCCCGCCCAGATCTCGTTGCGGATCATAGAGAATGACAATGCCATCCTGGGCGTGGTTGGCGTCGTCGGGGCCGGTGTCGTTTTCGAAAGTGTGGATGGCGTCGAAGCCCAGCGAGCCCACGGAACGCCAGCCCAGGTTGCCGAAGTAGACGAGCAGATCGGGAGCGATGTTGCGCACCTCCCGGTACAGCTCCTGCGGCTTGAGCGCCACCGTGCCCAGCAGGTGGCCCTCGTGATCGGTGGTGGCCTCAAAGCGGCGGATCATCTCCTCGCGGAAGGTCTCAACCTCCCCCGCCGGGATGATGCCGTGGGGCTCCCGCCCTGCCACGTTGAAGAAGACACGGGCGTAGTAGCCGCCGGAACCCCACACCTTGGTCTGCTCCCAGTCCACCTCGCACTTTTCCAGCGGCACCAGGCCCGGCGGCTGATCCTTGAGCACCAGCAGCCCCTGCTGCTTCAGCCACTCGTTGATGCAGAAACCACCTTCCAGCGGTTTAGCTCCGTGATCTGAGACCACCAGCACCGCCGTATCCGCGTCCAGCTTCTCCAGCAGTTGGCCCAGCTCCCCGTCCAGGTAGACGTAGTAGTCGTGGATGGCATCCTCGAAGGGATTGCCCGGCTCGTAGCGGGGATGCTCCGGGTCCATGTAGGCCCAAAAGCCGTGATGGATGCGGTCCACGCCCATGTCCACGAACATGAACAGGTCCCAGGGCTGAGTGTCCATCAGGTGGTGAATGACCTTGAAGTGTTGGGCGGCCATCTTGTAGATCTGCTGCAGCAGCCAGCTCTTGTTCTCGGTGCGAAAGTTCTGCACGTCGAACATGTACGCCTCGCCGCCGAGCAGCGCGGTGATGTCATCTTTCAGCGAGGCGGGCCAGCACCACCTGGCGCCGCCGGGCGGCGTCAGGAAGCAGCTGATGCAGACACCATGAAGCGGCTTCACCGGATAGGTCTGCGGCACGCTGACCAGGATAGAACGTCTGCCGGCGCGGCTCAACACGTCCCACACGCGATCCACGTCCACCGCCAGACTGGTGGCAATGCGCATCCGCTCGTAAGAAGTGTCGGCGCGGTTGCGGAAGCCGTAGAAGCCGAGTTGCCCGGGGTCCTTGCTGCTGAACATGCAAGACCAGGCCGGCACAGTGATGGGGGGATGGCTGGAGCGCAGCGGGCCGTAGGCCCCCTGGCTCATCAAGCGGCGCAGCGTGGGCAGGTCGTCCCGCCAGCGCTCGAAGACCAACGTCGGCTCCGCACAGTCCAGGCCGATGACCAGGACTTTCCTGCCCCTGCTGCCCTTGTCGCTTCCCTGGGCTGGGCTCACGCTTTTTTTGTTTCCTCCGCCCGCTTGCGGGCCATGCCTTCGATCAAGACCCTGCTCACCTCGGGTCGGGTGAACTCTTCGGGCAAGGGTTCGCCCTGCTCCAGCATACGGCGTACCTGCGTGCCGCTGAGGAACACGTGATCCTCCGCGTCGTGGGGACACGTCTTGGCCGAGACCACCGCCTGGCACTTGCGGCAGTAGAAAGCGTAGTCGAAGAAAAGCGGGGTGATGAACAACTCGTGGGGCAGGAACTCGTCGAAGATGTAGTGAGCGTCGTAGGTGCCGTAGTAGCCCTTGACGCCGGCGTGATCACGCCCGACGATGAAGTGCGTGCAGCCGTAATTCTGGCGGGCGATGGCGTGGAAGATGGCCTCGCGCGGGCCGGCGTAGCGCATGGCCGCCGGGTAGACGCCGAGCAGCACGCGCTCGGCCGGATAGTAATCCCGCAGGATAGCCTGGTAGCTTTCCATGCGCACATCGGCGGGGATGTCATCTTCCTTCGTCTCGCCCACCAGCGGGTGGAGGAGGAGACCATCTACGATCTCCAGTGCCACTTTCTGGATGTACTCGTGGGCACGGTGGATGGGGTTGCGCGTCTGGAAGGCGACGATGCGCCGCCAGCCGCGGGCAGCGAACATGCGCCGCGTCTGCGCCGGATCGTGCCGAAACTCAGGAAACTCGATCTCGCTGGGGCGGTTCAGCAGGTAGATATCGCCGCCCAGCAGCACGTCCCCCTGCTGGTAGAGGCGAGCGACGCCGGGATGGGCATCGTCGGCAGTCAAGTAGACCTCCGCCGCCTCCTCCGGCTTGTCGTACTCGTACCTCTCGGCCACCTGCAGAATGCCCATGATGTTCTCGCCGCCCTCGGCAGTGTGTTCTACCAGGGCGACTTCCTGGCCTTCCTTCACCGTGGCCGCCTCTTCCCTGGACACGGGCAAGGTGACCGGTATCGTCCAGGCCAGGCCGTTGGGCAAGCGCATGTCGTCTAGCACCGTGCGGTAGACGTTGCTGGTCATGAAGCCGGTGAGCGGGGAAAAAGCGCCCACGGCGATGAGCTCCAGATCGGAAACCGCCATGGGAGTAAGGGACACTTTGGGCATAGATTGGGCGCGCTCCAGAGCGGCTTCGCGCAGAGCGCCGCGCAACACACGGTCAATCAGCGTCCCTCCGTGGGCGGGCATAGCCCTAATCGTTGGTGTCATGATGATCAAGTCCTCCCGAATAGTTGATTATCGCGTCTGCTGGGGGCAACGTGATAGCCCCCAGCAGAAAGGTAGCGTTTGTTTGTAACCAGCGAGAGAGTATAACAGAAAAGAACCCCGGTGTCAATTTGACATCCCGATGAAATGCAAGTATACTGGCACAATTGCAGAGGGAGCGCGTCACTTGACACCAGGCCGATTGTGGGTATAATGAACCCGGTGCCGACGTAGCTCAAGCGGCAGAGCACCCGCCTTGTAAGTGGACGGTTGCCGGTTCGAGTCCGGCCGTCGGCTTGGTTGGCGTTCTCTGGCACTGCGGCAAAAATGACACGTGGGGCAAGTTTTCGAGCCCTTCGGGCTGAACCTTAGGACGAGGCCTGCCAAGCAGCCTGGAAAGGCTTGTCCTGAGCCCGTTGGAGGGCTGCTCCACGTGCGGTTTTTGCCCCAAGGCGTTCTTTGACTTATCATGGGTCGGTGTCCCGAGCGGCAAAGGGGGTGGACTGTAAATCCACTGGCTCAGCCTTCGCAGGTTCGAGTCCTGCCCGGCCCACCAATGGATTGCGGATTGTGGAATTCGGATTGCGGAATGGCCAAGGCAGGAGGTCAAATCCGCAATCCGCAATCGCAAATTCGAAATCGGTTTGCCCACGTAGCTCAGCCGGCAGAGCACGTTCTTGGTAAGAACGGGGCCATGGGTTCAAGTCCCATCGTGGGCTCCAGAGTGACAGGGGACCGCCCCTTCTAGCAATCTGTTCACTACGACCTGTACGAGGAGGTTATCTTATGTCCAAGAAGAAATTTGTGCGCGACAAGCCGCACCTGAACGTGGGGACCATCGG
>JACKQG010003521.1_pt1 | contig 19151 bp, 18 predicted proteins | sample 8237621 | NCBI WGS metagenome assembly JACKQG01 (sample SAMN15677084, study PRJNA649215) | marine metagenome | biome: marine; feature: Black Sea; material: saline water; isolation source: suspended particulate matter (SPM) from the Black Sea western gyre | collected 2013-06-09/2013-06-10 | depth... | reverse complement strand
TTCCGAATAAAAAGAAATGAAAAATTATCATTTGTCATATTTTCAATATCAGTTCCGGTTGGAAGTTCAAGTTTGAAATCATTACCATTCCCTCTTGTTATTACCCGAGTAATGAATTCAAGACAATCTTTACTTCCAGGTGTCGGGCAGGCGCTAATTATTTTGAAGTCACCTCTTTCTGGTGTTACATCTTTCCACAATTGTGAAGTAGCAAGTTGCGTTGCTCTAAAGGCAACAGTAAGACAAAGGCACACATCTCCGTGATATTTCCCCACATCTTCTATTGATATTTCAAGGAGGTCATCTTCATCATAAATTAATATAGGTGATGGATTACTTATAAGCCTTTGGTCGGGGTTAATTTTGGCAGTAGTTCTGCTGATGCCTTCTGTTTTAGTAAAGAGTCCGAAAATTAGCAAAAGGCATATAAAATAAATTATAGATTTTATTTTATTCATTTTTTTTACCTACTTTCTATGAGATTTAGACACATTCTCAATTTGAAAAAATATATGTCAAGTTTTTTCTCATTTTTTTTCTTAAGAGCAATATAAGATTTTTTTAATTATCAAAAATCAACTGGGATTTTGATACATTTAATTTAGCATAAGAAATTAATTAACAAAACACACATCACACCTAAAATTAGGCTAACAATCCCTATTTTCGGATTCTGTTTTATTTGTGCTGCTGGAATAAGTTCTTCTACAGAAATGTATGTCATAAATCCCGCTGCAAGAGCAAGGGATGCTCCCAATAAATCTAATGATGTGCCTTTCAAAAGATAGTAGCCAACAATAAAGCCAAGTAATTCAAATAATATTGTTATGGTTACGATAATAAAGGATTTCATTCTATTTTTGATTAAGCAGTATAAAGGAACGATTGTGGCGATATTTTCTGGAACATCTTGAGCTGCAATTCCCAATGCTATCATAATTCCCAAAGAAGGCGTTAAAGCAAATCCAACCCCGATTGCCAATCCTTCCGGAATATTATGCAAAGCCATACCAATAACAAGCATAATCACACTTCTTTTAACAGAAGGCTTTTCTTTCTTGAGCAATTCTGGATTTATATGTGGCAAGGTTCTATCAATAATGAGAAATATGATTATCCCAAGAAGAAAAGCGATAATCACAGTATAGAAGGAGACAATTTTCAGACTCTCAGGTATCAATTGGAAAAATGAAATACCAAGCATCATTGATGCGGCAAATGCCAAAGAACCATATAAAATTGTCTCTTTTGGTTTCTTTATCAATCCAATTAGACAACCTAAAGTCTGTCCAATAAAGATTAGGATGATTATTAATAATATATTATACATTTTAAAGCACCTGAATAATCACGGTCTGCTTATACCCCAGTCTAATCATAAATTTTTATCCTTATTTATCTGTGTTTTATCATCTAAAAATTATACTTCGCTTTTATCCATACCTCATCATTGTTATCAAACTGCCCAAAAATTCCCTTGTTGCCGCCAAATATATCAATTCCTGAAAGGATGTGTAATTCATCAGTGAGTGCATAGTCCACACCGGTTCTTACAAAGAAATCCTTATCATTTATTCCATAATATCCCATAGCAGATAATTCCAAAGTTTGTCTGAGAAATTTCTTGGAAATGTGAAGTGTTGCCAACATCGTATGCTCATCATTTTTAATTGCATTATTATAATTCAAAATGAAATCATCAGCAAGTTGGGCTGTAATCATCCAATAATTTCCTGGTGTCCAATCAATTCCAAGCAACCAATCTAATGAGTTTTTCTTAAATAAGGATTCGGAAAGTATATCCGCTGGTTCAAAATATTTATCCTTATAAAATGCACCTTCTCCTCGCAAAATAAAATCACCCAAAGGTCTTGAAAATTCAACACCTATAAATGTAAGCCGATGATGTTCTGGATAGTAATGGATAACAATGGTGTCACCCGTAGAAATAGTTTTATGTATAGTAGGTAAATCATCCCAAGTGTAAAATGATGAGAAAGCGAAATCTATCCCGTGAAGATAGAAAGATAATTTACCACCAACTTCACTGTTTTTTAAGGTCAAATCTGGTTCAATGGGTTCTTCAAATATTACTTGAAAATTTTGGGGATATTCAAATTTGAAAGCCCATGGTAAATCCGGAGAAGGCAGAATTGCAGGTTTAAAAACAGGCAGCCAGAGAAATTCTATATTTGCCTGTTCAAATAAAAGACGCCATTTCAGCGCATCAACTGGCAATCTGATGTCATCAAAATCTTGAGCGATGAATTCCGTATAATCCTTTGGCGAAATAATGTCGGTTATTGCTAGACCATCTGCTTTGCCCCAGATTATCAATTGCCTGCCGATACGAACATCCCAATTGTCAGCAAAATAATCAATAAATGCTTCTCGTAGCTCAAGACCAGAATTTGATTTTATTACATTATTATTAATTGCGTTCATTGATGCGAATAAAGAAGCATCATTACCAGTGATCCACATTTCAAAACGCAAACGGGTTCTTGAACTTAAAAAATTATGAGAACCATTCAAACCAACTGCGTGATATGTATCGGCAAATCCTTGCGGGTCAAAATCTATTCCCAGTAAATTTGCAGGTAAAATAAGCCACAAAGGCACCAAGACACCAAAAATACTTAGGTTTAATCCTTTGTGCCTTCGTGTCTTAGTGGCAAGAGTATCCAAGAGTGTTTTCACTTTAACCGTCCTCGCTCCAGTGTGGTTACTCTGAATAGGTTATCTTTCAACCCGATGTCATAATGCATCTCTTCAATTTCAAGGATGGTTTTATGCTTTTCCTGAATGTTATTCATTTCCATTTTAAACGAAGTCCAGAAACCATCTTGTTTTCGTATGTCCGTAATTTTAAGGACTTTCAACAAATTCGTTTGTCTATCATAAAACTCCACTTTCACGGGAATAAGAGCATCCTGACGAATCCACTTAATTGTTTTGGAATATATATAATCTTTTTCTTTAGGAATGGATTCCAGCACCCAGCATTTTACGCTGTCTATTATCTCTTCCCGAAGCAATTTGTGGTCGTCTTCATCCACAGAGCGACCTCCCATATCATCATAAGTAAAATCGGTTCCCATAAAATAATCGGATTTTGAAGAGCCACTTATTCGTCTTACTTTTTTTAATGCTGGGAGATAAAGCCATCTGTCATCTTCTTTGGCTGGGTCATCGTATTCGTATTGTAGGAATCCTGTGCCCTTCACATCTGCTGGCGATTGAAAGAATATGATAGATTTGCTGTCTTTGCCATAATCTTTTGAGATGGATAAAACAGTTCGCTCACGGGTTTTTCCTCTTTTGTTGATGAGAGTCATTTTCGTTATACTTTTTCTGTCATTTCCATCAGGACGATCGTGCACCATAATGGCTATATCTCGACCAGTTAATTCCTTGGACTGCGACCATCCTAAAGATATTATTAAAAGCAATAAATTAATCATTATTATTATTTTGGATAACATCTTAAACCTCCATTTTTTGTAGTTTCTCTCTTTTTTATTTCTTTATCATAATTCTGTACTTGGTGTGATGATGTTTTACAAAAGAAGGTCCCTTAATCTCTTCATCAATGTAAAATCCACTTTTCTCAATTATTTCTGCAGGATATAAACCTTGTATAATTCCGGAATTTCCTGTGAATAATTTTAAGAAAGTTTGATGAAATAAATCATCAGGAAAACCACAAAGTTCAAAACTAAAATATTTGCCATCTTGTTTGAGAACCCTTTGAATCTTGTTTAGTGTTTCACTTTTTTCTTCATAAGTCAGATGATGATACATCAAGCAGGTAAATATAATGTCAAATTCGTTATTTTCATAAGGCAGATTAGTAGCGCCTCCAATTCTATAATCAATTTTATACCCTTGCTTATTTGCCTTCCTTTTTGCTATCTCTATCATTTTTGGAGCGACATCAATTCCAAATATCAAACCCTCACCAAGAATTTCAGCAATCATTAGATCTAAATTTCCCGAGCCACAGCCAATGTTCAGTACCTTTTCATTGCCATTTAGATTTGCCAGATCAATGAATTTTTGATATACTTCATTTAGATTATGTTTTGCCCACTTATCATAAATACCTGCTCCAAAATTAAGAACTTTTGTTATTTGATGTTTCATCATTTTAATTCCAATAAATCCAAAGCAATCTGTAACCTCCTATTTTTCTTTGAGCCATTTGAAAGAAACAATATTCAACATTACACCAGATAATAAAACAAATGTCAGCAGGACAATCTGGCGAGGGTCAACCGGGCTTTCCCCAAGATGTCCCATTAAATGCCAGATGTTCATCAATGTAAATAATAGAGTGAGAATGAAATTTGTGATCCTATACCATTTTGTTTCAATGAATAGAGTGACTGCTATTATAATCATTGGAAAAAGCCAAAATAACAGTACCATCCACATTGATGATTCAAAGGGATTTTTCGCTATTAATTCCTCTGACATTGCAACACTCTCTCCCCAGAAAAGGGGCATTAGCGCTAAATTTCCATGGAAAATCATTCCAAAAAGGAATATTATCCACAAAGTTACTACTTTCATTCTGGTAGTCATAATTAACCTCCATTTTTTTGATTATTTTAATAAATCTACACATAACTTTTCGGTCCATTCACGAACAGCATCCGGATTGAGATATTCTCCTGACTGAACTTCTTTTATCATAAGAGTTATAAGTTTCATCACTATTTTATGAAAAAAACTCAATCTGCTGAAATCCAGTCCTCCTTTGAAAACAGCTACACTTACCGGTTTCACATCAGGAATTATTTTGGATAATTGCTTTATATAAAAAGAGCCAGCATGTGATTTCTCCCACATGTTCATTTCATTTTTTAGTTTTGGAATTATGTTAAATTGTGGGTCTTGAAAAACGGATAGGTCTGGAGAATTCTCACCTTCTATTTTTGTTAAGCACATACAGGTGAAAAAGAAAGCGAAAGGTTTTTGCATCAGTTCCTGATTATGTTTTTTTAGGAATTTCTTAATTTTTGGAGTCGGTTTACCATACCAATTCGGACTTCCAATGATTATTGTATCGTATTCTGAAATATTATCTACATCTACAATATTTCTCACATCTGATTCAGCTTTGAGTTTGTCCATTTCTTCACCAATAATTTCTGCTACTTCTCTTGTTGAACCAGATTCGGTATCATAAGTAATCAATATTTTTTTGTTCATTTTTAACCTCAATTTTCTTTTACATATAAATATTAACTCATTTAACCTGCAGATTTTGTCAGTCCAAAGTAGCGATGTGTTCTATCCATATAGAGTTTATATTCATCACCAAATACTTTTTTTAATTCCTTCTCTTCAAGTAATATCTGACAATGACAAATTATCCAATAAAAAACTGATATTATTAAAGCTAATCCAGACTCGCCTATTAGTGCCACACCAGATAGAATTAAGCCCCAACCCAATAATTGAGGATTGCGGCTAAAACGATATATTCCTTTGGTAATCAATTGGTCGTTTAATATACCTGAAGCACGACGCAGAGAACCAAGCGCGACTATACCAGCAACATAGAATACCACACCAATTATTACAATTAGGATTCCTGCAACTGATAAAATAATATTATTAAGATTTAGCGACCAGACCGAATGCCAGGAGCAATAGAAGTTAAAAATTGATAACACTATGTATACTGACCAAACACAACAAGCTATGAAAACAGAAGATTTGAGTTTCATTTATATCCCTCATATTCTCTGCACATCCATTTTTTTCTGAATTGTGTTTGATAGAAGTTCTGAATTATGATGCTTTCTTTTCAGATACCTCTCGCATTGTTTCAATCTGTTATATCCTAACATTATGCCAAGGATAAAATCTTCTTCCTCTGTTAAGTTTGACAGTGATTTTAAATTCATTTGTCTGATAATATCAATACATATCTTATCACCAAAGAACACATTTATCCTTGTATTATTGAGTTTTTGAATATAGTAGGTTATATTCTCTCTCATTAATTTTTTTATAATTGCATCCTTTTCTTCCACCCTTCCAGTATAGATGGCAAGATTTCTTAACCCTTTTTTATATTCATAAAGATAGTTAGTAAATAACTTCATAATTCTTGGTGAAAGCCAGAAACAGGGGTTCTGCGAGAAGCACAGAACCTCTGTTCATTCAAGTGAGTTTTTGAGAGGTTGATGAAGAAAGCTCATTGCCTTTCTCAGATCAAGGGGATAATAAGATTTCACTCTAAAGTGATTCCACAACCTTTATTCCCCAGTTCCTGGCATCTTCCATTACTGGTTCAACATCGCCATCAACCTTCAAACCTTCAATAATAATTTCTGCTCCACTTTTTTTAAGTTTATCTTCAAGCATATCTACTGCTTCACAGAACGAGTCAGGATACATTTCACTGTCTCCTGGACCGAATACAGCAGCCTTTTTTCCGGTAAGTGAAACACTTTTCATCTCATCATAGAAGTCAATAAAGTCATCCTGTAATTCACCTTCACCCCAGGTAGAGCAACCAAGCACAATCAGGTCATAATCTTCAAGTTCATTGACGCTTACCTCTGTCACATTTTTTACTGTAACTTCTGCTCCACCCTGTTCAAGACCTTCAACTACAACCTCGGATAATGTTTCCGTGTTTCCTGTGGTTGAGCCATAGATTAAGATAGTTTTAGTCATTTTTATCTCTCCTTTCCTTAGTGCATTAGTGCACAAGTTTATAATAATTATTATTTATTCATTCCTGAATCAACGCTCATACAATTTTGATGAACTTATCCTGTCTTAGCCAGACTTAATAATTCCCGCGAAATACTGTTCAAACTGGAATTTGTAAGCATGCGGTAAGGTTTGTTTTGCCTTTTACAAAACTTCTTTACGCATAAACAGGCGCCATGACTGTTGCAGTCAATGGGACAGAGGATTATATCGGCTCTGCCCACCAGTCCGTGTAAAACATTCTTTCCTGAATTAATGTTACCATCGTGATATTCAAAAATTCCTCCCATTTTTTCAATAAGATTACGATAGAATTCTTTCAGTTTGCTCATACCACCAACGATTAATATCCGCCTTGAACAAAGGTCAAACATAGGGCAGGTGTTGTCGCATACATCATCGTTTGTAACCTGGTAATGCGTTCTCTGCATTTCGCTTTTCAACTGGCTAATGATTTCTTTCTGAGATGATGAGTTCAATTTCAATTTTTTATTTTCTTTTTGGAAAAACCGAAGATTTTTTGAACTCTCCTGGAACTCACTCTGAACTTGTTTTAGTTGCGATTGTAATTCATCATTGATAGCCTTAAGCTCATCAATGCATTTATTTGACCATAAATTTTCAAGTTCTATTTTCAATCTCTTTTTTTCTCCTTCAACAATTCCGAGTCTTCCTTCCATCTCTAAAACTGTTTTTTGTGATACATTTAATTCCTTCTTAATATTTCTTCTGAGTTCTTTCATCTTTTTCAATTTTTTGGACAATTCACGGTTATTTTCTCGCAACATATTGGCTGCATGCAATTCTTGTCTCATTTCACCTGCATTCATAAGAGAAAGCATATGCACATCGCCGAAGACCAGATGCAAACTTTTCTCAGAGAAATCTGGACGGGTTACCGCTACCCAGAAGAGACCACAAATATCACCTGTCTCCATTTTTCCTTTCCAGACTGCTATGAAATCATGTTCATCAATGTCACTAAAACTAATCACTTCGTCTCTATACTTCTGGTTCAGGTAATTGTTGATACGGTGCGAGAGTTGATTCTCGTCTTGGATGTTTTGAACCATCAGTTGGTGAATTTCATAAAGGTTAAATTTCTTGTATGAAACTTTTGCTTTTTTCAACATTCTTTTTTGCTCATCAAAACTTAAACAGGTGCCGATGACAGGACAGAAAAAATGGCTGTTAATTTCCCAGATACATTTTCTTTTCTTTTCTAACGGACTGTGCACCGGATTTAGTAAACCTTCTGGCAAAGAAATACTTCCTTCTTTTAATAAATGTTGTTCTAACATATTGTCTCCTCATTCAAAAGAAGCTAAGTATTATAGATAAAAGTGAATGTGTTGTCATCCTAAAAGGAATATTATCAATAATGTTATTATTTTTATCTTCTTCTAAAACTAAATATTTTTCTTTCATTTGTCCCAGGTTTGAATATCAAACCTCTAACCATCAAAATAGCTAAAATAAGTTGTGCAATTGCAAGACATTCAAATATCAGAAGTATCGTAAATTTCTCCAAAGGAAATTGGATTACTGGAATTCCCATGCGAATAGTCATATGAAGAGGAGAGTAAAGAATGATAAGTAATGGTCCTATAACAGCTAACCAATGTACTACAGGCTTACTCGCTTTTCTATACTCTTGTAAAGAACCAATTCCAATCAAGATTGTTAACACTGTGGCAACCAACCCAAGCATCAGCCCACCCAGACAAACAAAACCGCAAGTATAGTAAATCACTTTGGATATAAAGTACAATGAACCAAGTAGGATATAAATAAGATATATCCTCTTTTCAATCAGCTTCATGGTTGTTCCTCCTTATATTTTTATTGAACACGGATTGCACTGATTTTCACAGATTCTTTTTATTTTCAAATTCTTTATCCGCGTAAATCCGTGTAATCCGTGAGCTATTTCTGTTAATCTTTATTTCCTTTCTTCTTGAGCTTTATGTTTATAAATAAATATTTTATTTTTTTCAGCCACTCCTCTGATGAGCACCAAATTTCCAGCCCCGCGCCTGCTGTTGCTTTTCCCACATACGGCTGTACATTCCGTCTGCACTTATAAGTTCCGAATGCTTTCCCCTTTCAATGACATTGCCTTCATCTATAACAAGGATCTGATCAGCGTGTGCTACTGTGGCTAAACGGTGCGCAATAACGATAAGCGTTTTTGATTGGACAAGTTCGCTAATGCATTTTGAATCAAAAGTTCATTCTCAGGGTCAAGGGATGCGGTCGCTTCATCTAAAAGCACAATAGGGGCATCCTTTAAGATAGCCCGGGCTATGGATATGCGCTGTTTTTCTCCTCCTGACAATGTTGAGCCCCCTTCGCCAACCATTGTGTCATAACCATTTTCTAATTTTTCGATAAACTCATGACACTGAGCCGATTTCGCAGCAGCTATTATCTGTTCACGGCTGGCTTCATTATTGCCGATTTTAATATTGTTATAGACTGTATCGTGAAAAAGATACACATCCTGAAATACCATACTTATATATGAAAGCAGATGCTCGGTTTTAATATTCTTTATGTTTGTTCCGCCAACCATTATTTCTCCGGAATCAACATCCCAGAATCTGGCAATAAGATTCGTAATTGTAGTCTTGCCACTTCCTGAAGGACCTACCAGAGCAGTGATACTTTTTTCCGGAAATACAGTGTTTATTTTTTTAAGGACATCAGTATTATAATATTTAAAAGTTACATTCTTAAACTCAATACTAAAATTGTTTTGTTTAATATCCTTTTCCTGTTCCGGAAGCAGGTTTGTTTTCATTACCGCTGTTATTCTTTCAGCACTGATATTCATATAACGCATCTCTGTAGCAAACATACCAACATGCTGTAGCGGGTCGTAAAAACGATAGCCAATAACAAGAAACATTATCAACACCGGAATTGTAATTTGACCGCCGAATAAAAGATATACGCCCAAAAGTAGAAGTCCAATAAATCCCATCTCAAGAATAGTAAGATAACCAACAACAGGGACACCTGCAGCCGCTTCTAATTTTATACTGTCGTCTCGCAATTTTTTAAATGCTTTTTCAAGACGGATAAATTTTGTACCCGTGAGACTGAAGGCTTTAAGCGGTTTTATGCCCTGAAGATATTCAAGCATCCTGGATACGGCATTGTTTCTGGAAGCAATGTGTTTTTTGCCAAAATACGCTACAATCTTCTGAGCGATTAAGAGTAAAGGTATAGCTATAAGTACAGAAACAATCATTGCAAGTGCCATTCTCCAGTCTATGAAAAAGAAAAACAAAGCCATTACAGAACAGAGTATCACACAAGCAATGATATCTATAAAATAATGGGTGAAAATTTCTTCTACCTTTTTCATATCCTGAAGCAGAAGAGCGGTAATATCGCCTGGGTCTCTTCTTTTAAAAAAACCCATTGACAGTTTTCTTAAATGTTCCCCTAATATTAGGCGGGCATCAGCTGTTAAATTATAAGCTGTAACATTAGCGTTTGTGAGCGAAATCATGGCGATAAAAAGGTGAACGATTAAAATCACCGCCATACTCACAAATATCCAGATTATCTTCTGTATATCAATCTGGTCCTTTGGTTCAAACAATTCCAAAAGCAACAGATAGAAAATTCCATAAGGCGCTCCTTTTAGTATAAAATTAAAAATATTAAGCCAAAGGGGCTTTCGCAGTTTTTTCAAATTGCCGGCGATGATTCTCATTGCTTTAATCATTTTTTACCTCCAATGTAACTATTCAAGTGCCACCAAAATTAATTGCCACCAATACACAAAGTTTATTATTTCTTTGTGCCTTAGTGCCTTCGTGGCTGAATAATCTTCATCTTCCAATGTCAAGTGCCACCAACACGCAAAGACACAAAGATTAGAGAATAATTCTCTTAATTCCATTTTTAATTAGGACTACATTAAAATTTATCAGAAACCCTATTTTCTTATAATGGGTTAAAATTCTTCATTTCTTTGTGCCTTCGTGCCTTCGTGGCTGAATAATTTCTCTCCGCTTAATTCAAGTGTCCACTTCCGTGCGGAAATATGTGCATCCCACATTCGTTTATAAAGGTTTTCAGATTTTAAGAGTTTAGTATGAGTTCCCTTCTCAGCAATCTTTCCCTCATCAATTACAATAATCTGGTCCGCATCAACAATAGTAGAAAGACGATGCGCAATAACAATAACTGTTTTCCCCATCATTATTTTAGCAAATGCACTCTGAATTTTTACTTCATTTTCCGCATCAGCATAAGCAATTGCTTCATCCAGCACTATAATGGGAGCATTTTTAAGAATTATTCGGGCAAGGGCAATGCGCTGTCGTTCGCCGCCGCTTAAATGAATGGTCCCTGCTTCACCGATGATTGTATCATATTTCTCAGGCAGTTCTTCAATAAAATCATGACACTGTGCGGCTTGCGCTGCACGAATTATATCTTCCTCTTGAATATTTTCTGCACCCATGCGTATATTTTCATATACTGTATCACTAAACATAAATGTATCCTGAAAAACAAAACCAACCATATCCATTAAATTTTTCATAGGAATATCTTTAATGTTTGTTCCATCAATTAGTATCTCTCCTTTATTAATATCCCACATACGCGGGATTAAATGCGCAACAGTGGTTTTACCTGCACCACTTGGACCAACAAGCGCAGTAACAGTTCCCTCTTTTATCCTGAAACTTATATTATGAAGAATCTCTTTCTCCGTGTATGAAAAACTTACATTTCTAAACTCAATATTATTATTCTTAAGGATCTTGGGCGTATATGAAATCGCCATTTTTGGTTCAAAAAGAATTTTGTCTATGCGTCTAACTCCTTCATTAATCATCGCAAAGTAGTGTCCCAATAATCCAAGTTTGAGAACCGGTATCATATATCCTGAGCCAAGCATGAGGCATAAAAGTAAAGCGGGAAGCTCTATGGTTCCCTTTATGTAAAACCATATACCGAATGGCAGAATAAAAAACAAAGAAGAACCTACGATAACCGTAAACGCTGCCCAGGGAGGCGTTCCTTTTTTACTCCAAGCATTAGTAAAGTCACGATAGCCATAAACAGAATCTTTAAACCGACGAAATGATATTACTGTCTGGTTAAATATCTTAACAACAGGCATTCCCCTGACATATTCAATAATAGTGCTGTTCATTTTTTCTACTGAATCATGATATTTTCTTATTATATTTTTATACTCAGAGCCACCCAACATTACGATATATAAAACTACGGAAATAGGAATCGGGATTAAGGCAATTAGAGCCATACGCCAGTCTATGATGAAAAGATAGGCGATTGTCAGAAGGGGCAGGGCAACGCCCGCAACCATATCCGGAATATGATGGGCTACAAAAAGCTCTATCTGCTCTACATCCTCTGAAAGTATCTTTTTAATCTCTCCGCTTGACTTCTCTGTAAAATAGCCCATTGATAAACTGCCTATATGCTTGGCGAGGTTTTTTCTTAGCCCATAGAGAATATCAAAGGCGGCAATATGAGAGAACATAAGGGAAACAAATTGTATCAGGAAACGAGTGATAATTGCACCAACAGCAATCCATGCCAGTTTCCATACATACCCATAATCAGCAGGTCCGAATGAAGCATCCAATAATTTCACCATCACTAAATAAATAATGATAAAAGGTGCTAAAGAAAGCACAGCACTTATAATGGACAGAAAGCCGGATATAAATAAGTGCCATTTCTTGGAACCTGCTATCTCTAAAAGTCTTATAATTCCCTGTTTGGATTTTTTGTTTTTATCGGTCATTTCATCACCTCTTTTTTTATAGAACACGGATTTACCCCGTTAGATAAATTTAGCATATTTGATATTGAACTTCATTCGGATATGAGAAGTTACTTGATAAGATAACCACACACCAGCATGAATATCTAACGGGGTAAATCCGCATCATCCGTGTAATCCGCCTGCCCTGTTAAATGCGACCTGCCCTGTGAAATGCAAAGCTATTTAATAGGGAGCTATTTAATCAGGGTGTTCTATCTCTCTTTTCCAAACGGTTTCACCAACATAATCAAAACCGGCGTTACGAAAAAATCTGCAAGCAGAGCTGCCAGTATTGCTACAATTGTATATCCTCCAAGACGAAAATACATCTTATCCAATGAGGTTAAATATGCAACAAATCCAAGCACAAGGATAAGTGAAGTCATAAAAAGTGCCTTACCTACTGTTCTAAATGTTTCCCGAATTGCTTTTTCATAACTTCCTGTTCGCCAGAATTCAAGTTTACAATGATTGATAAAATGAATCGTATCATCCACAGCAAGTCCCAGGATCATTGGACCTATTATCATTGTCATCATATCAAGGGGTGTTTCAAAGTACCCCATAAGTCCACCCGCGAATATGGCAGGTGCAATATTCGGTATCATTCCTATCAATCCGGTCTTCACGCTGTTGAACACAATCATCATCAGTATTGTTATTACGATTAAAGCTATCAGAAGAGAGCGAATCTGTCCTTTTGTGATATAAACAGCCATTGTAGAGAATTGGACAGCCACACCCACTATGCCGAATTTGGCATCAGGAAAAAGCTCACCTGTTCGTATTTCAAGGTAATCCCATTGCTTTTCAAATTCCTTTGCCAAAAAATCTCCTACTTCCGCACTTATACGGAGCGTTGTGTAGTCATAATCAACCCAATTCTCTGCCTCTGTTCCACCTGACATCTCATACAACAAAAGCAACTGGGATACAAGCTCTTTATCATCTGGGATAGAGTAGTGTTCGGGATTGTCGCTGTGCATAACCTGGTTCAAATCCTTCACAATGTCAGCAATAGAGTAAACCTTTTTTACAGCAGGGAATTTGCTGATCTCATTTGCCAGTATATCAAGATTTTTCAGAACTTCCGGGTCTTTTGCCCGCTCATTTTCTTTGAATGCTATGGTAACATCGTAAGACCACATTGAACCGACTTTCGTATTATTGATATACCAGAGTTTTGCCCTGAAAGGTACTTTTAGTCCCATCTTTTCCATACGCATATCCACTTCTACTTTTGTAAGTCCAACGAGAAGGGCAATTACAATAATTCCAAAAATAGTCAGAATTTGTGCAGGATGAGAAAGCACCCAATCGCTGAATTTTACAAGAATATGTTCTGCCCAGCCACCGCCTTTTTTTGCATATTCGGGATGAGGCTTTTTATCTTTTCCAAACGAAAGAATGGCAGGAGTAAAAAGCATCACTATTATATAGGCAGCGATTACACAAACTCCAGCGGACAATCCCATCCAGCGAATAGTTTTGATATTTACAAAAAAGAAAGAGAACAGAGCGGCTATCGTGGTCGCAGCAGTAAAGAAGATGGGCCAGCCGGTATGCTCAACAGCATAAAATATCGCTTCTTTCCTCTTACCTGTGTAAAGAAATTTCTGCTTGAAGAAGTTGAAGATATGAACAGAGTAACCGATTGAAACAGCCAGTGCGAGTAGAACAGGAACAATCATAACAGTATTATCCAGTTTAATGCCCAGCCATCCCATACCACCAAAAGTCCATAGAATAGAACTAACAGCAGTTATTATGGGGACAGATACACCTCTGACAGAACGCAGAAGCAGGATGAGAGCAACAATGGTTATCAGGATAGAAAGCCCAAAAATTCTGCCCGCCTCTTTGTTATAATAACTTCTTTTCTCGTGATTCAGCACCGGCATTCCAGTTGCCTTGAGATTGAAATTTTTATACTTATCTTGCCTGATGATTTCTAATGCTTTTTTGCCAACCACGAGTTGTGGATATTCTTCCATACTTGTCGCATCAGTTTCAGGATAACTTCTAAGCCGCAGAAGTATCCACGCTTGTTTGCAGTCGTCGGAAAAAAGCCGGTTTACGAAGAACTGTTTTGAAAAAGCAAGTTGCTTTATTTCTGTAATAGCTTCAGGTTTGGTTGGAATTTCGTTAGGCACGATATTGCCAACAATCAATCCATCTTCCGTACCTCTTGTAAAATCAAGGTCTGTGATGGACATCAGCTTATCCGCGTATGGGAGTTTGGATTTCAACTCCTGTCCCAGTTCGCGCATCATTCTCAGAATCTCCGGTGAAAAGACATTATCCGCTTCCACGAGAACCGCTACATAGTCGTTGTTCCCGAAGATTTCTTCAAACTCGTGTTTGGCGACCATCAAAGGGTCATCCTGTAGAAACCAGCTTTCATTTGAGACATCGATCTGAATTCGCTTTATGCCAATTATTGCTATAATATTAAGGAATATCAAGCCAGCGATAATCATCCAGCGGAGCCTCACAATGGTTTTCGCTGCTTTGCCAAACTTTTTGTTGATTTTTTCAAGTTTTTTAGTCATTTTTATCCTCCGTAATTTTAATTTTTAGATAAATGAGAATGAGACACATTCTCAACTATAAAATATACTTGTCAAGTTTTTTATTATTTTTTATTAAATTATTTTAATTGAATACGGTCCTGGAATTAGTCGCCAAACCCAGATATATTCCAGAACAGACCACGCAGTAAGCAATCCAAAATATGACCAGAACATAATAGAATTGATTTGTTTACTTTTCCTTACATTATAAATTGAAAGACCAGTTAAAATCACAAATATACCACACATTATATAAGTAGAAAGATGTGTCCGGGATAGAACCTCTAATTGAAAAATCATAATAAAATGCAATGTCCAGATAAGTAAAAAACTTGAGAGTGAAAATTGAACAGGAATAGGCAAATGTTTTCTCAAATTCAGGAATAGAAAAATAGTCAGAATCAGAATGGGAAAAAAATTCCAATGTGCAATTTCTATAGTTGCATCTTTGATAAATAAATCACCGTTTTCAAGGAATTCTCCGAAAAATCCCCAGAGGGAAATGCCGCTGAAAATTGCTAATAGATTGCTTTTGAAGATATTATCTTTAATTTTTTCAGATTTAAGAAATAGGAATATTCCGATGAATAACAAGACAAAGCCAGCAAAAAGATACGGTATTTTCCCAGCACGATTTGTAATGACTAACAGCATATAGCCAAATCCAAAGAATGCTAAAGTTGATACAAATGTCTTGATACCTATTCTTTCCATTTCATATCTCCATTATTAAAACCTTACGGATGGTTGAACTTGTGAAACCTCTTCACCCTTCGTCCCGAATGCTTTCGGGACTATGGAGAACAGGCGTAATGGTTTTGAGAGCAAATCAACCATTGCGAAGGTCTAAAGACTCAAATCAACCATTGCGTCCCGATATATCGCATAGGCGTCAACTTAAGGATAATTTGCTGTAAAATAAAGGGGCTAAAGCCCCTGGGAGGGTGCTTTGCTTATCTATCCCCAGTGCTAAAGCACTGGGCTACTGAAATTGGCAGAAAAAAATCCGTAGCCCAGCCATTTTTAACCCGTGAAATTCTGTAAGGAATATTTCACTGGGTTATGGCTGGGATCAGATATAAAGGGCTAATATTAAGCCTTTTAAGGCTTTCCAAAGAAAATACATCTAAATCTTTTATCGTTAAGTTGACGCTTATGCGATATATCGGGATCGCAAGGTTTTAGTTTTTCCCCAAGCCTTTTAATCAATCTCTGTTTATCAATGGTTCTAATTTGGTCTAATACAACCCATCCTTTCTTTTTCTGAAAAGTAATATGTATACGAGTTGGATAAGAACGGGATTTGGTTGTCATTGGTGCAATAATAACGGTAGAGATGTATTTGTTCATTTCATCGGGTGAGAGAACGATGCAGGGACGCGATTTTTTTATTTCATGATCAACTGTAGGATCCAGGCAAACGAGAAAAACATCATATTGTTTGACTACCATTCCCATTCTCCAATCTCTAAATCAATATTATCTTCTACTATTAACTTATCGTCATAACTATCGTGCATCATTTTGAAGGCATTTTCCCAATCCTCCCTTGGTTTATACTTGATAGACATAATAATGATTTTCCCATCTTTAATCTCTAAATCAACATCCTTTTCAATGTGGCATTGTTCTATAATTGCCTTTGGGCTTCTAATCCCTTTTGAATTACCTATTGGTATAATTGAAGTTTTCATTTTTCACCTCTGGTGTTATTACATTATAATTACTTATTAATTGTCAAGGAATAATAATCACAAATTATGCGTTAAGAAATAATGCAATTATCAGAAGATTGCCACAAGATGACTAAATAAAAAGGTTACAAAAATTAAATTCAAAATTCGTTCTTCATCCAAAGGTTGAAAGATAATATTCGCAAAAATCCTTATATAATCTGTGAATATCTGTGTTCATCTGTGGCTTATGCATATTCTGGGATAATTACTTTGCATACCCCAGAAATTTTAATAATTTTTGACTATTTTCCTTCCTGCGATGTAATAAATCATCTCGGTGATTCAAATCCCGATCCCTGTGAAATCCCAGTTAAATACATAAAGATGAGATTTAACCCATGTGTAATAACAGATAAAAGAGATTACACAGGGCAAGCGGGATAAATAGAAAAAAGAGATTTCACCCCTGTTAAATAAAAGAAAGAATTTAACGGGGTAAACAGGACAGGTAAATCGGGACGATAAATCGGGATATACAAAAAGACCTCCAGTCCCAATAAATATGGAACCCAGGGTCTTATTTACCATTTAACTAACTCAAGTTTCGCAGGTGATTAAATGAAGATAAATAATGGATTCTAATTATTCAAAATCCTGTATTTTTTATAAAGAGATTACAAACACCATTACAAATGGTGTTAGGATCGTTTGTTTTAGAGATAGTATTAAATTGAAAACTCCAATCGATCCTAACAGGATTTGTAATCCTGTTTATATTATAGCAATACTTGGGATTAGGCAAATGCTAGTCTAACGATTTCGATGCACAAATTTCAGATACTACAATAAGCATGATGCGATACATTTTATTGAGTCTAATGAAGCGTTTTACCCCGATATATCGGAGCATTACCTTGTAGCACAATCGTCCCGATTATGTCGCAAGTGAGGATCCCGATTTATCGGGACGTTACATTATTACAATCAGACTTTTTGCTTCATAAACAAAAAACCCGACTCGGGTTCCAGGAACTCGAGTCGAGTTTTAAAAGATTCACCTTATTACTATCAGCCTTTTTACTTCATACGGCTTACCATTCACTTTCAACTGATACAAATATATCCCTGTTCCCTGCACAACTCCATTCTCATCTCTGCCATCCCAGATAATGTCTTTAATCTCATCATCTTCATAAGCTATTCCTTTGTATAAATCCTTTACCAATTCACCACGAATGTTGTATATCTTTACCTCTACTCTTGCTGTATTGTGAAGACGAAAACTTATCTCTGTTGAACCATCTCTTAGAGGATTTGGATTATTCTGGTGAAGTCCATACTGCTTCGGTATTTCAGGTGTCTCGTGATGCTCTGGAGTGCCTTGAATTATTACTGTCTCAGGCTCATATCTATGAAATGCTCCACCAAGATCCACACTCTCAATCCAATACCAATAAGTATCTCCTGAGATTGCAATCAAATTAGCATCCTCATAAATATAATGATGCGGTTCTGATGTTGTGCCATAACCTTCAATTAAATAATCAGTGATTCTTTCAGCAGTTGTAAAATCATCTTCTGCATTCCTGTAAATAAACCAACCAAGATTATCTGTTTCTGACTCTGTTTTCCAGTATAAAGTTGGTACTCCATTTAGGAATTGGGCTGTGAAGGTGGAGAGTTCTACGGGCAGGGTGCTTCCTCCTTCCGCTGTCTCTCCCATTCCATAGCCGTCATAGCTGCCGCCGTGATACATCTCATTTGCGGCAAACGCTAAAACCGGCAGCAAGATGATACAAAGTACTACTAATGCTTTCTTTTGCATTTTTTCTCCTTTTCCCGATTTTAATCGAGATCCCGATTCATCTCGGGACTTTTTTTATTTTTTTGTTATAATTTGGAGTAGCCGCCTGTCCACCTCTGGCGGAAGTCTCTCGGCTTATTACGGCGACAGAGTCGCCGACTCCATATTTGCCATTTAATCTTACTAAGATTCTCAACCATACCAGTTGAATAAGAAAGAGATTCAACGGCATAAATACCAGTTGAATGAAAAAGAGTATTCAAAACGGCATAAATTCGCAAAGGTCTTCAATCTTAAATCTTTAATCATCCAACCATTGCGTCCATTCTCCGAAGTATTCTACGAAGGATGAAAGGGTCTCGCGAGCTCAACCATTCGAAAGGTTTACAATTGTTAACATAAAACATAATCCCTTTTCAATTTCTTCAGTCTCTTACGGAAACGATTTATCCCTTTTGGTAAAACCTTCCGGTAAAATGGATATATCCTGAAACCAAGAAATGCAATACCTCTTTTTACAGGAAACGGTTGAAAACCCT
>JACKQG010003520.1_pt1 | contig 19155 bp, 16 predicted proteins | sample 8237621 | NCBI WGS metagenome assembly JACKQG01 (sample SAMN15677084, study PRJNA649215) | marine metagenome | biome: marine; feature: Black Sea; material: saline water; isolation source: suspended particulate matter (SPM) from the Black Sea western gyre | collected 2013-06-09/2013-06-10 | depth... | reverse complement strand
CCATCACCTCGGACAGACCGTAGTTATCTGTGGCCTGAATGCCAAGCTTCTCATTGATCTCCCGGCGCATGGCCTCAGACCATGGCTCGGCCCCGAACAAGCCGAATTTGAGAGACAATCCGTGAGGATTAATACCCATGTCGAGCATGACATCGGCAATATTCAAGGCATACGAAGGAGTGCAAACCAGAGCCGTAGACTTAAAGTCCTGCATAATCTGGATCTGACGACGAGTATTACCAGCCGAGATCGGGATGACTGAGGCTCCAAGACGCTCGGCCCCGTAATGAAGGCCAAAACCACCGGTAAACAGCCCATAACCAAAGGCAATCTGAATCACATCATCGGCAGTCAGTCCGGCAGCCGTCAGGATCCTGGCAACCAGATTCGACCAATTTTTAATATCATTTTTTGTATAGCCAACCACTGTAGCAGCACCCGTTGTTCCGGATGAAGAATGAACTCGGACCACATCACGCAGAGGCACGGCAAAGAGACCATAGGGATAATTATCACGCAGATCCTGTTTGGTGGTGAAGGGCAGCTTGCGGATATCTTCCAGAGAACTGAAGCCATCGAAATCAATATTCATTTCTTTGAATTTCTTTCGATAAAATGGAACATGGGTTCCAACCCGGTAGAGGGTCGACTGGAGACGCTCCAGCTGCAACTGTTCCAGATCAGGACGCGCCAGACACTCTTTTTCCTCTTCCCAATACATAATAACCTCGCAATCCGAAAAATTGAATTGTTCTTTTTGATGAGACAAACACACTACTATCGAGACAAAGCCGAACGTTTGGGGGGTGGTAATCCCGAACAGGTGAGGAACTCCCTGCCCGGCTAAGCTCCGCCTGAAACGCAGTGCCTAGGGCACTGCATTTCAGATACGCCGTTCAGGGAGTTCCTCACCTGTTCGTCCGTTTTCGGTCTGGGCCAGTAAGGGCACAATCATTCGCCACGCCTACAAGAGACCAGATTACCCTTCACCCAAAAAACCATACTGGCCCAGACCTCGGCTGGAGTTGGGGAGAGTACCTGAACGGCGTATCTGAAAAATTATTGTCCGCAGGATAAGAATTTTTCAGGCGGAGCTTAGCCGGGCAGGTACTCTCCCCAACTCCAGCCCCAGCAACCTACCCAGAACTATCCAGCACTATCCAGCACTATCCAGCACTATCCTCCCCAAGAAGGACTCAAAACCACCCTACTCCTCTCCCTCAATCTTCTCCCGACCAAGATAAGCACGCTGCACATCATTATTGGCCAGCAGATCCTCAGCCGGTCCCTGCAGAATAATCTTCCCAGTCTCCAGCACATACCCACGATCAGCAATTCCGAGTGCAGCCTTGGCATTCTGTTCCACCAACAAGACCGTGTTCCCCTCATCCCGCAGGCGAACAATAACCTGGAAAATTTCACGAACAATGAGCGGAGCCAGACCGGTAGAAGGTTCATCCATCATCACCAGACTGGGTTTGGACATCAGGGCCCGGGCCATGGCCAGCATCTGCTGTTCACCGCCTGACAGGGTCCCGGCCAGTTGTTGTTTTCGATCTCGAAGGATGGGAAACAACTGATACTGATGTTCAAGATTCTCACTCACCGCACGACTTCCTTCACGTTGCTGAAGGACATGTCCTCCAAGAATCAGATTTTCCTCAACAGTGAGCGTCGCAAAGACCTGCCGTCCTTCCGGGACCATGACACATCCAAGTGCCGGAATACGTTCTGCAGCAGTTGCGGCCAATTCCTGTCCCCGGAAGATCATCTCGCCAGATGTGGCTTTCACCAGACCGGCAATGGTGGCCAGGAGTGTCGTCTTACCAGCACCATTGGCACCGATAATGGTCACGATCTCACCTGGATCAACATGCATGGAGATACGTTTGAGGACTCTGATCTTGCCGTAGCCCGATTCCAGATTACGAATCTTCAGCATTCTCTCACTCCTCACCCAGATAGATTTTTATGACTTCCGGATCCTGCTGGATAGCAGCGGGAAGATTCTCCGCAATCTTCTGGCCAAAGGAGAGGACCACAATTTCATCCGAAATATCCATAACCAGTGACATATCATGTTCAACGAGCAAGACAGTTATTCCAAGATCACGGATTCTGGAAATTAAACGGCCGACTTCTGCCGTTTCGTACATATTGAGCCCGGCTGCCGGTTCATCCAGAAGAAGAATCTCAGGCTCCATGGCCAGGGCCCGCGCAAACTCCACGGCCCGCTGCTGGCCAAATGCCAGGCTGGTGGCCGAAACATGGGCCACATCGGCAATTTCAAGAAGGCCCAGCAACTCCATGGACTTTTCCCTGATAAGGCGTTCTTCACCACGGGTTCCGGGCAGATTGAACATGGAGGACACAAATCCACTCCGACTTTGAAGATGACGGCCCACCATGACATTCTCAAGCGCTGTCATACCCGAAAACATCTTGATATTCTGATACGTACGCGCAATGCCAAGCTGTGCAACCTGATGAGGCTTTTTCCCCTGAATTTCCTGCCCCTTGAACAACACCCGCCCGGAAGACGAGGGCAGCGCACCGGAGATCAGATTGAACAGAGTGGTTTTACCGGCACCATTGGGGCCAATCACCGCCTTGATCTGACCAGACCGAACTCCAAAGGAGACATCACTGACCGCTTGCAGACCGCCAAAGCGCTTGTGAAGTTTGTCAACTTGCAGCAGATCCATGTCAGCCCTCCTCTACCGCTGTCTTTTTTCTGGCCCAACGCGGTCGCCAGCGAACACTCAAAATACCATTGGGTGCATAAAGCATAACCAGGATCAGAATCAAACCGAAAACGGCGTCATCATACGCGCCAAAGGCTCCGCGCAGAGATAGAAAATTAAGCAGCACACCCATGGTCAACGCCCCCCAGAGGTGGGCCATACCGCCCACTGCAACGAGAGCCACATAGCGCACTGACTTCATGACGCCAGCCTCGGACGGGCCGATTCCGCCGTTATAATGAGTGAGAAAAATTCCGGCAATGGCGGCAAAGACGGCAGACAGGACAAATGTCTGCAGCTTAAAACGTGCCGTGTTGACGCCCATGGCATCAGCGGCCTCACTGGAACCATGAATGGCGCGAAGGGCCCGACCAACCCGGGAATCTATCAAATTTAAGAGCAGGATCAATCCGATGATCAACAGCCCCCAGGCTATATAATAGTTCTGCACTCGACCAGCAAAGTCTCCGCTCACCACCAATCCGGGTAAAAGGACAAATGCGGGAACCTCTGAGATGCCGTCGGCCTCACCAAAGTACTCCGAAGCCAGAACGACCCGGTAGATAATAATCCCGAAACCAAGGGTGGCCATGGCCAGATAATGGCCCTTAAGTTTAAGAACCGGAATACCAATGAGATAGGCGATCACCACAGCCGCCAATATCGCCAGAATACAGGCAAACCAGGGGTTGACCACCAAGAGGGTCCCACCATACAGATCCTGTCCGGACTGAAGGACACCAAAACTGTGCAGCGCCGATATCACACTGTTGTCTTGCAGGTGCTCGAGATTATGAGTGGTCAGAGCCGCCGACAAATAGCCGCCGATGGCAAAAAAACCACCGTGTCCCAGTGATATTTGCCCGGCATAACCCATGAGTACACACAGACCGATAATCAGCAGGGCATAATAGGCAGACATGGTCATCTGCGTCAGGTAGTACAGGGTTCCGGTGGCCGCACAGAGCAGATGAATAGCGATAACTGCAGCAAGAAGCGGGGCTATGGTAAGTAGACGTTTCATCTCTAAAACTCCTTGAGTCCAGCGGCCTCACTTGATCCAAACAGACCATGGGGACGAACAAAGAGTATGATGAGTAAAATGGCAATGGCAATGGCATCCTGAAAGGCCAACGGTACCACAGACACGGAAAAAGCCTCGATCAGCCCCAGAAGAAGCCCTGCAATTACAGCAGATCCAGCATTCCCCAGGCCCCCGATAATGGCCACAGTAAAGCCCTTAATCGCAAGACCAGTACCGATATCGTACTGTGAATAGGTAATTGGCGACATGATACAACCGGCCAGAGCCCCGATTCCGGCACTTAAAATAAAAGAAAAGGTGACCATGTTTCTGGTATTGATACCGCAAAGTACAGCTGCAGTTCGGTTCGCAGAGCAGGCCCGCATCTGACGACCCACTGAAGTGGTTTTAAAAAAGACACCGAGAGTCGCAACCATCAGGCCGCAGACGCCAATCACCACCAGAACCTGGGGCGAAATCCGCGCCCCCAAAATGGAAATTGCTGTAATCTCATTTCCGATAAAATACGGCAGAGCACGGATATTTTCACCCCAGACATGAGACGCAGCCTCACGGGTGAGAATGGAAATACCAATAGTGATAATGATCATGCGCAGAACAGAGGGATCTTTGAGCCAGCGAATAAACACAATCTCTATGAGTGCGCCAATGACCATCGTCAGGACCACTGCAGAAGCTATGGCCAGAGGCATGGGCATGAACGGTAACAGGGAAATGGAGATCATGCCGCCAAGCATGACAAATTCGCCCTGGGCAAAATTAATAATGCCAGTGGTATTGTAGATAATATTGAAGCCGATGGCGACAATGGCATAAATACTGCCATAGGTCAGCCCGGCAAAGCAATACTGGATAAAAAGCTCGGTGGTCATAATAAATGATAGTGTTGTAACAATTTCATTCTACTGTATCGTGGCATATTCGGGAAAGGCAGCCCGGACCTGCTCGCTCGGCATACCGTCTGTCGAGTCGTCGCATCCCCTCTCACAGAAGACACACCACTTTTCATGGAAATGAGATCCTTACTTGACCATCCTGGTAATGATTTGGGGGTTCATCAGAGATGATGAGATCCCTGAAAGAAGATGGGGCCGGGAAGAACCCGGCCCCGAAAAACACTATTACTGACCGGAATAGGCAACAAACTTGCCATCTTTAACGGTCATCATCTGAAAGGCATCAATATCAAGGCCGTTATGATCAGTGGCACTGAAGTTAAACACTCCACCGGTGCCGGCAAAACCCTGAAGATTCTCTACAGCAGCCCGAACCTTAACCCGATCATTACCAGCTGTTTCGATGGCCTTAACAAGGATCGTGAAAGCGTCATAGGCATGACCACCAAAGGTTGAGGCTGTCTCTTTGTACCTGGACTCGTACTCACTGACATAACTGTTCAAAAGTGCCGCCTGGGGATGATCGGCAGGCAGGCTGTCGGCAATGAGGAGACGACCGGCCGGGAAGATAATACCCTCGGCTGCAACTCCTGCGGCCTCAACATACTTGATATTACCAAATCCATGACTCTGGAACAGAGGGACATCCCATCCAGCCTGACGCATATTCTTGACAACAATAGCCTGAGCCGGGACGATGGACCAGTTGATCACAGCCTGAACGTCTTTATTTGCACGAATCTTGGCAACGACCGCTGACAGGTCAGTGGCCTTTTTGTCATAAACTTCAGACTCCACCACTTCAATACCAAATTCAGGAGCAATCTTAAGAAGCTGACCCTTTCCAGCATTACCAAATCCTGTATTTCCAGTCAGAACTGCAATCTTGGAGATCCCCATACGGTTCATCTCCATGAAAATTTTCTTGGCTGCCAGAGAATCACTCTGAGGAGTCTTAAAAACGTAAGAAGCTACAGGATTAACAATCACCTCAGCCGCAGCACAAGAGAGAAGAGGCGTTTTCCCCTGCTCGCTGATGTTCTTGATCTTCATGGCCTCGCCAGAAGTGGAGGGTCCGATAATAGCCAGGACCTGCTCTTCTTCGATCAGCTGCTTGGCAAAAGAGATCGCTTTTTCAGGGCTGGCAGCCGAATCTTTCAAGATCAGTTCGATCTTGTCACCATTGATGCCACCCTTGGCGTTCAACTCTTCAACTAACATTTCCAGGGTTCTTGCCTCAGGGCCACCCAGGAAGGATGCGCCACCGGTAACAGCAAGAATAGCACCAACTTTGATGGTCCCAGCCATGGCAGCCGGAGCCAGCATCAGACTGGCAGCCATAGTCGCGAGAACTGCTTTTGACATAAATCGTTTCATACCTTTCTCCCAATTCCTATAGATTAATGGACACCGACACAACACCAATGGTCGCCCGGCAAATTCCCTACAGTGAACAGATCTGCTCGCCGGAGAGGAGAGAAAACCGATCCCCCTGCAACGCAGCAATGGCCCTGTCCATATCATCAAAGCGAAAGATCAGAACTGCATTTTCCCCGCTATTGTTGACAAAGGCGTACATGTACTCCACATTAATTTCAGCATGATCAATGGTTTTCAGCACTGAAGCCAGACCACCTGACCTGTCATCGACTTCTACGGCAATAACATTTGTGATCCCCACAGTGAAACCGCCATCTTTGAGAACCTGTTTGGCCTGCTCCACATCATCAACTATCAGACGCAAGATACCAAAATCTGAGGTATCAGCCACAGACAGGGCTCGAATATTGATCCCGGCAGTAGCCAGGGTTGCCGTAATCTCAGCCAAACGGCCGGACTTATTCTCCAGAAAGACTGCAATCTGCTCTACGCGCATTTTCTGCCTCCGTTAATGATGGCGTCGTAAGTATTCCACTCTACTTGGTCGAGGTCTATTTCTGCTCGTTGGGCCTACTGCGTATATGGCCTGATTTACAGAAATGCAACGCTCCTCGTTTGTGTAAACCCTCAAACCTTCTCAATCTAAGGATTCATCGTCAAACCCCGTTAAATCTTACGATTGTCAATGACCCTTTGGGCTTTTCCTTCACTACGCTGGATGCTTCGCGGCTCAACCAGGCGCACCTTACAGGTCACGCCCAGAAGATCCTTGATATCCGTCTGAATTTTGCGAGTCAAATTCTCCAGTTGTCGCACCTCATCCGAGAACAACTGCTCGCTGACTTCAACGTCAACAGCCATGGTATCAAGATTCCCTTCGCGATTCACAACCAGCTGATAATGGGGCTCAACCCCTTCAGTCCCCATGAGCACATGTTCAATCTGTGAGGGGAATACGTTGACTCCTCGAATGATCAACATGTCATCTGTCCGGCCGGTCACTTTCTCCATACGGACTAAAGTTCGACCGCACTCACATGTCTCGTAAATCAGACGCGAAATGTCCTTGGTCCGATAACGAATAATCGGAAAGGCCTCTTTGGTCAGGGTCGTGAAAACCAGTTCACCCACCGAGCCAGGAGGCAGTACCTCACCGGTATCCGGATCAATTATCTCGGGGAGAAAATGGTCTTCAAAGATGTGCATACCACGCGAAGTCTGCAGACATTCCATGGCCACACCGGGGCCCATCACCTCCGACAGGCCGTAAATATCCACGGCCTTGATATTCAACTTCTGCTCCACCTCTTCACGCATGTTTTCACTCCAGGGCTCGGCCCCGAAGACTCCAACCCGAAGCGACAAATGAGCCGGATCAACACCAAGATCAGCCATGGTATCGGCCAGATTCAAGGCATAGGAAGGAGTGGCCAGAAGAACACTGGAACAAAAATCCTGCATGATAGTGATCTGGCGCTTGGTATTGCCGCCTGAAACCGGAATAACCGTGGCTCCAAGACGCTCAGCACCATAATGAGCACCCAATCCGCCAGTGAACAGACCATAACCATAGGAGTTGTGAATCATATCCTTAGGGGTAACACCGGCGCAGGTCAGGGCCCGGGCCATGAGTCCTGACCAGGTCTCAAGATCCTTTTTGGTGTAACCAACCACCGTGGGCTTACCAGTGGTTCCAGACGAGGCATGAACCCGCACCACCTCTTCCATGGGCACGGTAAACAGACCAAATGGATAATTCTCGCGCAGGTCTTCCTTTACTGTAAACGGCAGTTTGGCGAGATCACTCAAGGACTGAATATCTTCTGGTTTGACCCCGGCCGCATCCATCTTCTCGCGGTAAGGAGCCACAGTCTTATACACTCGAGCCACCAGGTGCCGCAGACGCCGCAGCTGAATAGACTCCAGGCCAGCCCGTGGCAGGGTCTCCATTTCCTCTTCCCAGAACAGCGTGTCCATCTTCTTCTCCTCAGACATCTACTTAAGCCCCTGCAGCCCGACCGGCGGCAAAGGCCTTCATATTCACTTCCCGAAAGCGCTCGGGCACACGGGTATTGATAATTGACTCACAAGCCGCAGCATCCACCGGCAGAAAGTGAGACAAGGCCCCAACCATAACGACGTTGGCGGCCTTGACTTCACCCGCCTCCCGGGCTAAAGCAAAGGCATCAATCTCAACCACGTGAATATCACAGGCTCGAACGGCAGCCAGAAGATCTTCGGGATAACTGGTCATGCCAGTGGCAACCGACGGTGGCAGTATCTTCTGGGTATTGACAATTACCCGGCTGCCAGCATGAAGATATGGCAGATAACGCGGCGCCTCCATCAGTTCAAAGGCCACCAGCAGATCGGCCTTGCCCGGCTCGATCAATGGCGAATAAACCTTGTTGCCATAACGAAGCTGGGCTGTCACCGAACCACCGCGCTGTGCCATTCCGTGTACCTCGCTCTTTTTGGCATCATAACCGGCCTCAAGCAGAGCATACGCTGTTATTTCACTGGCCAGGAGTATTCCCTGACCACCAACCCCTGAAAAGAGGATATTTCCTGTTACTGTCATGACTTATTCCCCCTTCCTGACGATGGCGTCAAACTTACACAGGGTCAGGCATTGGCCGCAGCCATTGCACTGAACCTCATTGATCAGGGCATAACCCTTCTGTTTCTCGCGATACCCACGGGCCACCGCCTCTTCCGAAGTCAGCGGTTGCCAGCTGATGGCCGGACAGCCCAGGCCCACACAGGCCCGACAACCGGTGCAGTTTTCCAGTTTGTTGACATAGGGCACCACGGTCTGCCGCTTCATCTCCGGCAGCAGGACACAGGGGGCACGGGCGATAATCACGGATACGCCGTCACGCTCCAGGGCCTCCTTCATGACCTTACGAGCCTCGGGAATTTCGTGGGGATTAACCACGGAAATATCGGTCACGCCCACAGCCCGGCATAGCTGTTCAAGATCGATGGAATTGGCCGCTTCACCCTTGATGTTGTAGCCTGAGGCCGGGTTATTCTGCTGTCCGGTCATGGCCGTGATCCGGTTATCCAGAATCATGAGCAGGGAGCTGGATCCATTGTAGACACTGTTAATCAGACCGGTGATACCTGAATGAATAAAGGTGGAATCGCCGATGACTGAAACCAGTTTCCCATTGCCTTCTTCACCTAATGCCTTGGACATGCCATGGGCTACGGTCACGGCCGCACCCATACAGACACAGGAATCCATGGCCGCAAGCGGCGGTAGAGCTCCCAGAGTGTAGCAACCGATATCACCGGAGACAAAGACCTTCATCTTGGACAGGTTGTAGAAAATGCCACGATGGGGGCAACCGGCACACATATTGGGCGGGCGCATGGGCAACTGCGGTGCAGGCAGCAGCTCAGGAGCCGAGTCAGGGTCAATAGCGGTGCGGACAATGGCGGTATTGAGCTCGCCTATGGCCGGAACACATTCCTGACCTTTGCAGGCAATACCCATGGCCTTGATATGATTTTCAAGAAAAGGATCAAGTTCTTCCACCACAATCAACTCATCCACTGAGTCGGCAAAGGCACGGATTTTCTCCTCGGGCAACGGCCAACACATGCCCAGCTTCAACACAGAAGCCTCAGGAAAAGCCTCTTTCACATAGAGATAGGAAACACTGGATGTAATAAAGCCACGACTGCGATCACCTTCCTCAATACGATTACATTCCGTGGTTTCAGCATAGGCGCGCAGCTTGGCCATGCGCTCTTCCAACACCACCCGACGCATACGGGCATGACCGGGAAGCATAACAAGCTTCTGGGGATCTTTCTCCATGGTCAATTCAACTGATGAAGACTCCATCTCACCCCGCTCAATCACCCCTTTCACATGGGCGATACGAGTGGTGGTTCGAACCAGTACGGGAGTATCAAACTCCTCACTGATCCGAAAGGCCAGTTTGATGAACTCTTTGGCCTCAGCTGGATCACTGGGATCAAGCATGGGCAGCTTGGCCGCAAAGGCGTAATTGCGACTGTCCTGCTCGTTCTGGGAAGAGTGCATTTCCGGATCGTCAGACACCAGAATAACCAGACCGCCACGCACACCGGTATAGGCTGCGGTGAACAATGGATCTGCAGCCACATTGAGACCAACATGCTTCATGGTCGCAAAGGCCCGAACTCCGGCAAAAGAGGCGCCAATAGCAACTTCCAGACCCACCTTTTCATTGGGGGCCCACTCCGTATAAACGCCCTCATAACGAGAGAGATTTTCCATTACCTCCGTGGACGGTGTCCCGGGATAGCCAGAAGCCACCTTGACTCCGGCTTCATGGGCACCAAGGGCAATGGCCTCATTCCCCGAGAACCAAAGTGCGCCCTGTTTCATTGCAGTCACTTATCTCACCTTTCTTATTATTCATTGGCAAATCCTGCCCGCCTGAGAAACCATACGGGAAGGTAAACAAAAGTTTAAAACTACCCGAAAAAGCGCAGCCAAGGCAAGACTTTTCAGGGACTGAAAAGATGAAAAATGGAGCAAATGAAATATTCACCCAAAATAGAACGCTAAATCAGACGGCGCGGCTCTCAGGTCAGTGAGACTTTGATCCCCAGTGCAATCAAAAGACAGCCAAACAATCCATTGATCTTGCGCTTGGAACGAAGATAAATCACCCGTGCGCGATCATTGGAAAAAAGGCAGGCCACTGAGGAATACCAGGAAAAGGAAAGCAGAGCGATCATTATGATCATGGTGACCTTCGCCCAGAGCGGAGTGGTGGGCTCAATCATTAAACTGAAAAGACTGAGAAAAAAAACTGCGGCCTTGGGATTGACCGCACAGGTAATGAAACCGGTACGCAAGGCCCGGCCAGACGTGAGTTCTCCTGGAGCACAGATCTGAGAAATATCCACGGCGGGCAACTCTATCGCCCGCCTGCTGCTCCAGAGGGTCTGCAGACCCAAAACAATCAGATACACTCCGCCGCCGACCTTCACCAGTTGAAAGAGCCAGACCGACTGTACAACCAGGGCACTGATCCCGACAAAGCCCATGAGTGTATGCAGGGTGCTGCCGCAGGCCACACCAGCAGCGGTGTAAAGGCCGGTCTTACGCGAATGCGCCAGGGCATTATTGATCACCACTACGAAATTTGGCCCCGGACTGATTGCAGCCAGTAAATACACCCCGGCAACCGTGAAAATTAACCACCAGGTTTCCATCAATTCCTCACGCCACCAATCCTATCCGGCCACGAATTTGCTGCCAGCAAACACGATCATCACGTTGCCATCTCCGCCCCGGCCCGATCAATTTCAACCTGGGCCTCTTCCCATTGCTCATAGGCCTGCTTGAGGCGACTGGTACAATCGTCATAGTTATTACTGGCCGCACTCCAGGCCTGCTGATCCTGATACAGTTCGGGATCAGCCATCAGGGTCTCAAGCTCAACCTTGCGCTCCTCAAGTTTTTCAATGGTGGCCTCGGCCTCTTTGACCTTTTCCTTCCACGGCCCCAGCTTACGCCCATGATCCTTGCGGGCCTGAGCCTCAAGACGGCGCTGAGCCTTGCGTGACAAAGCAGATTTTTCGCTCAATTGACCTGCCGCCTTTGACTCCTCATTCGTCGCGCTGCCCTTCCCACCTTCACTACTACTCTTGCAAGCTGCCTCCTGCTCCCGAGCCAGTTTGTTCAGATAATCGCTGATGTTCCCCTCATAGATAGCCACACGACCGTCCCTGACCTCAAGAACCTTATTGACAAAACTATCGAGAAAATAACGGTTATGGGAGACCACAATGATAAAACCATCGTACTGGGCCATGGCCTCCTGCAGGACATCCTGTGAACTCATATCCAGGTGATTGGTGGGCTCATCCAGGAGCATACAGTTGGCCGGCGTGGCAATCATCCGGGCCAGAGCCAGACGACTTTTCTCACCTCCGGAAAGAACGGCGACCTTCTTGTCCACCTCCTCCCCCCTAAAAAGAAAAGCGCCAAGCAGGGAACGCGTCTGGGTCACAGTCATCCCCTCACCAGCCAAAGCCATGGTATCCAGAGCCGAAAGGGAGGGCGACAGCTCTTGGGCCTGATGTTGACCAAAATAAGAGCGCTGAACATTATGACCAAAAATGACATCACCTTCATCCGGCTCAATCTCGCCACTGAGGAGTTTGAGAAAGGTCGACTTACCAGCACCATTGACGCCGACTACCGCTACCTTGTCACCCCGCTGAAACTGAACATCGGCTTCACGAAAAACCCATTGCCCCTGATACTGCTTCCCCACCCCCCTGACCCTCAGAACATCCCGTCCGGAAGGTGGAGCTGGGGGAAAGGTGAAGCGGATCTGACGCTCATCATCGGCCAGTTCGATCAGTTCCTCCTTTTCCAGCTGCTTGACCCGGCTCTGAACCTGCTTGGCCTTGGTGGACTTGGCCCGGAAACGCTCCACAAAACGCATGGTCTGACGGATCCTCGCCTGCTGATTATCATAGGCGGCCTGCTCCACAGCCCGCCGCTCGTCCTTTTCCCTGAGATAATAACTGTAGTTGCCCTTATAGACCGACAGCCTGCCCAGGCTCACCTCCCAGGTGATCTCCGTGGTCCGGTCAAGAAAGGTCCGGTCATGGGAGATGATGACCATGGCCCCCTGATAGGTCCTGAGAAAATCCTCAACCCAGGTGAGAGAATCCAGGTCCAGATGGTTAGTGGGTTCATCCAGGAGCAGGAGAGAGGGGGCGGTCAGGAGCATTTTGGCCAGCATCAGACGCATGATCCAGCCACCGGAAAAAGAACTGACAGGTCGAGCCAGATCGTCCTGCCTGAAACCCAGACCCAGGAGGATCTTTTCGATCCGGGCCCGGATCGTATAAATATCACTGGCATCAAGTATCTGCTGAATCTCCCCCTGACGTTTGAGCAGGGTCTGGAACACCCCGCTCTCCGGGTCGGCCACGGCCAGCTGCTCATTGATGTGCTGAATCTCATCCTGGAGGGCCAAAACTTCGGCAAAGGCCGATTCTGCTTCGGCATAAAGAGTATTGTCCGAGACCAGAGCACTGCTCTCCTGGGGCAGATAACCGACGGTGAACGTCTTCCCCCGGGTGATCACACCGTCATCCGAACCAGTAACCCCGGCCATGATCTTAAGCAGGGTGGACTTACCGGCGCCGTTGACCCCCACCAGGCCAATCCGGTTCCCCGCATAAACACTCTGGGAGATATCTTTAAACAGATATTTATCCCCGTAACGGATATCCAGATGATTAACCGACAACATATTCTAACATTCCTCGAGCAATGGTTTGACTGGTCACAAGGTCCAGCCGATCGGCCAGGCCAAGTGCGGCCAGCCGTTTCATATTCAGTCGTTTCTGGCCCACAAAGGCCGAAAGATCACGTTCATTGATGGTCAGGCGCAACTGTTGACCGGCAGGGCAGCCAGCCAGCAGATGACGGGCACGATGCAACCAGATACGCGAGGCCACCAGTTCACCAAATGCCGGATGATACGGCCCGGCCAGACAATCGCGCTCCAGAGCGGTCGAGGGCTGCAGGCCCACGCGCACCACCCGGATGCCCGCGCCACTAAACCTCTTTTTTGCCCAGACCGCAAGGGCCAAGGCCCGGTTCAGAGACAGGGGACGATATCCCCCCTGCTCGTACAAATCGGCCAGCGCGGAACCGGCGATGACCAGAGTGGGATAGATGCGGACAAAGGCCGGGGCCAGGGCGATGGCCTGCTCCACGGTACGAAAAAAAGAGCGGCTGTCCTCTCCGGGCAGCCCCGGCATGAGCTGAACACCCAGTTCCAGACCCGCCGCACGGATCTGCCCGGCCGCCTGCTCACAGTCCCGGACACCATGCCCCCGTTCAGCCAGGGCCAGGACCTGTTCATCCAGGGACTGGACTCCCAGTTCCACCACCCTCACTCCCCGCTCCCGAAGAAAGAGGGCTGTTGCCTTGTCCACACAATCAGGCCGGGTGGAGAGACGAATCCCGTTCACCGCGCCCGCACGCAGAAAGGGCTGTACTGCTGCCAGCAAACGCTCCTGCTCAGCCCGGGGAAGACAGGTGAAGGAGCCGCCATAAAAGGCCACCTGCACCTCGCCTGGTCGATGGGGCCGCTCCAGCCAGGTGGTGATCTGACTGCTGACCTCAGACTCCCTCCCAGCGACCTTTTGATTTTCAGCCTGCTCAGCGCCGGCAATGACCTGCTGATTACAGAAGAGACAACGGTGCGGGCAGCCGCGATGGGGAATAAAGACCGGGATCACATAAGGCATGGCACACACCAGCGCATCACGTATGTCCGCGGGCGATCTTTTCAAACATCATCACCAGGCCCACGGTCAGGGAATAAATGGCCCGAATGCCCAGCTGATCATCGGCACAGGCATCAAAAAGGATATGTAATTTCGACTCCAGATCATCTTCCGGCTGCCAATAACAGATCATCACCGGCAGTCGGGGCAGAGGGTACAGGACCACGGAGATATCGGCATCCGCGCCGGCCGTATCGGAGAGATCGGCCTCAGCGCGATGACCGCTGAAAACAGAAACCAGATCGGCAAAAAACTCAGGCTGGCTATCGGCCAGCTGCCTGAGCGGGATCTCTCCGCGCTGGACAAAAAGCGGGTTCATGGACGGCCCATCCTTGAGATCACGGAAGGCGACCCATCTGCCGCAGGGCCGGACGTCCCGGCCGTCGAGAATATAATTCAGGAGTGGAATCACCAGGCCCGGGTGGGTGTGACAGACCGAAGTCACATGCCCAACGGGATCCACATCATAGATCTTCCCCAGGACCTGCAGGCGCAGACGACCATGACACAACTCCCCGCCAATCCGGGCCGCCGCCTCGCCCAAGTCAAGCTGACTGATCCGCGCCTGCAGCAGACCGATCTGCTCCTGCAGTTCTTTCTCCCGCTGCTCACCGTGGATCGCAGTCACCTGCGCCACAGTTCCACTCTTCCGGAGAGGTGGACAGTCCGTCAGTTTCCTGTCACCTCGAATCACGGCCGCAGAAAAGGCCAGACAACTGGGAAGGAAACAGCGGCCGCAATTGGTACCCGGCAGAATTTTGTAGACCTCCAGCGGAGTCCGTAACTGAGTCATACCTTAACCTTTGATGGGCAGCAGGAGACGCAGCCCCAGCAGCATCACCAGTATCCCGGAAACCGTACGAAAACGGGCGGCCCGCCGCTCCGTGTTCAACCAGGCGGAAAACCTGCCCGCAAAGAGGGCAAGCAGGGCGAGAAAGACCATGGTCATCAGGGCATAAATAAGACCTAACCCGGCCATGGCCAACCCCTGCCCCGGGATGTCGACCATGACAAACTGGGGCAGGAAGGCAATAAAAAAGAAGGCCACCTTGGGATTACAGACGTTTGAGACCAGCCCCTGCACAAAACAGGCGCGGAGATCGGCGGCAGCGAGCACTTGACCCACCGACCCGTTCTGACGATCACGGATCAGCAGCAGACCCTGGACCAGGAGATACAGCCCACCGGCCATCTTCAGGATCCAGAAAATCCGGGGTACAGCGCTCAACAGCACGGCCAGCCCCAGGGCCGCAGCCAGAGTATGGACCAGGATCCCGGCACTCACTCCCGCAGCCGACATGAGCCCGGCTCCACGACCATCGACCACACCCCGGCCCAGGACAAAGAGAAAATCTGGCCCAGGGGTTATAATCAACAGCAGTGAAGCTGTGAGATATAAAGGTAAAGCGTCCACAGACCTTTTCTCCTCCGATTAATCCGGCTCCACTTCACCAGACCAGGGCACCTGCCCCGTAAAAGATATCCTTGAATCGTTTTTTTGTGGTATTCTGCTCTCCTTTACGATAAAGAGCGCCCTTTCCTGGAAATCCCACAATCTGTTCCCGCACTCAGCATCCACCAGCGACACTGAAAATCTCAACAATACCAGGCCACATGTTCTCGCGATTCAACTACTCCATCTTCTGGAATTTTCTCCTGATCACCACCGGTTCCATTCTCTTTTCCTTTGGCGCCAAATCAGTGGTCATCCACCACGAATTCATCACCGGCGGCATCTATGGATTAAGCCTGCTGGCCACCAGACTCACAGAGCTGTTCAGCCCGGGAGTCTGGTACCTGATCTTCAACCTGCCACTTTTTCTCGTGGGCTGGTTTTTTGTCAGTCGCCGCTTCTTTCTCTACAGCCTCTACTCCATCATCGTGGTCTCCCTGGCCTCAGAGATAATCCACTACAACCTGATGATTTCCGACCAGTTGTACGCAGCCATTGCCGGGGGCATCATCTGCGGGGCCGGCGGCGGGATCATCCTCCGCTCTCTGGGGTCCGGCGGCGGCCTGGATATTGTGGCCATCATGCTCAACCAGCGCTACAATTTTGGAGTGGGCAAGACCTATCTCGTCTTCAACTGCTTCCTGTTCAGCATGCTCCTGTCACTGTACGACATTGACACCTTCATTGCCTCCATCATCCTGGTCTTCATCTCCACCATGACCCTGGAACATGTCCTGACCCTGTTCAACCAGCGCAAGATCATCTATATCATCAGTGAAAAAAACCAGGAAATATCAGAAATCCTGACCCAGGAGCTCAACCAGGGCGCCACCTTTATCAAGGCCCAGGGCGCCTACTCAGGCAAAGACAAACTGATCCTCATGGCCATCACCAACAACATCCGGCTCAAACGGCTGGAAGAGGCCGTCTTCACCATTGACGAACAGGCCCTGTTCATCGTCGAGAACAGCTTTAATGTGATCGGCTCAACCTTTGGCAAACGTAAAATCTACTGATGAATTGACACGAGCAACTGGTCCGCACCTCATTCGTCGATCTGACACGACCATCGGCCCTGGCTGTCACTGGGAGTTTTGGCCAGGGGCTCCAGACTCAACTCAGACGGACAGCGGACCGGCCAGCAACTCATCAAGCCCGGCCAGCGCCGTGGCTGCTGCCCGCTGCTCCGCCTCTTTTTTGGAACCGGCAGTACCTGTGGCCAAGGCCTGCTTCCGAAAAACCACCGAGACCGTAAAAACCTTTTCATGGGACGGGCCCTCCTCCAGATCAAGGCGATACGACGGGGCCTCATTAAACTTCTCCTGTAAGGCCTCCTGCAGGCGGCTTTTGGCATCGGCAATGAGGAGTTCTTCTTTCTTGGAGCCGATGGCCGGGATAAAGAATTGACGCACAAATGCATTGGCCGTCTTATATCCACCGTCTTCAAAGATGGCCCCGACCACTGCCTCGTAGGCGCAGCTGAGAATTGATGGTTTATTGCGACCACTGGAGGCTTCTTCCCCCTTGCCCAGATGCAGATAACTGCCAAGATCAATATCTCGAGCCATGACGGCCAGATGACTCTCATTAACCAGCGAAGAGCGCAGCCGGGTCAACTCTCCTTCACGCATGACAGGGTAATTCTGGAACAGAATATAGCCTACAGTCAAGTCAAGAACTGCATCACCGAGGAACTCCAGCGTCTCGTTATCATTACCGACCTGCGACTGTTCAAAGGCAAATGATGAATGAATCAGAGCCTTTTGTAACAGGCGCAGGTCGGTAAAACGATAACCGATGATCTGCTCAAGTTCAGCCAGGCGTTTCTTATTCTGCCGGGCCAATGAATCCAGGAACATTTTGATTTTCTCCTTGTTAAAAAAACGAGCTATGGTATAAAGTGGAGCCTCATGCGCTCCTACTCATAATAGCGTTTGATCCGGCGGCGTAGCCAAGCGGCTAAGGCACTGGTCTGCAAAACCATGATTCAGCGGTTCAAATCCGCTCGCCGCCTCCAAAAACTCAAGGGTGTCAGTTCTCGCAACTGACACCCTTTTTTTGTGTACTCATGCCGCGACGGTGACACAAAAAAACCAACCAACTTTGACCGGCGCCTTTTATAACACAGATTCCAGCAAAAACCCAGCGTTACCCACTCTGGCCGTTCCGCCGAACTGTCCCGCCTGTCAATCGCCCACCGGCACATTCCAAATCTCACGAGCATAGTCCCGGATGGTCCGATCGGTGGAAAACTTACCCATCCCGGCCACATTCAAAATCGACTTTCTGGTCCAGACATCAGGCTCAAGAAAACACTCAGCCACTTCTGCCTGACACGCCAGGTAAGATTCAAAATCGAGCATAACCAGATAAGGGTCGTGCGGGTCGAGGAGGCTATCGAGCAAAGGCTTGAATAAATCCCGATTACCGTTACTGAAGGCCCCTTCAGAAATGGCCTCGAGCACCTGACTAATCACATCATTCTCGCGACATATCTGTTGCGGTGTTCGGCTGATATGAAGTCGCTCAAACTCGGCCTCTTCCGCATTGAGACCAAAAATGAAAATATTCTCGTGGCACACCTCCTCAAGAATCTCAATATTGGCCCCGTCCAGAGTACCGATGGTCAGGGCCCCATTAAGGGCAAATTTCATATTCCCTGTCCCCGAGGCCTCGGTCCCAGCGGTGGAGATCTGCTCAGACAGATCAGCGGCCGGCATAATCACCTCGGCCTGAGATACCGTATAATTGGGCAGAAAAACCACCCGCAGCAGCCCTCCGACTCGAGGATCATCATTGATCACCTCGGCCATGGAGGTAATCAGCTTGATAATCAACTTCGCTTTATCGTACGATGGCGCGGCCTTACCGGCAAAGATGATAGTTCGGGGGACCACACGGCGTTCCGGCTGCCGGATGATCCGCTGATAAAGAGCAATGACATGCAGACAGTTCAGAATTTGACGCTTGTACTCATGAATTCGTTTAACCTGCACATCAAACAGCGAGGCCGGATCCACAGCCACATCACACAGCTTCTCAATAAGAGCCGCCAGACGTTTTTTATTGGCAAATTTAACAGAGCGCCAGCGCTCCTGAAATTCAGGATCATCGGCCAGTGGCATCAGTTTGCGCAATTGATTCAGATCGGTAATCCAATCATCGCCAATCACCTCACTGATCAAAGCAGCAAGATCAGGATTAGCCTTGAGCAGCCAGCGGCGGGGAGGAATACCGTTGGTCTTGGGATTGAACTTCCCTGGCGTCATCTCATGAAATGAGCGGGAGACTTTTTTCTTTAGAAGCTGGGGA
>JACKQG010003519.1_pt1 | contig 19155 bp, 19 predicted proteins | sample 8237621 | NCBI WGS metagenome assembly JACKQG01 (sample SAMN15677084, study PRJNA649215) | marine metagenome | biome: marine; feature: Black Sea; material: saline water; isolation source: suspended particulate matter (SPM) from the Black Sea western gyre | collected 2013-06-09/2013-06-10 | depth... | reverse complement strand
TTTTGCCACTATTTTTCCACCCAATAAATTGAGATAATGTTCTTCTTTCGTTTTTATCACCACCATAGATAACGAAACTGCAATTTGAATCAGTAACCTTTATTTTTTGTAGATATTGCAACCCTTTATCAAAACTACTTCTTATTGTTTTTGATGATTTTATCTCAATTGCTATCGGCCTATCTCCTGCTTCTACCAGCAAATCAACCTCATTCCCCGATCTATCTCTCCAAAAATGGAGTGGAATTTCTAAACCTTTGTTATAAATATTCTTTACAATTTCCATAACAATCATATTTTCAAATAATTCGCCTCTTGCATAATGAGATAGTAGTTGATCTTCATTTCTGATACCTAACAAATAGGTAACCAATCCTACATCATAGAAATACAATTTATTGGTTTTTACCACTCGTTTGTTAACATTTTTATAAAATGGAGGTAGTTTGTAAATGATATAACTTGCTTCCAATATGCTTATCCATCTTTTAACAGTTTGATATGAAACACCAATTTCATTTGCAATGGCAGAGAAATTTACCAGATGCCCCACCCTACCTGCACACACCTTAAGAAACATTATAAATGATGATAAATCTCCTATAGATACCATTTGTCGAACATCTTTTTCTACATAAGTCTTAACATAAGAAGATAACCACTGAGATGGATCTAAATTATTATCATAAATTCGAGGATAAAACCCATTAAATAAAAATGAATCAATTTTATCACAATCATATATCGTTCCTGTTAACTCAGTTAAAGAAAATGGTAATAGATTAAATAAAGCAATTCTTCCTGCTAAACTTTGGTTTATACTTTCTAAAAGAAGTATGTTTTGTGAGTCCGTTAGAATATATGAGGTTTCCTTTGGCTTATTATCAACTTCTAACTGAATGTAAGAAAATAAATTGGGAACATATTGAATTTCATCAAAGATAACAGGCGAATTGTAGTTTTCAAGAAATGCTTTAGGATCATCCTTCGCAAATTCTCTAATTTCTAAATCTTCAAAATTAACATAGTTATAATTGGGAAAAGCGACTTTTACTAGAGTTGTTTTTCCAGATTGCCTCGGTCCCAATACCGCCACGACTGGCATTTTCTTAGCTATTTCTTTGATTTGTTGTGTTAATTGTCTTTTTACCATAGTGGCAATTTACGACTAGTCAGATTAGATATCCAATATCTAATTAGCCCGTTTTTGATTTATTCTTTGGCATAAGGACTCCGATAAAACAGGAAAACAAAATAGCTATTCTGGAGTTGTTAAACTTACTCCAGTATTTCTATCATTGATATTTTGTTACTATTTTTCCTGAACTTTTCTCTAGCAGAGTTCTATCGAATTTCTCGGCTTTTGATTTGGGTAAACTTATTATAGTAACTACATCTATTGTGAATTTTTGCTCAATTATTTTCCCATCAAATTGAGATATAAGTGATTCCAAAAATCTGGTATGCTCATAATCGTGAACTATTTTTAACTGGGACATAGGTTGCCACAATTTTGTTTTGCAATCAATCAAAGCATTTTCAGTAGATTTAGTATAAGCATTAATCAAGCCAGAAATTCCCAGTTTGGTTCCGCCAAAATATCGCACAACAAAACAAGCGACATTTATTAAATTATTTCTTTGAAGTGAGTGTAAAATCGGCTGACCTGAACTATTTTTGGGTTCTCCATCATCTGATGCAAATTCATCTATTCTATCGTCTTGGTGAAATCTATATGCACTACAAACATGATTCGCCTTGGGATGTTCTGCTTTGTAATGAGCAAGGTGTGAACGATATTCATCTAAATTTGAAATTGGATGAATAATTGAAATGAATTTTGATCCTTTTTCTTTGTATTCACCTAAATATTTTGAACTAAGGGTAAATAGTTTTTCCGTCATTTCAACAATAATATTTTTTGTGTGTCTAACACTTTATTACTATCTAGTATTCGTACAAAATAAATCCCCGAGGGTAATATTTTTTGGTTGAAATAATTTACAAATATCCTCTGCCTCCCCTGTTCTACATTGTGAATTTTGTCAGAAACAACTTTTTGACCTTTGATATTAAATATCTCACAAATTAGGGTTTCAAAACCTTGGGAAGAATCAAAAAGCAAGTATTGTTCAGAATGCTCTCCTAAAATAAACGGATTTGGATACACTGATATAATTTCGCTCTTATAAACTTCGCCAGCTGATGGCCAAGTTTTAAATGTAACAGTATTTGAGAATTCTGAATGACCATTTTCACTTGTTACTCGTACTTTATAAGTGTATTCCGTCTTTTCTACAAAATTAGAGTCATTATATGTTGTATCTGTTGTAGAAAACAGTAAGGTATCATTTCGGAATATTTCATAAGAAAGAGTATCTCCAGGTCCAGGTGACGACCCCCAAACCAAATAAATTGATGAATTATCTAGTTGATAGCCAATCAAATTTTTAGGTGCAAATGGTGCAAATATCGGATTTACACTTATTTCAACTTCTGTTGAATAATTGTCAGGGTGTCTTCCATACAAAAAGTGTATTTCATCGTATTGCTGTAGTTGATTTGTTGTAGCATCACTTGCAGAATAAATTGCGTTATTCTCATTTTGATTTCCAACAACCACCCACTTCCCTAAAAAATTACTATGATCGTGTACAATATCTAAAATTACATTTTCTTCGCTTAGTAACTTAAACGATTCTGCTGATACAGAAACATCATTTAAGGATAAGTTAAAATCAATTTGTTCGTCAAGCCAGTCCGTAGTGAAATCAATATTATCTGCGTCTGCTTGGTCTTCATAAAAGTAGAAGTTTTCATCAATCCCATTAAAGAAATTGTGAGCAATAAAATCACTCCAAGCTTCTATAAATGAACTGGAATAACTTCCTGCATCACTTAAAACATCATCCATTGCATAATAAGCTGAACCTCCATTTGCATAATCTTCCCACATTTTACGGATAATAACACTTTTGGTCTCAACATCTACGATATCATATTGAGTGCTCAAATAGTGACCGAATAGTGCAATACTATATCCATCAGTTTCATATATTCTTTGCTCTGGGTTATTGAAAAAATCATCGGTCCAATTTATATAGTCATTTCCATTGGGAACAATTACATCCTCAATCCAAGTTGATGACATTTCAAAAAAGTAAATATCACCATTTGGTTGCTTGTACCCTCTTTGTACAGCGTGGAAATATTCGTGAGCGACTGTTAATCGCATCGCTAGTAATCCAGTTGTGTAATAACCATATGAATAATCATCATCAATTTCTACATGACCATCTGGGTAGTTAATTCCATAGTTGTAGCTTCCGCGATTACTAATGAAAATTCCGTAGTACCCGTCATTTCCATCATATGTTGGAGCTGGTGCTGGGTCATAACCCATAAACAACAAAACTGTTCTTACAGAATCGGCAGCTATACCAACTTCTTCAATGTAATCTGGAATTCCGTTTGCGTTTTCATCTGCCAAATCAGGAGCGTGAATCCCCGAAGTTTTGTAGTAAATCCTAAAATGTCCCGATGGAGAAATTGCGGTAGCATCCCAATCCGGTAAAACGATCCTATCCAAATGATAATCATCTTGTAGTTCTGGAAAACAAATTCTTGTTGGGTTTACCCCAAATACAAAAGCAAGAATGACTAATCCGATTAAAACTACTCTCATTACTTCTTCCTAAAAGAAATTTTGATAGGTACTCCGTTAAAATCGAAGCGTTTTCTAAATTGATTTTCTATATATCGTTTATAGGTTACTGGAAATAACTCAGGGAAATTAGTAAAAAAAGCAACAACTGGTGGTGCGTGGTGAACTTGCGTTGCATATTTAATCTTCAAATTTTTTCCATTTACTGCTGGAGGTGGATACTGAGAAGTCGCCATTGCGACAAATTCATTAATCTCAGAAGTTTTCACACTCCGTGTTCTATTTTCGTAAACATTCAGAGCAACTTCAAGGACTTTCCTCACTCGCTGATTCTGATGTATAGAAATAAAAATCACAGGATAATGTTCTATAGATTTATATTCGTAGTGAATTTCATTAAGATATTCTTTAGCTGTATGTGTATCCTTTTCAATAGTATCCCATTTGTTTACAACAAGAATAAGCCCTTTCCCTTGGTCAATAACATCGCGTACAATACTCTTGTCTTGAGCATCAAATCCTTTTTGGGCATCAACCATTACGACCGCAATGTCGCACTCTTCCAAAACCCTATAAGTCCGGACTGAGCTATAATATTCAATTGAGTCTCCGACTTTAGCTTTTCTTCTTAATCCAGCTGTATCAATTAATCGAATAGTTTTACCATAATATTTGATAAACGAATCTACCGAATCTCTAGTCGTGCCTGCAATTTCCGTAACTATAGATTTCTCTTCTTGTAAAAGAGCATTCATTAACGAGGATTTTCCAACATTCGGCATTCCGATTATAGCTAAATTAATAGCGTCAAGATTTTCATCAGTTTTGAACTGTTCAGTAGGTAATATTCTTGATATTTCATCGAGAAAATCTCCGAAATTCCTGCCAGATGCAGAAGAAATTGATATTGGTTCTCCCAAGCCAAGTTCGTAAAACTCATATCTAGAAACTTCGTGTACATTGTCGTCAATTTTATTTACAACAAGTAGATATGGTTTTTTAGATTTTTGGATTAACTCTGCCAGATAACGGTCACTTGCTGTAATTTCCTGCTTGCCATCAACTAACAAAATCAGTAAATCAGATTCTTCTACTGCAATTTCTGCTTGCAATCTTACAGCTTTATTTATTTGATGCTCACTGTCTGGTAAATATCCACCAGTGTCAATCACATTGTATTTTCGTCCAGTCCACTCGAATTTACCAAATACTCTATCTCTTGTAACACCTTCAACAGGTGAAACTATAGAATGTCTTTTGCCAACTAATCTGTTAAATAATGTGGATTTACCAACATTGGGTCTTCCTAAAATTGCTATGGTTGGTTCAGCCAATGATATTCCTTTCAAATATTTCTAAAATACTATCTTGACACACATTCACAGGTACTCCTAATTGTGAACTCATATTTTCTAATGTTACATTATCCAAAGTTTTGTTTCCGTCGTCATTCAAAATTCTGTAAGTGCTCCAAACAGACTCACCCAATCTTCTATTTTCTAATTGACTTATTATGTCCTGCCCAGTCAAAAGTCCTGTTACAGTTACTGAATGTCCGTAGAAATCGTTAATTATTGGTGTAATATTCACTGTTAAATTTGTAATAGAATTTAGATACTCTCCCACTTCTTTATTAAAAATATCGTTCACTAATGTTCCTGTGAAAATTGTAAACTCTGTCGGTTTACTAAAACTTTTCGGAAGTGATGATTTCTCCTTTTCAAATCTATCTATAAACTTGCTAACTTGCCCTACTCCATTTTCCACCAAATCGATATCACCAAAATCATATCTTTTCGGAAATTGTTTATTTGCCAAAATATACCATTCGTCAGAAAATAGTAAAAACGGTTGATGGTTTTCAGTTCTGTATTTCTGTTGAAATTCTTGAGACAAATTCATCATATTTTCTGCATATTTCTTGTCAACGCTATTAATCTGCATCAAATTTTCGCGATGTTTTGTAAGTCCAACAGGAACTATTGATACACTTTTAATCTGCGGATAATATTGATACAAATCATCCAAAGTCCGATTAAGATGAATTCCATCATTTTCATTTGGAATTAATACAATTTGTGTATGCATTTCAATTCCATTTTCTGCGAGATATTTGATTTTCTCCAATAAATGATCATCTTTTCCATAAAGAAATAGATTTTTTCTCAGCTTTGGTTCAGTGGAATGAACGGAGATATACAATGGGGACAATCGCTGTTCCACAACTCGAGCTAAATCATTTTTTCCCATATTGGTGAGTGTGATGTAATGGCCATGCAAATACGACAACCTATAATCACCATCTTTAAAATATAACGATTTACGCATTCCATTTGGGTTTTGGGCAGAAAAACAAAATACACAATTATTAGCACACATTCTGATTTTGAACTCTTCAAATTCCACACCCAAATCATCATCATATTCTTTTTCGATTTCAATGATTTGGTTTTCTCCGTCAATTTGGACTTCTAGTGTTAAGTTTTCTTCAGTGATTCGGAATTTATAATCAATATCATCACGGACTTTTTTGCCGTCGATTTTCAGCAAATGATCACCTGGTTTGAGCCCGATCATTTCACCTAAACTATCTGTATATGTTTTGATTATCTTCATTTTTAGTCAAAATTCAAGGCGAGAAGTTACGAATTTTTAAAGGAGTTTTGTTAATGGATGATTGTAAAAACAAAAAAGCCCTCTCTCAAGGGCTTTTTTGTTTAAGTAAGTAAACTCTAATTCACTTTTTCTTTTGGAGGAATTTTAAATACATCTTCAATAGCTTTTACAAACGCATCTTTTGGTAAGGCACCTGTTGCCATTTGTGGTTTTCCGCCTTTAGGTACAAACAATAATGATGGAATACTTTTTATTCCAAATGCACCTGCTAACTCCTGCTCTTGTTCAGTATTTACCTTATAAATCTTTACTTTGTCTTCATATTCTTCAGATAATTCTTCAAGAACTGGTCCAACCATTTTACATGGACCACACCAATCTGCCCAAAAATCTATAATACAAGGTAAATCACCCTCATATTTCCAATCTTTGTTTTTTTCGAAATTAAATACTTTTTTTAAAAAGTCCTGCTTTGTAAGATTCTCTGTCATTTTTACTCCTGTTTATTCATTTTTCGTAAATTTGATGACACAAAAAACAAAAGGTTACAAAACTAATGAAACAACAAAATACATTGGATTATCAAACTGCCTGTGCTGCATTACTGTTAAGCGTCGCAGGAGCAGATGAAATATTAGAACCAACAGAGATAGTAACAATTAAGGATATTCTTAAATTCTATTTTGAAATAGATGGAAATGAAGTACAAGAATTAATTGAGAAAACTCAAATTGAAATGAAAAAATCCGTAGGACTTTTTGAATACGGTAGAATTATTAATAACTCACTAGAATTAGAAGATAAAATTGAGTTTATCAAATGTGTGTTTGAAGTTGCGTATTCTGACGGTGATTTGCACTATTTAGAGCATCATACTATAAAGAATATTGCTAATATTCTAAATGTTGAGCATAAAGACTTAATTTGTGCGAAAACAGAAATTAGTCAATTCTTGAAATAACTGTTTAAGTTATTGAATGCACTACAATTTAGTTATTCAATAATTATAGACTTTCTACAACTTTATCGAAATGGTCAACTGAAGTGGCAGGCGCAGTACTAAATGCAATTCCTGTAATTCTAGTTAACACTAAAGATGCTTTCAAAGCAGACTCATTGTCTGGAAAATTTACAATAAACACTAAATCGTGTTCACCTAATAATGCGTGCATTAAAATAATTTCTCCACCATATTCTTCGATGACTTTTGTGCATTCATCCGTCCTACTAGGTGACATCTCACTAATCGCACCAATTGAATATTTCCCAAACATATAATAAGTTGACATTGCCATATTATTTCCTTTCTTTATTAGCTACCAATTTTTGTTGTTAGAAATTGAAAATTTGGCTCCATACCGTAACACTCCATTCACACATTCCCTATCACATCATCATTTAACATCCAATCCCATGAAACTTCTCACTGAAGTTTCAACTTCTTTTCTAACATCGTTATTCTCCTTGAGATATCGTTTGACATTTTCGCGACCTTGTCCTATTTTGTTTTCTTTGTATGAGAACCAAGATCCGGTTTTATTGATAATGTCTCCTTTAACAGCTAGATCCAATAAGTCACCTTCCATTGAAATTCCTTCGCCGTACATAATATCAAATTCTACTCTTCTAAATGGAGGTGCTACTTTATTTTTCACGACTTTTACAGCCGTTCTATTACCTACAACTTGATCGCCTTCTTTAATTTGACCGATTCTTCGAATATCTAATCTCATTGAAGAATAAAATTTAAGTGCATTACCTCCCGATGTAGTCTCAGGATTTCCAAACATCACTCCAATTTTATGCCTAATTTGGTTAATGAAAATTACAGAAGTCTTCGATTTGGAAACTGTTCCAGTTAATTTTCTCAATGCTTGAGACATCAATCTTGCTTGAAGTCCAACATGAGTATCCCCCATATTCCCATCGAGTTCTGCTTTTGGTACAAGCGCTGCTACGGAGTCGATTACGATAACATCCAAAGCACCACTTCTAACTAGTGTTTCACAAATTTCAAGAGCTTGTTCACCCGTATCTGGCTGAGAGATAAGCAATTCTTCAGTATTTACACCCAACTTTCTTGCATAACCGGGATCAAGTGCATGTTCTGCATCAATAAAAGCAACATGACCATTTGTCTTTTGAGCTTCTGCAATCATATGCAAAGTTAAAGTTGTTTTACCGGAAGATTCTGGACCAAATACTTCAATAACTCTACCTCTTGGAATTCCACCAATGCCAAGAGCTGCATCAAGTGAAATTGAGCCTGTTGGAATTGCATCAATTGAAACTGACGCAGAATCACCCATCCTCATAATCGCACCTTTGCCAAATTGTTTCTCAATTTGATTTATAGCGAGGTCAATTGTATTAGATTTTGTTTTTTTGTCATTCATTGTTTAGACCTTTCATTTAATGGAAATTCTTTTAAAATTGTATATTTTGCACCTTCAGGGTGTAATTTACTCTCAAATAATACTACTGAATTTACATTAAATTCAATAGGTTCATATAGAGTATTTAAAAAATTCTTAACCTGAATTTTTGATAAATCTGCATTTCGTTTTACTCTACCGACAGTAATATGTGGTTTAAAATTATCTAACCTCTGAGATTGTTTATATTCAACTACTGATTTATCAATTTTGTATTGAAGATTGATAATCTCATTTTTCCCTTTATTGATTCCAATCCATAGAATTCTCAATCGTTTTTCGTTTGGAAATATTCCTGTTTGTTCAATACTCATTTTATACGATTTAAATTGAATTACATCTGTTAGTAAATTAATTAATTTTGGGATATTTTCTTCTTGCACATTACCAAGAAATGATATTGTAATATGTAAATTATCTTGATGAACCCAACGAATATCGTTTCTTTCTGAAATTATTGTATTTTTAAGAGATGATATCAAAGAGTTCACTTTGGGTGACACTTCTATTCCTATGAATAATCGTTTTGTATTTTTAGTCATCAATTACTACTCAATGATTAAGTAGGATTACTATTAAATATTAGCTGTTTTCTAAGCAAATTAAGTGCAGTATATGCAGTCATTTCTCTATGCATTTCTCTATCTTTTAGAAAGTGATATTCTTTAACGATAGTTATGTCATTCATAGAAACTGCTATGTGAACTAAACCAACTGGTTTTTCTTCTGTTCCGCCAGTCGGGCCAGATATCCCCGTTGTCCCAATTCCAATATCTGCTGAAGTTTTCTTGCGAATTCCATTTGCCATTTCAATAGCTACTTCTTTGCTAACAGCTCCATAAGTTTCCAAAGTTTTGAATGAAACACCAACCAAATTTTGCTTTAAATCATTACTGTATGCGATAACTCCACCTAAAAAATACTCAGAACTTCCAGGTATGTCGGTTAACAATTTTCCCAACAATCCACCTGTACAAGATTCAGCTGTAGCAATTGTTAATCCATCATTGGCTAACATTTCGCCAACAATTTCAGATAACGATTCATCATCTTGTCCATAAATCAAATTTCCTAATCGCTCGCCTAAAACTTCTTTAATTTTATATAAATCAGATTCCTCATTTATAGCTTTAAGGCGGATATTGACTCCAGTATGATGAGGATAAAATGCAAATTTATAATTGTCAGAATTTTGTTCTACAATATCCTGAATATCTTCAAACAACTGACTTTCAGTAATGCCAATTGTTTGTAAAGTGATTATCTGTGGGTTTATCCTATTGGGTAGATATTCGGGAATAACAGTTTCTGTCATCATACTTTTCATCTCCTGAGGAACTCCGGGTAATATAAATATTTGAGTTTGATTTTGTAAAATTCTCATTCCTAGAGCAGTTCCTAAAGAATTTTCAATTGAGTCACTACATTTTAAAATTGTTGCTTGTGATTTGTTGCTATCAGGTATTTTAAGCCCTCGATGTGCAAATCTTTCAGTTAAAATATCATACCATTTTTCATCAAATACTTCTTCAGAATTAAACAATTTATTTAGTGCAGTTTTAGTTACATCATCGTGAGTCGGACCAAGTCCACCTGTAATAAATATGAAATTATGATTAGCATCGAGTTTGTATTTTACAGTAGATATAATTTCATCCATTCCATCAGCGACTGTAACTTTAGTTGTTACATCAATTCCAACTTTCTGTAATTGTTGGCTAATCCAAGTAGAATTTGTATCAACAGTAAAACCTTGTAGAAGTTCGTCCCCAATTGTAATGATACAAGCGTTCATATTTGACTATCCAATATAAATTCCATAAATTCCCAATACAATCATCCAAGCAATCAAACCTGCAATCACATCATCCATCATAATTCCCCACCCATTTGGCAATTTTTGCGCTTTGTCAATAATTAAAGGTTTAGTGATATCCAAAATCCTAAAAAGTATAAAGCTGGTTACATAAAGAAATATTGATTTGGGAATTATAAATAATGCGATCCACATTCCTACTACTTCATCAATAACAACTTCAGATGGATCTGATTTATTAATTTCCTTTGAGAATTTGGCTGAAGTATAAACTCCCAAAACAATAGCTATCATTATTAAACTAGTTTGGAGAAATATATCATCAATAGGAACAAACCACCATATGATAAGTGCTACTAAACTTCCCCAAGTTCCTGGAGCTTTGGGTAAATATCCTACTCCGAAAAATGTAGAAATTAACTGATTCATTATCTAATCATTCTTGAGATTCTTTAAAGTTTGATAATTTTGACGGAAATAATCAATACCAGTATAAGCAGTTACAATTGTAGTTACTAACATCAGGATGTAAACAATTGGATAAGCATCAAAAAACCATTCTATCGGAGTAACTTTGTATGACTGGAAAACATAAATCAATAAAATCAGGTGAATTACAATCATTTGAAGCGTAGTTTTCAACTTTCCACCTTTACTAGTGTGCATAGTAACTTTTTTAGCTTCCATAATTGAACGAAGTAGAGTAACAAAAATATCCCTTACAATAATTACAATCAGCATCCATAATTCTACATCGCCGATTATGCAAAACGAAATAAATGCAGAGAGAACTAAAAATTTATCCGCAAGTGGATCAAGGAACATACCAAATTTTGAAACTGTATTAAATTTTCTAGCAAGAATACCATCATATAAATCTGTTAAAGAAGCAATAATAAACACAATTAATGCAAATAATTTCCCGTGTTGATATCCTGAAAATAATAATAACAAAAATATTGGAGTTAATAAAATCCGCATTGATGTCAAAATATTCGGAATATATCTTTTTGGCATTATTGAATTTCCACCCTTTCATCAATAGATCTTAACAAAGTTGCATCATCCACATATTCTAAATGTCCACCAACAGGCAAACCACGCGCTAATCTGCTAACTTTTATGTTCATTGGTGATAATAGTCTTGCTAGATATAATGCAGTTGCATCACCTTCTATGTTTGCATTTGTTGCGACAATTACCTCGTTTACATTTGTTAATCTATTCAATAAATCTTCAATATTTAAATCGTCTGGGCCAATACCATCTAGCGGAGAGATAACTCCACCTAAAACATGATAAATGCCTCTAAACCCAGTTTTCTCAAACAAAAAGATATCTTCTGGTGTTTCAACTACACATATGATTGACTTATCTCGTCGTTCATCTGTGCAAATTGGACACGGAGATACTTCAGCAATATGATGGCAAATTTCACAAAAATGGATATTCTCTTTGACTTCAACTAAAGCATTTGCAAGTTCTATTGCATTTTCTTTGTCGGATTTCAGCACATGGAATCCTAATCGTTGAGCAGTTTTCTTCCCAATTCCAGGAAATCGAGAAAATGCTTCTATAACTTTTTCTAAGGATGGAGGAAAACTAGACACTACATCCCCGGTATTTTCATGTTACCAAGCATTCCACCAGTAATACTATTCATTTTATCTTCAGCTGCATTCGAAGCGTTTTCTAACGCTTGATTAACTGCAGCTAAGATTAAATCTTCCAACATTTCAGCATCTTCCTCTAAAACTTCTGGCTCAATTTTAACGGAAATTATATCTTTCTTCCCATTTGCCACTACAGTTACCATTCCACCACCTGATTGACCTTCTGCGTGTAAATCAACCAATTCTTCTTGTGCTTGTGCCATCTTTTCTTGCAACTTTTGGGCTTGCTTCATCATACCCGACATTCCACCTTTTGGAAACATTAAAATTTTCTCCTATCTTCTAATATTTTTTAAACATTTTAGTCTACTATCTAATTATTTCTCCATCCAAAGTTTCTATTACTTTCATAAACAGTGGATGTTCCGTATTGCGAGGTTTCACTTTTGTTTTTTTTTGTGTTTGCTTTGGAGCATTTGACTTGTACTTTACTTTCAAGTTTACTCCAAATTCATCACTTAGTAATTTCTCCAACATTGAAGAATCCTTTTCAAGACTTTTTAACTCAAATCCATTACTGTTTTTTAATAATATCAATAGATTTCTATTTTGCAATTCTTTTACTTCAGACTCATCTAAAAATTGAGCAGTTTTAGTATTAATCTTATCTAAACTTTCAATTATATAGTTCCACTTTAGTTGAATTGCTTCAATGCTAATATTTTTTTCTTGTTTTGAAACACTCGGTTTTACTTCCTCTGATATAACATTCTTTGGTTTTGCTACTTTTGTATCAGCTTTATTTTCAATAACAGGTTGAATAGTTTTTGTTTTGACTTTTGATTTTATAGGATTTTTTGTTACTTCAGTTTTTTTTACAGATGTTGGAATATCTCCATTAAGTAACTGGGTAATTGATACTGATGTATCCATAGCAGATAACTTCAGAAATAGTGCTTCTAATGCAACTTTTGGTTGTTGTAAATATCTTAGTTTTGACTCAAACTCTAACGAAATATCCAAAATGCGTAAAAGATCCATTGATTCCAAAATGCAATCAGAACCTTGAAGCCAAATAACTGTTTCTTCACTCAATTCAGAAGCTTCATTCTCGCCGACAGTCGCTAACAGACAATTCCTAATGAAATTGTTAAATCCGCTCACAAAATCTGTTATAGAATAACCAGATTCAATTATTTTACTTAGATTCCCAATAATGCTATTGTTATCACTTATGGTAACATCCTGTAAAAGTTCTAAGTAAACTGAATCTTTCAAAACACCGAGGATTTCCCTTACAATATCTAACTCAACCAAATCACCCGAATAGGAAATTACTTGATCCAAAAGACTCAAAGAATCTCGCATACTTCCATCAGCTTTTTTGGCGATTAATTTTAGACTTTCTTCGTCGTATTTAATCTTTTCTAAAGTGAGAATATTTTTTAAATGATCAACTATATCATTAATATTTAATCTTTTTAAATCAAATCGTTGGGTACGAGATAAAATAGTCTGTGGGACTTTTTGAGGGTCAGTAGTTGCCATCATAAAAACTACATGGGGAGGTGGTTCTTCCAAAGTTTTAAGAAGTGCGTTAAATGCTGGACCTGTCAACATATGAACTTCATCAATAATATAAATTCGATATTTTCCTGTAGTTGGAGGATATTTTACGGCCTCTCGAAGTTCACGAATTTCATCAATACCTCTATTAGATGCTCCATCAATTTCAAGAACATCCATACTTCTTCCATTAGTAATTTCGATGCAATTTGTACATTTACTGCAAGGATTATCATCTTTAGCATCCGAGCAATTCAAAGATTTTGCTAATATTCTTGCAATAGTTGTTTTACCAACGCCCCTAGGACCAGTAAACATAAATCCATGTGCTACACGATCCAGTTTAAGTGCATTTTGAAGCGTTCGACTGACATGAACTTGTCCTACAACATCCTCGAATAGTTGTGGTCTATATTTTCTTGATAATACTTGATAACTCATTCTAAGTTAACTTTCAATGTTTATTTTCTTCATCCTTAGATATTCGTTTCTACAGATTTTATTTATCATTTTAAAAACCTGTGCACCGTAGATTGAACCTTCTGGTCGTAAACTTTTCCAAACAGCCAACTCAGTCTCAGAGATTTACGGCACATATACAAATTTTCTACCGCTGCTTCCTTCCGGATCTGACGGGGTTTAAAAACAATACATTGCGCAAAGCTGAAAACTTCAACATCGCTTATTTGAAAAAACAAACTCAGCAAAGCCCTCTCTACGGATTTCAATCCTGCATAAAGCGGATTTCAGGTTACAGGAAACCGCTAGCTTCCCATCTAGCACAGATTTGTTGAGTTGAAGGGAATCGAACCCTAATCACAATATTCTCCAATACGAACAACAACTCAAATAATCAAAAATAAACTACTTCTTTTGTTTTGGCTTTACTTTAGAACGAGTTTTTGATTTCTTCTTCTCATATTCGCTTATAAACTGTGGAACTTCTTCTTTTTTCTCTTCTTTTTTGATATTTTTTGGTTTGGATTCTTTTCCCTTTGGAACTAAAATAGTCCGCACTTTTTCTTGATCAGTACGATATTTCTCAAATGACTTCTTAACAATATCATCTATTTCTTCATTAAATTGATCGATTGTTTTTTCTAGACGGGATTGCAGTTCTTCCAGAATTGCCGGTCCATAACTTTTATTAACTTCTTCCATCAAAGGTACTAGATGTTCAATCAGAGAATTTTCTTGTACATCATTTTTAGATGGTTTTGCAGTTCTTGGTTTTGCTTTTATCATTTCGTCCCCTCCAAACGCTAATTACTTGGAATTTTAACAATCAAACTAACATTATTCACCTAAAGAATAACCAAATTCAATATGTGAATATAACATATTATCAATATTTAAGTCAAAATCGTAGTCGTAAAATACACTTTTCACACCGCAACCAATACTAAAATATTTTGTTACTTTAAATTTTAAATTACAACCGAGAATTGAATTTTCTTGAAAATCACTAAATTTTATAATATCTTCATCAAAATTATTTTCATAGTAAAATTCTGCTTTTGATATTCCAATTAATACACCATCATTCAGTGTAAATTTGAACTTAAAAGTATGATATTGTTTTGGTTCTTCAGCACCAAAATCTTGAAGATATTTATAAGATATCCCAAGTTTCGCGATATAAGAAATATCTGCTACAATTCCAACTTTAACTCCGGTAGTTGGATAAAGATAAGTCCCATAAATCAACGGATAATAAAGATCTTTAGGAATTAGCATCGTTGAATCTGTTGGAGAAAATAAATTATATTGAGATAAATTTTCCCAGTTTAATGTATCAGCATCAGATTGATCTACTTCTAAATATCGTACTCTCTCTAAATCGTAGGTTGAATTGAAATATGAAGGAATAAATAATGAGGAATTAAACTGTAATTCTGCACGAAATTCCATAGATTTTTTATACTTTAAATGAAATCCCGGAAATACCAAACCCCAACTTCCCTGCCTGCTTGTTTCTTTAATATCACGACTAAAATGACGAGTTTCAGGATGTAGTAGTCCAACTCCTTCTGAGTAAATATTTAATTTATAATCATACATTTTAATCAATTCATAAGTCAAATCCACACTAAATCCAGATAACATTCTTGAATTTTCTATATCCCAAACTGAAAATATAGAATCCGAAAGAGATGCATATTGGTTTAAATCTGAGACAACATTTGCTCCAATTGTTAATGGAAAATTATCAGAAACATACAAAGCAGAGCGAATTCCAACTATACTGCCATTGTGAGTCCAATCTCTGAAACTGGAAATGAACGAGTGTAAAGAAACAAATCTCTTTCCAAAATAAATATCAGTTTTGCAACCAACTTTTTGTTCTAACGGATAATAAGTCTGATTTGTATATTCACTCATTAAATGACCATAACCTAATGTCATATCCTTGATTTCGCCGATATGAAATTTAAAAATATCATTACGAGTTGAATAATTCAAGAACTCTATTTTGGAAGTGTAATCAAAAACATCATCAAAATCCTCAAATCTTAATTGCAGATTATTAGATAATAAGAATTTTATGTTCAGACCAACAGCAAAATTCTGACTTATAAAATATGGTTTTAATGACACAGAATAAGTGGTCTTATGGTGTAAAACTCCACCACCAAGTATTACACCAGTCATTGGTTTTTCAATAATTTCCGAATCAACTAATACTTGGTGATATTGAGGAATTAAATCGTGTTTTTTTAGTGTCATCGATGAATCTGAGGACTCATAGCTAAAAACAGATGCTTGCATCAATCCAACATTAAATAAAACCAATAATAAAATATAATGTTTCTTAGAAACCATCACAATCAATCGTCTGAGTTATCTTCCTGTTTTTCAGTTTTAGTTTCGTGTAATTTAATTTTCTGCTTTTCCTTTTCCATGTCTTTTAAATGTAGTCGGACTTTTATCGAATCTTCGGTAAGTTGTTCGAATTGATCATCTTCACTAAAATCTAGTGAAGATTTTTCATCTTTTTGCTTAACTACATATTCTCCTAGTTTTGCATTTTTACTAGTTAATTCCCTTTTTAGTTTTTCTATCTCAAATTGAATCTTTCCTAATTTTGTAAGCTCATCACCTTTATCAACTGCTTTTTTTAAATACACACCTGATTTGTCAGCAATTCTTTCACTATATCTACCAAATTTTTTCAGTATATTTTCCCATATTTGAGACATTATCGGCCCCTTTCGATTTTAAATAATATTCATTTACCTAATATTGAATGAAATACTCATCAAATTATCACTAAATATTGCTGTTTAATTTATCTGCATTTTGTTCTAATGTCAAACCTACTTTAAAAGAAATTCGTCAAATTTACACACATGGTATCCACTTTCGTGCAAATTAAAGTCAAAAAGTTTAAAATAATTCTCGTAATTTAAGTTGATCTTCATTCTATCTCAGTTCCCGGTTTTTGTTTTGATTGGCACATATTCCTAACAGTTTGTAAATTCCTGTATGAAAATCCTATTCAGTTTATTATTTGTAACAGTTCACATATTGACATCCCAAGATATACATACGGAATATCTGGTTGTTGAGGGAGATACCCTTGATGTTTTTTCTTATCAAATTCCCGAAGGATATTCTCCTGACGATCCACTTCCATTGTTGGTTGCATTTCATCAATGGGGCGGAAATGAAAATTCACCATATTATACAGAATTTGATGATGAAGCCAATAACCGGAGCTGGTTTTTTATGTCTCCCTATGGTGGTTCATCCAATAATTACAATCATCAGGACGCACAAGCTATGGTTGAAGGAGAAATCCTCTGGATGATGGATAATTTTTCCATTGATTCAAATAGAATATATATGGTTGGAGGTTCCATGGGAGGGGCAGCAGGTTCTATCTATGCCAATAATCATTTAGACCCCACACTTCCTATGGTGGCTGCTACAGCATCCGGATCGGGAATTCTGGATTGCGAACGGCGATACTGGGAAATGGAAGGTAACAACTCTATGATCGAATGGTTTGGTGGCACACCGGAAGAGGTACCCTTTGAATATCACCGTAACAGTGCAGTATTTTTTGAGGACAGTACACAGAGTATGCACTACAATCTTCAACATACGCCTTTGTATCTGGATTTCGGGTCTACCGAAGCACATCGTTATCATGCTGAAGATCTGTATAATCTCCTGTTTGGGTATAATGATAATATGTGGATTGATACTATCCCAAGTGGTGGGCATGGATATTCTGTGATGCATGAAAACCATACTTGCGATTGGCTTTCTCAGTTTACCTTAGTGGACGATCCAGATTATATCAATGTTAATTTGGATGAACCATCTCGTGTATATTGGACTGAAGCTATTGGGTATAATGACAGGGATGAATTTATTCGATTGATAACTACCCGTTACAATAGCAATTGGTTTGAATTATATGAATTTGAAAACAGCGATTCAGTTATTTTCCATAATTCAATTGTAAACACAGACTTTAATGAAATTTTGCTGGATAACCATGTTTTTTCGAGAGATTTTAAAATTGGTTTGACCGGTGATGATTTTAATTCTTTAACTTCTATTGTAGCCTTAGGAAATGTTGATGATCTGTTCGAAAGTTTAGTAATAACAATTGATAATGACAATTCAGTCGTATGGATATGGCTTCCTGATTGGGGCTTTGTCTGGGAATTCATCGGAATTGAAATGACTTTTGATTTTGAGGATGTCAGTCAGGATGGAGTCTGGAATATATTGGATATCGTACTTACAGGGAATTTTATACTGGATTTGGAAGAACCGGATGAATATCAGTTAGGCGCAGCAGACTTGAACGATGATGCAGGGATTGATATTCTGGATATCATACTGATGGTGAATCTGATTCTAGAATAATCAGTTCCAGACAATCAATGATTTTTTATCAACCCCAACCCTTTCCCAATCATTTTGTCCAGCCATCGGTCTTGGAAAATCCCTGGTAGAAAATAACTACTAAATTTTTCCTTAGTAACTACATACCGATTTTTGGTTTATTTATTATTTTTTAAATCAGATTACCAATGACATCTGCCTTCAGACCATGCTCTCCTTTTTCCATAAAATAATCAAAAATAGTTCTCGTCTGTTTTTACGGGCAGGTATAAAAAAGCCACTTATAAAAAGTGGCTTTCCTATTTTAGAGGTTGTAACCTCCGATTGGTAGCGGGGGCCGGATTCGAACCAACGACCTTCGGGTTATGAGCCCGACGAGCACTCTGACGGTCAATTAAAAATAATGTTTGTTAATATTCATGTTTTATTGTAATATTATATAGTTGATGGCCGTGATTTAAACCAAATTGCAGGCGGCTTAAAATAACACTGCTAAACCGGGACAAGCACCCCCGGGTGCTTTTTTATTTTCGGTGGGTTTTTTGAAAATAATATCGAAAACTGTGGCGATTTGTTAGGATT
>JACKQG010003518.1_pt1 | contig 19156 bp, 19 predicted proteins | sample 8237621 | NCBI WGS metagenome assembly JACKQG01 (sample SAMN15677084, study PRJNA649215) | marine metagenome | biome: marine; feature: Black Sea; material: saline water; isolation source: suspended particulate matter (SPM) from the Black Sea western gyre | collected 2013-06-09/2013-06-10 | depth... | reverse complement strand
GAGTTCGCCGCGGAGAGCGGCCTCCCGGATGGGGGGGTCGGCGGGGTCGTCTGTCGCCGGCAATGGTCGTTCGTCTATCATCGTAACGGCAAGGCTCTAATTTCTCAGCAGCAAGGCCGAGCTCGGCACCACGTGGGCCGAAGTCACCAGGCAGAGGTCGGCGCCTTCGACCTGGGAAGTCGAGCTCCCGCGCATCTGCCGAACGCCCTCGTTGAGCAGGTTCATGCCATGCACGTAAGCCTCCGACAGGCTCCCGCCCGAGGTATTGACGGGCAGCGAGCCGCCCGGCCCCAGGGTGCCGCCTTCTGCAAAGCCCCCGGCCTCGCCCACGGGACACAGCCCGTAGGTCTCGAGTGATAGCAACACCAGCGGACTGAAGGCGTCGTATAACTGCGCCACCTTCACGTCGGCCGGCACGGCATCGGCCTGCCTCCACAGCTTGCGCGCGGTTGCCCCCGAGCAGCCGGCCAGCGGATCGTCGCAGTGAAAGTTTGTCATCACCTGGTACTGCTCGCCCATGCCCTGCGAGGCCGAGTGTATGAACACCGGCCGGGTGCGGCAGTCGCGCGCGCGCTCGGCCGACACGATGACCAGCGCCACCGCGCCGTCGCTCTCGAGGCAGTTGTCGTAGAGGCAAAGCGGTTCACTGATCCAGCGCGCGTCGAGGTAAGTGGCCAGGTCGAGTGGCTTCTCGTACATGGCCGCGCGGGGGTTGAGGTTTGCGTGTTCGCGTTGGGCCAGCGCCACCTCGGCCAGTTGCTCGCGTTTAAGACCGTACTCGTGCATGTAGCGGCGCGCCATCAACGCCACCTCGTCCACGGGTCGCAGCAGGCCTACCGGCCGCGAGTACTTCCACTGGTCGGAGATACGATCGTTGACCTGCGCCCAGACGCGGCTGCTCTTCGCGCCTCGCTTGCGCGACCGCCACACAACTCCCACCTGCGCCATTCCGCAGGATATGGCCATGGCCACCTGGGCCACCGCCCCGCAGGCCGCCCCACCGCCGTGCGCCACCTGCGAAAAAAAATTGAGCTCGCCCATGCCCACCGCGCGCGCGAGCTCGAAGTCAGACGGCCCTTCCATGGTAAACGACGCGAGAGCGTCGACCTCGCTGGGATCGACGCCCGCGTCGGCCAGCGCGTCGCGCACCACCCGGCATGACAGCTCCAGCTCGCTGGCCCCGAGGCTGCGCGCGTACTCGCTTTCGGCAAGCCCCACGATGGCAGTGCTGTCACTCAATGAGCCCACGCCGTCAGTTGACTCCCTGCAATTGCAGTTGGCCTTCACGGGGCTTGTTGTCGATGTCCGCAAGAACGGCGTCCGCCAGGCGGCCGCGGTGCCAGGCCGAGCCACCCCAGGTCATCTCCAAGGCCCAGGCGCGCTTCATCCACGCGTGCAGGTCGACCTCCCAGGTGTAACCAATGCCGCCGTGAACCTGCAGCGAGGTCCTGGCCGCCAGCAGCGCCGCCTCGTCGGCCATGGCCTTGGCCTGCGACACGTGCAAGCCGGCGTCGGTGTGACCGGTCGCCAACGAACACGCCGCCCGGTACACGACAGGCCGGGCAAACTCGACGGCGACCTGGGCCGTGGCCAGGTGATGCTTGACCGCCTGGAAGCTGCCTATGGCCCGGCCGAACTGCTCTCGCTGGCCGGCGTAGTCAACGGCCAGGTCGATAAGCTTCTGCCCGATGCCGAGTTGCTGCGCAGCGCAGCCGAAAGCCGCGCGGTCGAAAGCCGCGTCGAGCAAACGCGTGGCCCCGGCAGCCTTGGCCAGCAGGCTGTCGTCGCCGGGCTTCCAGTCAACGGTGAACAGGCGCCGCGCGGCGTCGTTGCAAGGCTGGCGGGTGAGTTCAACCTGGGCGCGCGCAACTGCGTGCAGAGATCCATCATCGGCCAGCAACAGCAGCAGCTCGGCCACGTGGGCATCGGCAACGCAGGGGTTGGCCGGATGCTCTATGGCCAGCCGGGCCTCGCCCGCGGCCACGAGCGGCAGCCACTTGTCGGCGACGCTCGCAGGGGTGCCACCCCCGGCCGCCAGTGTCTCGAGCAGCGGCGCTGCGGCCAGCACTGTTTCTACAAGCGGCTCGGGCAGGCAAGCCCGGCCGCTTTCTTCGAGCGCCAGGACCAGGTCGACCTCGGCCATGCCGAGGCCGCCGTGCTCTTCGGCCAGCAGCAGGCCAGTGAGGCCCAGCTCGGCCAGCCCGCTCCACAGCCCATCGCTGCGCCCGCTTTCGCCGGCCCACAGCTCGCGCAGAACGTCGGCCGTACAGTCGCGCTCAAGCAGCGCGCGCACACTGTCGCGAAACATCAGCTGCTCTTCGTTGAAATGAAAATCCACGGTTCGCCCACCTAGCCCCTGGGCAGTCCCAGCAGCCGCTCAGCCGCTATGTTGCGCTGTATCTCGTTGGTACCGGCGTATATCGGACCCGCCAGGGCGAATTGAAAACCGTCGAGCCAGTCGCCGACGTCGCCCGCCGCCCGGGCCGTGGGCAGCAACTCGGCACGCGGCCCGAGCAAAGCCATCGCCGTCTCGTGCATGGCGAGATCCATCTCCGACCAGAAAATCTTGTTCAAGCTCGACTCGGCGCCGATGCTGCCGCCGCCGATGATGCGACTGGCCGTGCGATAGGTCTGCAAGGCATAGGCCTCGGCCTGCATCCAACCGCGTATCACTCGGTCGCCCAGCGTCGGGTCGCGTTGGGCCGCCTCTGGATTGTCGCGAAGCAGTGCCACCAGCTTGCGCGCCGTGGCCTGGTAGCGAGCCGGGCTGCGCAGCATGAGTCCGCGTTCAAAACCGGCAGTGCTCATGGCCACCTTCCAACCGCCGCCCTCTTCGCCCAGCAACTGGTCGACGGGCACGCGCACGTTGTCGAAGAACACCTCCGCGAAACCGGTCTCGCCGTCGAGTTGTTCGATGGCCCGCACCTGCACGCCCTCGGCGTCAAGCGGTACGAGCATGAAACTGAGCCCGCGGTGACGCTCGGAGTCGGGGTCGGTGCGAAAAATACAGAAAATCCAGTCGGCCCACACCGCACGCGAGCACCAGGTCTTCTGGCCGTTGACAACGTACTGGTCGCCGTCGCGAAAAGCAGTGGTGCGAATGGCTGCCATGTCGCTGCCCGCGTTGGGCTCGCTCCAGCCCTGGGCCCAGACGTCGATACCGGCTGCCATGCGCGGGAGAAAGCGCGCCTTCTGTTCATCGCTGCCGTACTCCATCAGCGTGGGGCCGAGCAGGAAAATGCCGTTCTGGTTCACGCGGCCGGGCGCGCCCGCCCGGTAGTATTCCTCTTCGAAGATCAGCCACTCGATGAGATCCACGCCGCGACCGCCGTACTCAACCGGCCACGACACCATCGCCCAGCCGCCCTCGTTGAGCTTGGTTTCCCACTCGCGGTGAGCGGCAAAGCCCTGCTCGGTGTCCATCGACGGCAGGGCCTGTCCGGGCACGTTGGCCTTGAGCCACTCTCTTGCTTCCGCGCGAAACGCGCGCTGTTCCTTGGTGTAGTCGAGATCCAAGAGGGTCAGTCCTTGTTGCCCTTGCCGCCGGGCTTCTTACCGCCGTCCGAAAAACTCGCCTCTCGTTTTTCAACGAAGGCGTCGCGCGCCTCCTGCGAATCGGGCGACGCGTACATCTCGTAGGTAAAGCCCTGCTCAAAACGGTAGCTGCGCTTTATATCCACCGGCTCTATGCCGTTCAGGGCCTCCTTTGCCACGCGCACTGCGCGTGGGCTCTTGGCAGCAATGACGGCGGCCAGCTCGCGGGCGGCCGCGGCCAGTTGATCGCGAGGATGCACGCTTTCTAGCGCGCCCAGCCGGTAAGCCTCGAGGGCGTCTATGGGCTCGCCGGTAAAAAACATGCGCCGTACTTTCTGCAACGGGAACATGCGCGCCAGGTGAGTGGCCGCGCCCATGGCTCCACGGTCTATCTCGGGCAGGCCAAAGGTCGCGTCGTCAGAAGCCAGGATGATGTCGGCCGAGCCGACCATGCCGATGCCGCCACCCAGGCAGAACCCCGACACCGCCATCACCACCGGCACCGCGCAGTCGTGTATCGCTGCAAATGTGTCGTAGCAGCCGTGGTTGACCTCCACTATGCGTGAACTGTCGGCGGCGAGTTCCTTGACGTCCACCCCAGCGCAGAAGCCGCGCCCCTCGTTGCGACAGAGCACCACGTTTACCGACGGATCGTCGCCCAGTTGCGTAAACAGTCCCGCGAGCTCGTGCCACTCGCCGCTGTCAAAGGCGTTTACCGGCGGCTTGTCCAGCAGCAACTCGGCCAGCCCGTCGCTTATGCTTGTCTTGAATGCCATTTGCGTTTCTCCCGTCAACCCTCGCCCGTTCCCTCGGTCGGTGCCCGCCCTCAGCCCGCCAGCGCAGCCAGCCGCGCGCGCGCCTGCTCAACCATTCCTTCTATCAATTGCGCACAGGTCGGGCGATCACTGATGAGCCCCGCGACCTGGCCGCTGGGCAGCACGCCGTCGGCGGGGCGACCGTCTACCATGGCGCGCTGTATGAACACCGGCGCGTTGGCTGCCATGAGCGTCTGCGTGGGGGTCAGCTTGTCTGAGCTTCGCATGGCCAATGCCGAGCGCAGCAGCTCGGGTATGCTGGCACCGCTCATCTTGCGATACTCCAGGCCGCTGGCCAGCGCCCGGGCCAGTCGCACGGCTGAACTACCGCTCTCGAGCCGGTCGAGAAACTCGTTGCGTATCACCCGCTGCGGCATGCCGTCGACCTCGCACGTGACGACCACGTCGGCCATCCCGGCCGCAAAGTAGCGATCAACGGTGGCGTCGGGTACCGGGCTCTCGGCGGTCAGCAGGAATCGCGTGCCCATGGCTACACCGTCGGCGCCCCAGGCCAGCGCCGCGGCCAGGCCGCGGCCGTCGTGGAAACCACCGGCGGCGAGCACCGGCACATCGACCACGTCCAGTACGGCCGGCAACAGCAGCGAGGTCGGCACCACGCCCGTGTGACCGCCACCCTCGCCGCCCTGTACAACAACGATGTCGGCTCCCAGCTTGACGGCCTTCTCGGCGTGACGGGCCGCTCCCACCGTGGGCACGCAGACAACGCCGGCCTTTTTCATGCGCTCGATGAAAGCCGCGTTGGGTGAGCGCGAGTAACTCGCCGCGCGTACGCCGTGCTCGACTATGCTTTCGACGATACGGTCGGCGCCCGGCTGCTCCATCAGGAAGTTCACGCCGAAGGGCTGGTCGGTAAGCTCGCGTACGCGACGTATGGCCGCGTCGGCCTCGTCGGGGGTCATGACGGCACAGGCGAGAAAACCCATGCCGCCCGCATTTGCCGTGCCGGCAACCAGCCCGGGCGTGGCGACCCAGCCCATGGCCGTCTGGACGATGGGGTAGCGTACCCCGAACAGGTCACAGGCGCGGGTGTGCAGAGGATCGCCCACAGTGCTCAGCCTTTTTTTGCGGCGCTGGATTTCGCTGGGGGAAACACTGTCGCGCGAAGGTTGTGGGGGTCCAGCCGGTCCCTGAGCACCGCCAGCTGTTCGGCGGTGGGCGCCGGGGTCTCGACGATGTTGTCGGCCAGCGCGAGCTCAAAACCCGTGGCCTCCTGCACCTGCTCAACGCTCACACCGGGGTGCGTGCTCACGAGCCGCATGGTTTTTATGCCGGCTTCATCGTTGCCGTTAAAGTCGAGCACCGCGAGGTTGCTGACGACCAGGCGGTAGTCGTGAAATTCGCGCCGGGCACCGGCCGGCCAGCGAGAGGGGTCGTAACTCACGCCCGATAGCATGTCGACGCTCTCTACGAAGCTGCGCGTGGAGTGACTGGGGATAAAAAAACTACAGGGGTGGTTGATGGTGTTGCCGGGTATGCCACGCACGCCCAGCAACGCGACTTTCGGGCGCGTGTAGTCGCCGATCACCGAGATATTTGTGCCACCGTAGCGATCGATCTGCGTGGGCATGGTCATCGCGTGGCGACGGCCGCCGGCAATGAGATCGAAGATCGCGCGAAAGGGCAGCCAGCCTTCCACCTTCAGGCGATAGTCACCGCGCGGGCCGGGAGGCACGGGTTCGCCCACGAGCATGCACTCGCTGTCGGTCATCATCAGGTCGGGGTTGAGCGTGAGCCAGGCCAGGCCGGCCGCCAGCCGCGGTGCCGTTCCCAGTCCCGACGCGAGCAGCTCGCCGTCGGCGGCCCAGGCCCGCGCCGCCGCCGCGATGCAGAGCTCAGCGAGGGTGAAATCCGCGGCCGCCTGTTCGTCTTTTGCTGTCTCGTTTGCTGCCATGATCAGTACGCCGCCATCAATAGATCGTGGACGGGATGGCCGTTATGTGATCGCGGCCGCCCGCGTTTTTAATGTACGCGGCGTGGTCCACGTCAAGGTAACGCTCGCGGTAAGCCCCCCAGGCCTGCTCATCGGCAGCCGCAGCCGAGTATTCCTTCAAGTGCGCAGCGTCTATGCCGTAGCTGGGTGAGCAGCCGGTGGGGTGCGCGCCCAGCGGCACCTCGACCACGCCCGACACCTGCGAGCGGTTTATAAGCATACTGTGTACGCAGCCGTCCTCGAGCATCTCGTCGGCGGTGGTGATGCGCTCGCAGCTCAGGTAGGCCTGATCGGCCGCGGCACAGAACAGATCGTCAAAGTATGGATCGGGCCCCAGCACCTGCCCATTGCCACGGCTGTCGGCCTGGTCGACGTGCACAAGCGCGGCGTCGAGCCTCAAGGCCGGCATGGCGAGCAGGGTTTCGCCGTCATCGTAGGGCGAGCTGATGGTCTTGAGTTCGGGGTTGCGCGCTTGCACGTCGGTGGCCAGGCCCGCGCGCGTGGGCAGAAAGGGCAGGCGCATGGCCGCGGCGCGCAGTCCCCACTGGAACATGCCCTCGTCGATCTCGGTGATCTCGAAGTCACCGGCCTGGCGGGCACGGCGAAAGTGCGCATCAAGAGCGATGACGTCGAGGGTTACGAAGCCGAACACCAGCCGCCGCACGCGCCCGGCGGCGCACAACAGGCCGACATCGGGGCCGCCGTAGCTCACCAGCGTGAGGTCTGTGAGCGGCGAGCGCAGGATCTCGCGCACCAGCGCCATGGGCTTGCGGCGGGCGCCCCAGCCGCCTATGCCCAGCGTCATGCCGTCGGTGAGTTGGCCGACGACCTCTGCTGTCGTCATCGTCTTATCGGTCGCGTGCAAACCTTATCCCCGTTGTCTTCCGCCGCTTGAACTGCTTGGCCGCGCCGATTACCGGCGCTGGTTTCCCGCGCTGGTTTCCCGCGCTGAAATCGAGCGACTAGAACACGTTCTACTATCAAGGCGTCGTAGTGAAAGAAAGAAAGGAGGGGGAGGCGGCCGGTGGGGGGGCAGATTGGTAAGTCGGGCCCAGGCAGGGAATCACTTGTACCGTCAGGAAAGCCTGGCTGTCATCCGGCCTTTGAAATATTCCCTGGTCTCTTCGTCCTCGGAGTAGATATAACACCCCCTCATCCCGCGCGTCATCAGCGTGCGGTAGGTGTTCTTGATAATCGACTCTAGCTGAACGCTAATGGCTTCCGGGTTCTCCTTCATCCGCTTCTTCCAACCGTGAACCGACCGATCATGGCGGGCGCGATGTTCGGGCCGGGTTAGAATCTCCCCGTTGCGCACGACCAGGTCAGGACCGAAGATCACTCCTACGTGGGCAAGTTCGAGCCCCTGGCAGGTATGAATGCAACCGACCTGATCGATGCTGCCGTCCTGCACGATCCAGAGACTTCCATCTTCAGAAAGATTCCACTGCCGCTCGTAGCCGTAAGAAGGGAACGAGATGTCCATGGCCGTGCGATCTTTTTTGCTCTTCCACGGCCAGGTATAGCCTGCCACGATACGCGACGAATTATCCTTTGCATTACACGCCCGTATCTCCCCGTCGAGTTCTATCGGTGAATCAAAAACCCGAAAATCATAATCTACGCCGCCAAGGTCCTGCTGCGCCGTCATCCTGATCCCGAGCACGTCGTCCAGCCAGGCCAGGTATCCATCAGAACCGTTACAACGAAACTGGGACGGAAGATCCATGTCAACGACCTCGGCTCCCGCGTGCGAGGCCCATGATCTGATTTCTGTTTCGCTGCCGACATCAGCGAGATGAATACGTTGGTACTCGTCTATAAAAAAAATACTGCAATGGGCGGCAGCGATTATTTCCTTGATCTGGCTTTCCCCCAGGTTACCGTACAGTCCTGATTTTTCTGCAAGACGGTGAGCCTCGTCTACCACCAACGCGTCAAAGCAGCCTCCTTCAACTCCTATGAATGCTCCGGACCCTTTGAACAGGTTGCCGAAAGCAGTCCTGGTCAGAGTCCCTGTGAGCTTGGTCTCATACACCGCCCTGGGCGCCGCGTTCTTGGTCACGTAGCTGGCGTTGTAGCCATTCTTGATAGCCGCGACCAGGAGATTGACAGCTACCACGGATTTTCCCGTACCGGGTCCTCCCCTGATGATCACTACCTGTTTTTTATCGCTGTCGGCACGGCGAATGGCGGCGAGGCTGCTTTCGAAGGCAACTTTCTGCTCGTCGAGCAGCACGAATTCCTGGTTCCCCTTCAGCAGGCCTGCAAGGGCGTCCGCAAGTCTCCTGGAAGGCCTGATTTTGCCTTGGTCGATCTGGTACATCAGCCGCCCGCGATCGCCCTTGCGGATATGGCGCTCGAGAAAAGCCTTCAGCTTCAGCCTGTCCTCCTTGAAGAACAGCGGTGCGCGGGCGGTATGATCGGAATAAAAATCCCCACTAAGCACACCGTCATCGCTGTAATTGTGAAGGTAGGCGCAGGGCTGCAGGGTGATGCCACCCTCCTCTACCGCCTCGTTGAAGCCTTCCAGGTACGCGGCATAGGACCACGCTTGGTAAGACGGGTGGCTCGTGTCCACCTTGCCGCGTTGAAAACGAACCCGAACAACACCGTCACGGCTCGTCGCTTCCGCCTCCGACCACTGCTTGAGCTCAACGATAACGACCCTGGCCTGATCGTTTTCGCCGTACCCGGATAAAACGAAATCGACACGCCTGCTGCTCATAGGCAAACGAAACTCGATACACACCCCCGCGTCGCCGGGTACTGACGAATCGTGAAAAACCCAGCCGACCTGCTGGAGCGAATTATTCCAACTTCGGCGCTCGCTCTCAGAAACACGCGTGCCCAGGTGAAGCTCTACTGTTTCGGCTATGCGTGTGTCGATCGCACCGCCAGCGACATCGCCTAGAAAGCCGTCGACAGTGGATTTATAGGCCAGCAATTTCTAGATCCGATCAGAGCCCGGTGTACTTGGTCGCAGTGCCACGAGATTTTTCCACAGGATACTTAGCCGCGTTCTTCGTGATCTTCTCTCGCACGATATCCGTCGGATCAAATCCGTAATGTTCTGCAAGCAGTAACGCGTAAGCAAACACATCCCCGAGTTCTTCCTTTACCCGCTCGATGTCGACCGCCGCCAGGGCTTCACCGTTTTTCCAAAGGAATAACTCGTTTAACTCCGCGGCCTCGATTGAAAGAGCAACGGCCAGGTTTTTCGGATCATGGAAGCGCTTCCAGTCCCGTTCGTCACGAAAATCAACAAGAGCGTCGATCACATCCCTCATACCTGTCAGGCTACCGCACAGGAAGAAAATATCTAAGCGCCAGCCCCCCCCCCTACCAACACCCGCGCCGGGGGTGTAGAAGTTCAGCTACGGCCCGCAACACACGAACAGAAAAGGAGAACACATCGATGATAGGTTACGTCACCATAGGAACCAGCGACATGGAAAAGGCCAAGGCCTTCTGGACCGAGCTGCTCGAGCCGATGGGAGCCAAGGTCATAATGGACCTCGGACGCATCGCACTCATCGGCCCCGCGCCCGACCAGCCCATGCTGGCAGTGTGCACGCCGTTTGACGAAAAGCCGGCCGACAACGGCAACGGCAACATGGTGGCCTTCCCGGCCGGTTCGGCCGAAAAGGTAGACGAGATGCACGCCCGCGCCATGGGCATGGGAGCCAGCGACGAGGGAGCGCCGGGGCAACGCATGCCCGGTTTCTACGGCGGCTACTTCCGCGACCTCGACGGAAACAAGGCCGTATTTTTTCACATGGGCTGAGAGCGCCCAGGAATACCGACACGCGAGCAACAAGGAGCCAACAGTAGTGGACGAAATCCTGGTCAACCGGAAAGACAACGGCGTGGTGACGGTCGCGTTCAACCGCCCGCAGCGCAAGAACGCCATCACCTATCCCATGTGGGAGCAGATGCGGCAGCTCTTCCAGGAGATATCGCAGAACGAAGACAACCGCGTCGTGGTTTTTACCGGCGAGGGCGACGCGTTCTGCGCCGGTGCCGATCTCGGCAGGGAGTTGTCCAAGCTGCACCCGTTGCGGGCCATGGACAGCGTTAACTCGGCCGTGCTCGCGCTGCACGAGATCACCCGTCCTACCATAGCCAAGGTCAACGGCGACGCGGTGGGCGCCGGCATGAATATCGCGCTGGGCTGCGATCTCGTGGTGGCGGGCGAAAGCGCGCGCTTCTCGCAGATCTTCGTGCGCCGCGGGCTGTCGGTTGACTTCGGCGGCACCTGGTTGCTGCCGCGTGCAGTGGGCATGCACAAGGCCAAGGAGCTGGCGATGCTGGGCGAGATACTGAGCGCGCGCGAGGCCGAGCAGATGGGCCTGGTGAACCGGGTCGTGGCCGACAACGAGCTCGATGACTTCGTGGACGACTGGGCCGATCGCCTGGCCGCCGGCCCACCGTTGGCCCTGCAGATGACCAAGAAGATGCTGTCCAACGCGTTCAACCAGGGGCTACCCGACGCCCTTGGCGCCGGGGCGCCCTCGCAGTAGACAACCGGGGCGAGCGAGGTCCCCCGCGAGGGCGTGGTGGTTTTTAGCAAAAACCGCGCCCGGGTGTTCAGGGGGGGCTAGGGTTGCGCTTTTTTTTTGGTGCCAGGCGCGGGCCTGCAAAAAAAAAGAGGGCGCATCCGGGTCCGGAGGGCGGGGTGAGCCGGGAACAAAACAGCGCGCCCCCGCCACAATCCGTTGACGCACGCCCCCTCCTGCAGAACACTGCGCCATGGCGTGGACTCCACCGCCCCGGTCGCCCTGGGTCGACCAGGTTAACGGGCTCGCATCGGCACTGACCGACGGTGGCCGTTCAATGGTACCGCTCGACGAGCTACAGGCTATCCAGGCCGCGGTCGACGCGACCGGTCTCGATAATTTTGGAGACGATGGATTCCGCGAAGGGCTGGCCATGCTTGTTCGCTCGCTCGAAGAGGAGGCCCAGCTCACGCTCGTCGGCAGGCTGCTGGCGCGCGCGGAGATCGCGCGAATTCTCGAGAGTCGTCTCCGCACCGAGAAGGTCTTTCACGACCACCCCGAGATCGAAGAAGAAGAAATCATCGCCCCGGTATTCGTGACGGGAATCGCCCGCACGGGAACCAGCATTCTCCACGAACTCCTGTGGCGGGACCCGGACAATCGAGCCCCCACCACGTGGGAAATGATGTACCCGGCCGCCGCCGTCGCCACCTCCGAGATAGACAGCGCCCTGGCGATCGAGCTCGCGGAGAACGAAGTCAGGATGCAGGACCATGTCCTGCCGGCCATGAGAACGATGCACGAACTGGGCGCGGAGCTTCCAAACGAGTGCATCTACATCTTCGCCCACGAATTCGCCTGCGACATGTTCACGGGATTCTTCCACGTCCCCAGCTACACCATGTGGAAGGCGGGTCTCGACCCCCGGCCCGCCTACAGCTACCACCGGCGCTTCCTCAAGCTGTTACAGTGGCGCCAGCCGAAGCGGCGCTGGGTGCTCAAAGCTCCCTCCCATATGAATCAGCTCGCCTGTCTCCTGGACACCTATCCCGACGCACACGTTGTAATCACACACCGTGACCCGCTGCGGGTCCTGGCCTCGATCTCTAACCTGATGGCGAGCCTGCAGTGGATGCGCAGTGACCACGTGCATTACGAATCGGTCGTCGAAAGCCTGGCTTTTGGACACGCCTACCTTCCCGAGCGCGTCATGCAGGCACGTGACGCGGGCACGCTGGCCGCCGAAAGCATTATCGACGTGCGCTACCAGGATCTCGTGGCCGACCCGATCGGAACGGTTCGCGATATCTACAAGCGCTGTGGCTCCCCGCTCACCGGCGAAGCCGAACAGGCAATCGAGGCCTGGATGAAACAACGTCCAAAGGATAGACACGGCGTCCACGAGTATACCTTTGAAGACACCGGGCTCGACCTTGCCACCGAACGCGCGCGCCAGATTAAGTACCAGGAGCGTTTCGATATACCTTCCGAAGTCTGAGGCCCGGCGTCCAGGGCCGTGCCACCGGGATCTCGTGAAAAAGCACGAATATCATGGTCGTTCTCCCTGTGGGCGCCCGCTGTACTGGCTTCTATAACAGCGGCGGGCAAGATGGGATCCCCGGGGGAGAGAGAAAACACAATGACGAGATTATTCCTTGCCGCCAACGCGCTGCTGTGGCTGCCCTACGGCCTTTACTGTTTCCTGCTGCCGGAGTTCCTGGCCGAGGCCGCCGCCGTGTCGGCCACCGCCTCGACCGGCACCGTTGAGCTACGGGCTATGTATGGCGGCCTGCAGGCAGGCATCGGCGCCCTCTGCGCCGCCGGAGCGATGCGAGAGGAGTTGGAGCGACCGGCGTTGTTGCTGCTGCTCTTTCTTGCCTGCGGCCTGGCCCTGGCGCGGAGCGCTGGCGCCGTGATGGCTGCCGAGCTGTCTTCGTACACGGGCTATGCGCTGTTGCTCGAATACACGCTCGCCGCTGCGAGCGCGTGGCTGTTGCGGGCTGGGTCCGGCGCTCAGTCTTCGTAGAGCTTGACGATAGACACCGAGCCCTCGGGCCCTTGCAGGCACAGGTCGCAGAGGGTGCACTCGTCCACGTTGTCTTCCACCACGGCGACCGAAGCAGCGTCAGCGCCTGCCTTGAAAATCTTGACCGGGCACACCTCGATCAACTTGGCCGCCAGTCCGTCGGTGGCGGCCACCAGTTCGTCGTTTACATCCACGCGTATGAACATTGCCATGTTTACGTTCTCCTGCTGCCCTTATGCTCAGGCGGCGCCGTCGAGGCGCTCCTGCACGAGGCGCGGAATGTCCCCGATCTCGTCTGCCACCGAAATACCCGCGTCGCGCATGCGGCGGATCTTGTCGGCTGGTGAATCCAGTTTCTTTTCAACGATGGTGCCGGCGTGGCCGAAGCTCATGCCGTGCATGTCGTCCATGAAGCGGCCCGCCACGAAAGCCACGATGGGCAGGCGGCTGTTGTTTTCCTTGGCCCAGCGCGCCAGTTCCGCCTCCGACGAACCACCCGGCTCAGAATAAAGGACAACGGCCTCGGTGGCCTCGTCGGCTTCGAAGTAGGGCATCAACTCGGCGTAGGTCGAACCGATGACCGGGTCGCCGCCTATCGAAATGGCCGTGCTCTCGCCCAGTCCCGCCTGGCTCAGGGCGTTGCAGATCTCGGTGGTCATGCCACCCGAGCGCGACATGACGCCGACCACCCCGGGCTTGAAAGCCTTGCGACAGTCGACGGCCGGACCGCCAAGGCTGCCGAACCTGCACACGTCGGGGATGATGATCCCCAGGCAGTTGGGCCCGATCACGCGGGCGTCGTGCTGATGGGCGTACTCTATGAACGCCGCCGCGTCGCGACGACATATGCCCTCGGTGATGATCACCAGCAGCTTGATGCCGGCGTCGATGGCCTCGTAGGCAGCGTCGGCGGCAAAGGCCAGGGGCACCGTGATCACGCTGCCGTCTACCTTGCGCTGCTCGGTGATCTCGCGAACCGTGTTATACACCGGTACGCCGTAGACCTCGCGACCACCCTTGCCGGGGGTCACCCCGCCGACGATCCTGGAGCCGTACTCCAGGCACTCGCGGGTAAAGTTGACCGCCTCGCGCCCGGTGATGCCCTGGACGATAAAATCAAAATCCTTGTGAACCAGAACTCCCATTGCTTTCCTCTTCTCTCTCGCTGCTCGCCAGCCGCTCAGCCGTTGATCTTGTCGACGGCGCGCTTGGCCGCCTCGCTGATCGACACCGAACGGTCGCAGTACTCCACGCCGTACTTGTTGAGAATCTTGACCGCGTCGGCCTCCCACGCACCGGGCACGCGAAAGATGGTGATCTTGTCGGCGGGCTCAAAACCCATCTCGATAACACCTTTTATGACGCCGCGGGCCACGAGGTCGGCACGCGTGTTGGACACCACGTTGGACATCACGGCTATCTTGTCGACGCCGGGCTTGCCCAGCACCAGCTTGGTGAGCGCCACGGCCTTGGCCACGCTGGGGTTGCCGCCTATGGCCGCGTAGTTAGCAGGATCGCCGCCCGCCTTGCGCACCGCATCGGTAAGCGTCAGCGAACCGCCGCCCGCACCGATGACCAGTCCCACGTTGCCGCCGAACTCGACGACCGGACCGATGATGCCACGCGGGTCGTCGTCGTCGATCTTCTTGCCGGCCAGCTCAAACGCGGTGGGCTCGCGCACCGAGCGGGTGTCTTCCTCGCCCACGCCGAATTCGGCGAGCAGTTCTTTCTGCCGGTACTTGGCCTCGACTTCCATGTCCGAAAAACAATCGACCGCCAGCAGGCTGCCGTCTTCGAGCCGGGCCAGGGTCTGTATGTCGGCCTGGGTGAGATCGTAGTCGAGAAACAATCGCGCCAACCGGGCAATGACGCCGGCCATGCGGTTGAGTTCCGAACCGTTCAGGCCCAGGCCCGCGGCTACTTCCTTGGCGACGTAATCCGAGAACGGCACCAGCGCCGAAAAGTGCCTCGAGACCACGCGGTCGGGATGAGCATCGGCGATGTCCTCGATGTTGCCCGCAACGTCGGCTGCGAGCAGAAGCGGCTGCTTGGCCGTTCCGTCGTAGCTTATCGACAGCGAGTACTCGGCGGTGGCCGCGTGGACCTTCTCAACGAGCACGCCCCTGGGGCCGCGACCGCCGTCGTCGATCTTGAGCAGCTCCTCGGTAGCAGTGGCCGCCTGCTCGGGGCTGTCGACGGCCTGCGACTCATCGGACCTGCTCGCGCCGGCTTTCGAGCTTACCAGCAGCTGGGCCTTTACGACTACCGCGCCGCCAAGTTCCTGGGCAGCACTGGCCGCCTCCCCGGCGTTGGCAGCCCTGCTGCCCTCGGGCACAGGGATACCTCGCCTGGCCAGAATCGTCTTGGTTTCAAACTCATAAAAACGCATATCAGAAAACCACCTCCTGGGTCGTGGCCAGTCGTAGTATCGGTCGTAGTATCGGTCGAGCTGTCAGCCAGTCCGGCGCTCGAAAGCAACGGGGTTTCTAGCCTTTCCCCCCGCGCATTTCAAAGTCAGCAGCCCCGCGGCAGCCACTTCAGAATCCGTAGGCCTCGCTCAACTCCTCGTCGCCCTCGGCCAGCGCGCGGGCGAGATCGACCATCACCCGGCACTGCTTGAAGGTCGCGTCGTCCTGCATCTTGCCGTCTATCATGACCGCGCCCGTGCCGTCGCCCATCTCGTCGATGACCCGGCGCGCCCACTTCACCTCGTCGGCCGGCGGACTGAACACCTTGCGGGCTATACCAATCTGCACCGGGTGCAGGCTCCACGCACCCACGCAGCCCATGAGAAAGGCGTTGCGAAACTGGTCTTCGCAGGCGACGGTATCCTTGATGTCCCCGAAGGGCCCGTAGTAAGGAAGTATGCCGTGCGCGGCGCAGGCGTCGACCATGCGCGCGATGGTGTAGTGCCACAGGTCCTGCTGCGCGGTCGGGCGCGGCGCGTCCTCGTTAGCGGGGTCGGGGTCGGCCCTCACTATGTAGCCGGGGTGTCCTCCGCCCACGCGAGTGGTCTTCATGCGCCTGGAAGCGGCGAGATCAGCCGGGCCCAGCGACAGCCCCTGCATTCGTGGGCTGGCGCCGCATATCTCTTCGACGTTGGCCACACCGGTGGCCGTCTCGAGTATGGCGTGAAACAGGATCGGACGCGTAAGGCCAGCGCGGGCTTCGAGCTGGGCCACCAGTCGGTCCATGTAGTGAATGTCCCAGGCGCCCTCGACCTTGGGAATCATTATGACGTCGAGCTTATCACCAATCTCGCCAACAAGGCGGGTGACGTCATCGAGTGCCCAGGGAGAATCGAGGCTGTTGATGCGGGTCCACAACTGGCAGTTGCCGAAATCGGTGTCGCGACCGATCGTGACCAGGCCTTCGCGGGCGGCTTCCTTGTTGTCGGCAGCGATGGCGTCTTCGAGATTGCCCAGTACCACGTCGCACTTGGTAGCAATGTCAGGCACCTTGGCTGCCATTTTCGCGTTGCTCGGGTCAAAGAAATGTATCATCCGCGAGGGACGAAACGGCACCTCGCGCAACGGCTCGGGCGCGCCGAGGGCCAGTGGTTGAAAAAAGTCTTTTGCGCTGCGCATGGGCAGTATCCTCCTGCTTCAGGCGCTGGCTCCCGTGCACAACGACGCCCGGACGGGGGCGGCCAAGCCAGCCTGAATCTTTGTAACCAGCCAGTTCCGCTCGCATTTTGCAACCGTAGCCCCCGACGGGCGACAGTTGTGACAAGCAATGACAAGGGACTACACTGTGGTTGAAAGCGGCCATCGGCAAGGAGGCAGAACGCATGCACACGGCCCACAAACACAGCGACTATTACACGCTTAAGAGCGCTCGGCTGCTCCGCCAGTTCGACAGGCATTTTGTGCGCGCCACGCGACGGCTCGCCCATCACCACGGCGAAGAGCTCGCGGCGGAGCTGACGGCCGAAACGCGGCGACGTTTCGAACAGATCATCCCAGAGCTGCCATACATCGGCGGCAGCGCCAATTACTTTACGCCCGTGATGGTCATAAACGGCTGGTTAGTGTCGTTGCACCGTGCCATGGCCGAGCGTGGATTGTCGGCCGAGGACACCGCGCGCGTGGCATTTGAGGCCACCGACGATTTCTTCAGCAGTAAGCCGCAGTGGCTACTGCGCTTGTTCGGAAGGCTCGCTTTTACCGGCCCCGTGCGTCGCGCCTTCGAACGACAAGCCTCGCGCTCGCAGCAACGCCGCTACCCGGGTGATTTTGTTTACGAGATCGAGGCCGACAGCCATGGCCACCTGGCCATGGTGTTCAGCGAGTGCGCGGTCAACAAGTTCTATACTGACCAGGGCGTCGAAGAGCTCGCGCCCTGGTGCAACTTCTTTGACGTCAGCTACAGCCGCTTGATGGGCATGGGACTGGACGCCAACACCACCATCGGCCAGGGCTGCGATCACTGCCGGCTCGACTACTGCCACGGGCGCGCTACCCGAATCCCTCCGCTGGTTGCCCAGCTCGAACGATAAAGCGAACCCCCTGCCCTCCCCCCGTACAACACCACCTGGCGGGGCTCACCCTCCTCAGGGCAGCGCGGCCAGGGTGTCGGCTACAAGGTCGCGGGCCTTGTCCAGGTTGTCGACCATGCAACCCACTACCACGCGGTCCACACCAACCGAGGCGTAAGCCTCGAGAGTGGCCCGGTCACCCGCCATCGCGCCGCAGCTGAGCTCCACGGCCTCGGGGTCGCGGCCAGCTTCGCGCGCCGCATCTTCCATTACGCCACGCAATTCAGCCAGGCGTTGCATGGAAACACCCAGCGGAAAAAAGCCGTCGCCGTAGCGGCCGGCCCTGCGCGCAGCGGCCACGCTGTGGCCCCCTATTACCAAGGGCACTCCGCCTTCCTGCGCGGGACGCGGCAGGCTCACCACTCGGTCGAAGTCGTAAAAATCGCCATGGTACGACGCGGTTTCCTGCTCGCGCCACAGTTCGCGCATGACCTCAATGCACTCGTTGGCGCGACGGCCGCGGGTGCTGAAGTCGCTGCCCAGGGCCTCGGCCTCCTCTCGCACCCAGCCCACGCCGAAGCCGGCCATCAAGCGGCCACCCGACAGCAGGTCAAGCGTGGCAAGCTCCTTGGCAAGGATGAGCGGGTTGCGTTGCGGCAGTATCATCACGCCGGTGGCCAGGCGCAGGGTCTCGGTGTGCGCCGCGGCCCAGGTGAGCCACAGCAGCGGGTCGGGCTGAACGACATGCTCTGTGAGCGGTGAACGCCCCGAGGGGTGGTAGGGATAACGCGAGTTGTAATCCGGACACATCACCGTGTGCTCGACGACCCACACCGACTCGACGCCTTCATCTTCACACAATCGGCAAAAATCACCGGCAAAGCCGGGCTGCTCGACCGCGGCCATACCGTAAGGCGGAATTACTCCAATCTTCATACCCACTACAGGCCACCCCCACCCCCCCCTGTCAAGAACGGGAAGACGTACCTTTTCGGGGTTGGAGACTACGTCTCAAACCCCGAAAAGGTCGCAGGTCTGATTTTCACCAGCCGTGGCACGAGGTTAGTGTGGCCCCCTACGGCCTCAGCACGAAGGGCGGCGAAAAGGAGAGCAGCGCACAGGCATGAACTACCAGACCTTACTCTACGAAACCGACGGGCCGCTGGCGGCCATAACGCTTAACCGACCCGACGAGCTCAACAGCATCGTTCCGCCCATGCCCGACGAGTTGGAACAGGCCGTGGCCCAGGCCAACGGCGACAAGGACGTGCGCGTGATCGTGTTGCGCGGGGCCGGCCGCGGGTTCTGCGCCGGTTTCAACTTCGCCGACAACATGGCTGCCTGGGAAGGCCTGGTTGGAGCCGACGGCAGCTGGGACCCAGGCAGCGACATGATAGGCGTGACCAGCCCACACACCGGCCCGGTGCCGAAATTCATGAGCATGTGGCGCAGCCCCAAGCCAGTAATAGCCCAGGTACAGGGCTGGTGCGTTGGCGGCGGCTCCGACATGGCCCTGTGCGCCGACCTGGTGATCGCGAGCGACGACGCGCGCATCGGCACGCCCTACTCGCGCGCCTGGGGCTGCTACCTCACCGGCATGTGGATCTACCGACTCGGCCTCACCCGCGCCAAGGAGCACGCGCTCACCGGCCGACCACTGTCGTGCAAGCAAGCCGCCGAGGGCGGACTGATCAACCGCGCGGTGCCGTTCGCCGATCTCGAGGGCACGGGCATGACCGAAGCGCGCGCGCTCGCCGCGCGGCCCCCGGCGCAACGGGCGGCCAGGAAGATGGTCGTCAACCCGGCCCACGCGCCCATGGGACTGGCCGGCCCAACGTGGCTCGGGCCGGGACTCGC
>JACKQG010003516.1_pt1 | contig 19163 bp, 15 predicted proteins | sample 8237621 | NCBI WGS metagenome assembly JACKQG01 (sample SAMN15677084, study PRJNA649215) | marine metagenome | biome: marine; feature: Black Sea; material: saline water; isolation source: suspended particulate matter (SPM) from the Black Sea western gyre | collected 2013-06-09/2013-06-10 | depth... | reverse complement strand
CTACCGCGACCCAAATAAGGCGGCCCGCTGAAACCTGCCCGGCAGGGATCGGCCGTTCGGGAAAAAATATTTCATCCTTCTTTCTGTCACAATAGTCATTCTGCAATAACCCCGCACAATAAATGCACACGCTAGTACACATACAAAAAAGCAGGCTCTTATAGTCACAATCTGTATTTCGTGTCGCGATGCCCGCCAGCAAAAAACCCGCCAGCACATCCCCCGGAACGGTCAAAATATTTGGCAAACGCAATAGCCGAAACCATGACGTGATTACAGCTTCGGTGGTTCGTGTCTGTTCCATAAAAGCTCTACCTTTGAAACTCTTTAGGATCTATCGGGCACAGATCAAGCTTCGGATAGAATTTTCCGCTTTGCTGATAAAAAGCCATCGCGTTATCGAAAACGATCTTTTGGATAGCCTCCTCATCGTGTCCGTCGTTGCGCATATACTCAACAACTTTCGGCAGGCTTAAAGGATCCGACACCCCCCAGTCCGCAGAGCCGTTAACCATCTTCCTATCTGCACCATATTGCTTGATAATCTCAGAAACTCTCTGCGGACTCAGCTTTGATATCGGATATACCGTCATCCCCAAAAAACAATTGGTCTTACTCGAGATCGGCATCGTCTCTTCAGTATTGTGGTCAATAAGAACCTTTCCATTATCCATGTCTTCCGCTTTGATTATCTCAATGATCCTCTTTGTCCCTTTGAGTTTATCAACGTGAGGCGTATGAACGATAACGGGCAGCCCATGCTCTTTCGCCAAGTGCAATTGCCTGACGAAAGCGGCTTCTTCGTTTTTTGTGATATTATTAAAACCGATCTCGCCAATCGCCACGCAGCGTTCATGCTCCATGTACTCATTGATCCCCGACAGCACCTCATCGACCAAGCCGATATCTTCCGCTTCCTTCGGATTAACCGATATTGCAGCGTAATGGTCGATCCCGAACCGCGATGCCCGGACCGTCTCAAATTCCAGAACGAGATTGAAATAATCGAAAAAAGTACCCGCATATCTGCGATTTGAACCAAGCCAGAACGATGGCTCGACACAGGCACGTATCCCGGCTTCATACATCGCCTGATAGTCATCTGTAGTCCTGGAATACATATGAATATGGGGCTCAATGATTATCATATTTTTGCTTATATTCTCTTCTGTTAGACTGGAATCATCAATATACGATACGTTCTTTTTATTTAACTCCATTATCGGCTGAAGTGTATCCATTTGGAATAACTTTTCAAGCTATTTCACAAGCCTTAAACAACTCAAACTACAGACTCCTTGAAATGTCTCTACTGGTCATCTGTTTGACCATAACCCTTTTTATAATAAACGCTTACAAATCAGAAAGGTATCCCGGAAACCGTGTGCCGGCGGTCCAAATCCGCCGCCGCCTGTTTCGTAACTCTTTTCCTGAAAGGTGGTTACTGCCCCTTGTTTATTGTCTTCTTGAGAAAATGGGATCCCGCAAAAAATCGGGGCTTAAAGATGTCTCAGCAACTTCCCTTGCACCGTCTACCAAATTGTCCGCCACCGCGAGATAAAATTAGTGGGTCACGCTAAAAGTTCAGTGCCCCGCAAGGGTCTTCACGTCGTGTTCACATATGTCGTAGTGCCAGTTTATAGCTTTGGTTAATTAAAGATACAGCACAAAAAAGACACATTCTTATTATAAACGGGCCTTTTGATGCGAATCTTTTTCACTCAGCACTAAAACAGTTAATATTTCCTTGAAATTCACAAAAATTATCAATTGTTCCGCAACCGAAAACAACTTTATTTTAGAGAGAAAAACATGCCCGAATGGTTGTTTTTAAAAGTTAATAGAGATATAGTGTTTGCATTGCTTTAAGAAGCATTTTAGTCAGACAAATAATCGGACAACTATGGGACCTTAGTAATGGATCAATGCGAACAGGATCACGTCGCTGACGACTCGGATATCTTAATGAAGATATACCAGCAGTACGATGAGTTTATTCAGTCTGTGATTCGATTTTCCGCTAGAAACGCGGAAGACAGGGAAGATATTTACCAAGAGGTATTCATTGCATTGTCAGTGAAAAGTGACTTGGATGGAATTCGGGACATTAAAGGGTATTTATTTCGTCTGGTTGTAAATAAAGCCAATGAATTTCTCAGAAGGAAAATTTCCCAAGAATTGAGATTCAAAGAATATGTCAAAAAACAGATCGATAAGACAGAGAACCAGTCTGAACAGGAACTGTTTTCGGTGGAACAGATGGATAAAGCCGTGGAAATGATCCGTGAGTATTTATCTGAAAAAGAGTCAGAAGCTGTTTTACTTCGATTTAAGCATCATTACGGTAATGAGCAAGCGGCTCAAAAAATGAATGTGAAAAAGGAAACGTTAATTCGTTATGTTTCCGTGGGGCTTAAAAAATTACGTCAGATTGCCAAGGGATCAGCAAGTGCTGATAAGGAAAGAAGGGGTACTTTATGAAGTGCGAAAATGTCAGAGAATATTACTATGATTATCTGCATCAGATTGAAGCCGTACCCAGCGAGATTACGGCCCATATCAAGCAATGTTCCGTTTGTGTCCGGGAACTGGAGCGATTAACGGAATTATTACAGAAACAGCCATCGGTTGCGATGCCGTTGACGCCGGAATATCTTCAGTGCCATTATCAATTACTGGATCGATGGGCCTCCTGCGATTTGATAAAACCGCTGTTGCCGTCGCTATTGATTTCCGAACTCGAACTCAAACACCGCACGCCGGTTACGGCTCATATTGAAAACTGCCCGGAATGCCAAAAGAGCCTTCGATCAATTTCCTCGCTGGGCCTTTCAGGTTCGCAGCTGATGAAGGCTGGTTGTTATCTGGCGCGCTCGCAGGACTCCACCGTTGAGCTTGAGGCAGAGGTGCGCCAAGTGCTCGATGAAGTCAAAGACAAGGACGGCTCGATCGTTCTGACCCGTCTGCGGGCAACATCCGAACATCCCGAGCAGGAATGGGTGGCCGATTCGTTTGTCACCGACGTTGAATATCGACAACCTCAGCCGGCACAGTCGCGACCGGTCACACGAAGACACGCTGTTTCTGCATGGGCGGCAAGCGGAATTGCCGCGGCCATTCTATTTGCGATTCTTCTGGTACTGCAGACAGGAGATGTAAAGGCGCTGGATGTGAATCAGCTCTATATGAGTTTAGAGAATGTGCGGAATGCACATATCCAGAAATTTGACGGACCAGAGGAACTGGAAAGTATTTGGATTGCCGAGGGGCTTGGGGCTTATCTGTTCCAACGCAACGAAAACGCTGTTTTTGTGGACACACATTCAGGCGAAATTTTCCAAAAGCATGAGGGAACGGTACAATCGATTCCTTACCAGAGTAAAATGGAACTGGAACGTCCCTGGGGATTGCTGCCTTTTAAACACATTTCAGAATTACCGGTGTCTTACGACTGGGAATACATTTCAGATGGTGAGCTTGAGGGCGGGCTGAAGGTTAAAATCTATGAATGGTCATGGGAAGAAATCCTGAACAATCAGACTGAAGTGAAAAAAATATGGAGAGGTTACCTGGATACCCACAGTCATCTTCCCTACCGGATTGAGTGGATGGATAGGGTTGGCGATTTGCCCGCAGAGTTGATCATGGAAATGAAGATTAGCTATCCGTCCGATGCCGAGTGTCTGGACGTCCTGGAAAGTTACGGTTTCGAAAAAGTGACTTATGGAGACCAGGATGGACTGCTCAGGATATTACCAACGGCATCGAAAGTCGGCTCGACGGAGGAAGGTTTTATTCTGTCCACATGGCCGTCCGCAAAGACCGCATTGATTTTTCCCAGAGAATGACGCCCGCCAATAGCGTCATCTTGCTGGAATTGATTGATCGTGCCATCCTCAAAACGTTGTTCGTTTATGGTTACTCCCGGTAAGAAGTAGGAATTTTGTCGGCTGGGGTTTTCAAACGGATAAATACCGGTATCCGGAGCCAAAGCTTTCCAACTGGCCAAAGCATACCCCGAGTCCATCAAAATCAGCTTGGCCGAAGGATGCCCTACTCGTTCCGGGCGAAAGGGCCGTCCGGAGAATTCGTCTGGAGATGCCATGATTATTTTGCAGATCGAGTAATTGATGCCGTAGTTTCCGCACAAGATATTTCTTGACAGCCCGGCGTCAGACAGTTTTTTTGAAGGGCACCAGAGAACCCCTTTTTTGTCAGCAAAATCATCCCCGATTGTATCGGCTAGAAAGCAAAACCACCAATAGCCCATCCAATCCTTAGTGTTGGAAATCCCTGACTCCAGCGACTTTTGGCCAGAGATGGGGGGGTGGCAGGTGTCATCGCCGCAGAAGCCTTCCGGGTAAGCCGTTTTTTCCTGGGCGTAAATTGAGACGGCAAGCCCCAATTGCCTCAGATTATTGGCACACACGAGGTCTTTTCCCTGTTTCTTGCACTTCTGCAAAGCAGGAACGGCTATTGCCAACAAGATCGCGATGATCGCGATAACAACAAGTATCTCTATTAGACTCAGACCCTTATGTCTCATAAGGAAAAGATTATAGCAACATTAAGCGTCCGATTCAAGCGGCAAGGTGAATTTACACCGTCGCTTACTGGCAGGCTCGGATATATCGGCTCACGGGTGTATCTGTCGTAACACAGTTGCCTTGTGTGTAGGGGTCGTTGAGACAATGATAATATACATAGCCGAGCATCTTATTGCTGGTGCAGGATCCGCCGTCTTCATCTTCGATACACCCGTATCGTTCGTAAAAAACATAATAGGCGCCACCGCAAAGAAACCCACCAATGGGATCGGGACACAAAACATGTTCCAGCTCCTGTACTTGGTCCGTGCAGGAATATGTTCCAAAGCTGTCCCCGCCGTATATCTGTGACATCTCATCGACCTGAAGATAACGGAAATTGGCATCCAGCGGCGGGGTGATTGGTTCATCAGAGACCAGCAGCGCCACGCCGTTTTTCCATTCCTTCAGGAATTCATCGGTATTTTTCCGGGTGTAAAATTTTCGTTTTGTCAGGTCGATCAGCCAAATTCCGTTCTGGTCGATACGATCGAGAATCACATAGTGATCGCTTAACGACAGATAGAGGACCTTTGTACAGTCAGGCATTTTTCCCAGCGTTTCCAGGTCGGTTTCAACGGCCATACAGTTCAAGCCTGCTTCCTCAAGTGTTTGTTTCATGGAAGACAAGGCGGTCTTTTTAGTGTCTTCCAGGACAATGTCCGCCAATTTGGGCTGTAGGATACTTTTTGAAAATCGCTTTGCAATATGCTGTATGGCTGCTGTGGCACAGTTAACTGAATCCGGATCCGGAGACTGCAGCAGGTCAACTTTGTCTTCGAGAATGGTTGTAATGTCAACCTGATCCGAGGCATTATACAAAAAGGTCTTGAGATCACCACCGGCTTTTAATTCTACCGTCGTTCCATTCTTGAAGTTGACCGAAAACAACTCATCTGAAGGCATTGAAGCATCGATCATTTCAAACTGCCAGTCTTCATAAGAGATTAACTGCGGTGTTCCCGAACGTTTATCAAATCGCTCGATCAGAATTTTGGAGGGAACCCATTGCTCACCTGCCTGAGTATAATCTTCGTATGTTTGCCGCAGCAACGCATCATCATTTTCGATGCTATAGGACATGACGGCATAGTCCTTTTCAGGATCCAGGATAAAAGAGACGAAAGTGTCGGGCGAAATCGCTTCGTTGAGATATCTGACCAGGATTCTGTCCTGGTCGTTTTCGGGGTACACCGAGGCGGTTGGATTTTGAGACATAATGACTAAAAAAGTAAAATCACCATGTCCCCAGGGAATGATTCCTGCGGTTACAGGACCGCAGCTTTCTGTTGAGACGTCCTGGAAGTCCGTGTCAACGACGGCATAATCAGCGGATTGGTAATATTGTATGTGTTTTTGCCCATCCCGGACAAAGGTGCGATCTTGATTTAATTTAAAGTCTTGTTGAAACTGTCGTTTCAAATTCTGGCCAGATGACCCATCTGTTGACAATCCGTCTTCCAGGCGGATTTCGAGGCGAAACCGAGAATTATCTAGGTAAACGGTCTCGGTTGCTTCCCTCATGGAGCTATCATATTCATAGTATTCCATGTGTCGAGCTCGAATCATCCCCTGCCTAATCCAGGTTTGTCGGGGACTATCAGTCAGATGCCTCACCAGTATTTCAGTTTCATTCGAGTCCATCAATTGCCCGGCCGACAAACTGCTGACCAGCGAAAGAACCAGTAATGAGTATATGGCTATGCGGTTCATAAAAATCTCCTGTATTATCATCCAATCTCGACCTTAAGTTCAGTTTTATCGCGTTAGTTTATTTGGTTTGTTCCACACTATCAATAAATGCGTTCCATTCGGCTTCAGGAACCGATTCCTGAAGTTCAGGGCTTTCTAGGTAGGCTTGCTGGAGCATTTCCACGGCAGGCAGGATCTGGTGGATTGTAATCGATTCCAGATTGGCACCTGTTGAAGAATAGTTGGTCAGGCTCAATGTCACATCGTTCGGATCTATTGCCGTATAGACGAAGCTTGTCATGTCGCCGTCCAGTATGGTACTTCCGATGTTTGCGGCCAAGAACCCAATTCCTTCGGCCTGAATCTCTGCGGGACCGATATAGTCAAATGCTTCCATTCGAGGTGCGGCCAGAATTTCGGCGGTCCCTGTTTCAGAATTATCGATCGAACCCCAATTGGGGTCGGAAATCGTCACATCCATATCGAAAATATTAACTGTTTCGGAGGAACTGCTCTTTACGATATACAGCGTAATGCTTTGACCTACTTCCAAGGTGATTTCGGACAGTGAATTTGCATCGACGATTGCATACGTGATGTCATATACAGTGTTGGGGTCGGGCGTATTGGGGTCGCCGGAAATTGTCTCAGCCGGTTTCCAACCGGGATTCCCCCACAGCCAGAAATCGGCGAACATGACGACATCTTCAAGCCCAACAGCTCCGTCTCTGCTAAAGTCGGCCTGGTAGCATCCGGAATTCGGATCCGAACAGCCTTCCGCCTCCCAGTATGATGAGAAAACAGCGAAATCGGAAAGATTGACAAAGCCATCCGGCAATAAATCCCGAGTTGGTGTGTTCAAAAAAGTGAACGATATATTCGGGTCCGGAACGGTCCAGGAGTAGGTGTGGTCATAAAAACCAACCGTACATTCTCCCTCACCCAGAGCCTGATAATCAATCACAAACCAATCCCCGCTGGTTCGCTCAAAATCATCGCAATAAAGGTCAAAGCCCCAGATATTTGAATCGTTCCATTTCCAAACATGGGCCAACTCACCGGCAGCTTCTAGATGGCTCCCGCTGTGGTCACGCGAGTTTGGGTCGTCTCCCCTGGCCTGCAAAATTCCGATTCCTCGATCCTGTCCCTCGATAAAAAAAGAACCACTCCAGAAATCATTTGCGTCCGAGTGGACTAACAGTGAAACGTTCGTGCCGACCATGATTTCTGTTAGATTCATTTCTTGCAAAGAGTTAGGCTCGCTAATACGCACCTGTACAGAAGCCAGGGCTGAGCCACATGACAGACAGAAAAAAATAAACAATCTCCACTTCATAAAAGCCTCACTAATCATCAAAAGGAAAACTCCGAGCTGTTTATTAGAACCCTCCCTCCGTGGTGAGGTTTGTACCTTAAAAGCTACAATATAAGATGAATAAAGAGATACAGACCTTGATAATTTTTTGATATTTTTATCAATAATTTATATTTGAGGCGCAACGTTATAGGACGGAGGACCTATGGATGGTGAGTCGGAACCCGGATTGGCAACAAATTACGGCAGAAGGGGAAACCAAGCCCCTTTTATGGATGAAAGGGGCGGTTTTTATAAATGTAAATCGGCGAGATAATTGGTTAAAGGACGTACCAGGCAACGGTTATGGTTACAAAACGTTGCCGCGGGCTTTACCATCCATCGCCCCATCTTCGTCATCGATAATATCAACCATCTTTTTAATGTCTTCTTGAGAGATGATCCCTTTATTGGTGAGCAAACGAATCACCGCGGCCACATAAAGCTTTAGCTCATTGTTTTCCATTTGCACCGTCCGCAGTTCTGCATCCACCTCATGCTCTTCCTGATGCAGCTCCATTAACGATTCTTTCAGCACGCGGATGTCCTGTTCGCAGTCCGAGATATCCAGTCGATTTCCGACGTCCCCCAACAAAAAAGTGCGTCCCCAGCCCATAAAGGCTCCTTTCCTTGAATTCAGACCAATTATAAGTTTGTGTTATTATACTCGCGTACAGAAAAATATCAAAATCAAATGTTCCGGCTGCTGGCCCTCTATTATTCTTGATTATACCCTGCAAATAGCGTATTCTGTCACCTTATGAGAATACCACTAACCAAATATGGATTGCCGCAGGTAGCCGTTTTTCCGGCAATTTTGATCGTGATAATGGCGGTTTATTTTATGATTGCCCGCCGTTACCTGCAGCCGGCATGTGCCTGCCCTGTCAGTACCATGCTGGCTTGGTTGCCCGAACTGATACTACTGATCGTCCTGATTTGGGTGTTTTCCTTTTTCAGAGATCCTCATCGGGTAATCGTTCAGGATGCGAGCCTGCTGCTTTCTCCGGCTGACGGCACTATTGCTGCTGTTGAAACATTGGACAGCTATGAAGGCTTTGAGGGGCCTGTTTTGCGAATCGAAATATTCTTAAGCGTTTTCAATGTCCACATCAACCGTGTTCCCTGCCCGGTGCGTATTGGTCAAATCACATACAAACCCGGCAAATTTTTCGATGCCCGTAATCCGCAGTGCAGTAAGGTCAACGAGGCGAATGAAGTTGAACTGTTTCGCACAGATGAACCCAAAGACCGCCTTCTCGTGCGTCAAATTTCCGGTGCGATCGCGCGACGCATTGTGTGTGCCGCTGAGACCGGCCAACAATACACAGCCGGTCAGCAATTCGGTATGATCAAATTCGGCTCCTGCACAGAATTGTTTGTTCCGGCTCGGGAAAATCTGAAGAGCTGTGTGGAAAAGGGCGATTCCGTTAAAGCCGGGCTAACTATATTGGCGAAATATGAATAATGCTTAACTTAAACCCCGATAAAACTCGTTCGCGTCGTTTGATCGGCAGGGTCCACAGGACCCGGTTGCGTACCATTGCACTGCTGCCCTCGATGATCACGCTGGCCAACGGCATTTTTGGATTTACGGCGATCGGGCTGATCGCAAAAGGTCCGCAGTATTACGGGATGGCGGCTTATCTTGTTTTTTATGCCATGATCGCCGATGCTTTGGACGGGCGGGTGGCACGGATGAGCAAGGCGACCTCCAGTTTCGGCGGACAGTTGGATTCCTTGTGCGATGCGTTGAGTTTTGGGGCCGCTCCCGCATTCCTGATGCTCAATTTGATGCTCAGCCATCACCGAACCATTGTGGGGGATGCTGAACTTTTCCTGGGAGACCTGTTCGAACGGTTTGTCTGGGTTGTTGCGATTGCCTATCTCAGTTGTGCCCTGATCCGTTTGGCTCGTTTTAATGTTGAGAATGAAGAAGACGAAAGCGCACACATGAGCTTTATCGGTCTGCCGTCACCTGCCGCCGCCGGGGTTGTAGCCAGCCTGGTCATGTTTTATCATCATGTCCTGACCGATGAGGCTGCCGTGACGACTTTTTTCAAGATACTTCAATCGGGGGTTCTCTATTCGCTGCCTTTTATCACGCTGGGTTGCGGGTTGTTGATGGTTAGCCGGATTCGTTACTCGCATTTGTTCAATCAGATCTTTCGAGGCAAAAAACCGATGACCTATCTATACACTGCCGGTCTTGTTTTCGGTTTGCTGTATATTTGTCGCCTTCAGTTGGCATTGGTCATCAGCTTTGGCGGATTCGCCCTCAGCGGGTTTGTCCGGTGGTTTTACCGAAAGATCATGGTTCCAAAACTGCTGCATCGCAAATTAACGTCAGAACAACCCCAAAAGTCTTCCTCCAAGCCCTAAGATGACTGAAAAATCCCTCGGCGCCGGTCTTTATATTCATATTCCGTTTTGTCAGCGGAAATGCCCCTATTGTGCGTTTTATTCGGTTCCCGTTTCGGGCCGGTCAATGGACAGATTTGCCGATGCATTGCTCAGGGAAATCGATTTATACAAAATAACGACGCCGCCCGAAACGGTTTACATTGGCGGAGGTTCGCCTACTTGTCTGCCGAACGAAACATTGATCCGGCTTGCCCATTCATTGAAGCAGCGATTCGGCTCCGTTGAGGAGTTCACTGTTGAATGCAATCCGGCCCAGGCGAATGCGGAGTTGCTGGAAGGCCTCAGGGCATCAGGCGTCAATCGCATCTCCATTGGAGCCCAATCCTTCGATGCGGACGAATTGAAAGTACTTGGCCGTCTTCACGACCCCGGGCAGATACAGACCGCCGTCCAGAGTGCCCAATGTGCGGGTTTTGAGAACATTGGGCTGGACCTGATATTCGGCTTACCCGATTCCAATTTAATGGCGTGGCAGAACACACTGGAAAAAGCGATGACACTTGACGTTCAGCATGTCTCCGCTTACAGCCTGACGATCGAAAAGGGGACGCCGTTTGAAAAAGCGGTCCAGCAGGGTAGCCTGACGATGATCGATGAAGCCCTCGAGCGGACCATGTATGAGTTGGCATGTGTCCAGTTTGAAAAGGCCGGCTTTGGTCATTATGAAATCTCCAATTTTGCCCGCCCCGGCTTCCAGTGCCGCCACAATCTGCGGTATTGGAAAAACCGTTCCGTCATCGGCATCGGTCCGGCTTCCGCAGGCTGGTATCAGGGCAAACGAACGACCAATGTTCGGGATATTGATGCCTATTTGACGCACATCGAGGCGGGACGGTTTGCCCGGGACGAAGAACAAACCCCCGACCTCGAACAGATCGCCATCGAAACCGCTGTGCTCAACCTGCGAATGCGGCAGGGGATCGATCTTGCCGCCTACAAACAACTGACAGGCTTTGACCTGGACGAATTATTCGGCGAGGCGATCCAAAAGAATTGCGATTTCGGCTTTCTGGAGACAACGGAAACCCATGTGTACCTCACCGATCTCGGCCTGTCCTTCGCCGACACCGTCGCAGCCGATTTTACCAGCCCGGATTAATGCTTTACCTGTGTTTCAATTTGCAGTATTGTGTGGTCATTCCGAGCGAAGTCGAGGAATCTATTTAAACAGAAAAATTCCTTATTTTTGATAGTTACATTTTAATATTTGATATGAACTTAATCGACACCCACTCACATTTAACATTTGACGAATTGGCCGGTCAGCTTGACGAGGTACTGGCTCGCAGTATTGAAGCCGGTGTGACGCGCTGGATCACCGTCGGCATCAGTGTGCCGGACAATGAAAAAGTGCTGCACCTTATCAGTCAACACGAAAACCTGTTCGCTGCACTGGGCTATCATCCGCACGATGCCAAAGACATCAGTGATGCCGATATGGATCTGCTGAAAAAACAGGCTCATCACGCAAAGGTTCTCGCTGTCGGCGAATGCGGTCTCGACTACCACTATATGAACTCGCCCGCCGAAAAACAGCAAAGCATCTTCCGCGGACATCTGGACATTGCTGTCGAAATCAACAAGCCTGTCGTTATCCACACGCGCGATGCCTTCGATGAAACGATGGCGATTCTTGATGAGTATACAGGCAGGCTTAAAGGTGTCGTGATCCACTGCTTCGGGGGCGACCAACAGCAAACTCAGCGTGTGCTGGACAAGGGGTACTTTATCTCTTTTACCGGAACGGTGACGTTCCCACGCAGCGAAGAACTAAGAGAAGTCGCTAAGATGATCCCGCTGGACAGACTGATGATCGAAACCGACTGCCCGTTCATCTCCCCGCACCCGAAACGCAACACCAAACCCAACGAACCGGCATTGCTCGTCCACACCGCCCAATGTTTGGCGGATGTCCACGGAATCTCCTTAGAAGAATTCGCCCAAAAAATCACAAAAACAAGCGAAACCTTTTTCGATTTGAAATAGTCATTTCTTTGCGATGGCGATGCGGTCGTTGTTGGCGAAGTCTTTTTCGATGCGGACGCCTTTAAAGATATTGCTTCCTTCGAGCATTCGCTGTATGGCTGGGCCTTGAGCGTAGCCGATCTCCATCATCAGCGATCCGTCCGGCTTTAAAAAGTCCTCCACCTTTTCCAGAATGCGTTCGTATGTATCCAAACCCTCCAGTCCGGCGTATAAAGCCAGCTTTGGCTCATAGTCTTTCACATTTTTATCCAGCTTTTCGTATTCAAGGTCGCTGACATACGGTGGATTGGTTACGATCAGGTCGAACCGTGTTTCGTCCAACCCCTCGATGATCGCGTCAAAAAGATCCCCGCACAGCAGCTTGACCTTATTGTCCAGTTTGTGCCGGCGGATGTTTTCAGCCGCAACCTTCAGGGCGTTATCGCAAATATCGGTCGCCACGACCTGCACGTCCTTGACATTCTTGGCGATGGCCGCGGCGATGCACCCCGACCCGGTACACAAATCCAGCACATACTGCGGCGAAGGGCGGCCACGCAAAAAATCAACTGCCCGCTCGACCAGATGTTCGGTCTCCGGACGCGGGATCAAACAGTCCGGCGTGATCTTCAGCGGCATCGAATAGAACTCGCACCGGCCGACCAGATAGGCGACCGGCTCCTGCTCGGCGCCGCGCTTGACCAGTGCCCGTAATGCTGTGAGCTGCTCGGCCTGCACCACGCGGTCGTACAAAGTATACAGTTGGATGCGTTCCAGTTTCAGCACATGGCACAACAAAAGTTCAGCGCTGAGCCGAGGCGAATCCACCCCACTGCTTTCGAAATATTCGCTGATCCATTCCAGCAGTTTTTTAATTGTCCAGATTTCCAATGCCACGTGAGCCCTTCTTTATGGGTTTGGTGCCTATTATAGACACAGAGCGGTTGGAAACAACATTTTTCCCTCCTGCTTGAAAAATCTGGCCGCTTACAGTACCATTGGTTGATCTGAAGACTAAGGACTAAAGACCGAGGACTGACAAAATGCGAGTAGAACCCAGAAGCAGCGATTATGAACATGAGCCCGCGATTGATTTTCCCGATTGCACGACGATCAAAGAGCACACCATACCGGTCATCCCGCGTTATGCAGAAACGGACCAGGCGGGTGTGGTGCATCATACGGTTTATCCGGTGTGGTTCGAGATGGGCCGGACGGAGCTTTTGCGGGTTAACGGTCTCGCCTACAGTCAGCTTGAAAAATCCGGGGTGTTTTTTGTGGTTTTCGAACTGGCTGCCAAATACCGCAGGCCCTGTTTCTACGACGAAAACCTCGAATTGACGACCATCTGCTCGCGTATCACCAATGCCCGCGTTGAACATACGTATATCCTCAAACGTGCCGAAACCGGCGTGATCTTGGCCGAGGGCAGCAGCGTCTTAGCCTGTGTCGACCGCCAAGGCAAGCCCCAAAGAATGCCGGAATTCATGTATCCGGCAGAATGATCAGCTAAAAAAATACATATATAAAGAAAAAAATATCTCGTGAAGTCTCATAATATTAGCTTTAAGCCAACAAAATAGAACATATTAACAAATTCAACTACCCTGCTTTATTTTTTCTTAATAAACACTTGAAATACGTTTCGAGTTCGGGTATACTCACTTTTGTTGTTGAGGTTAATACAAAAGTAAATAAAAGCAATAATCGCCGGGGGGCAAACGGATGACCGCTTTTGAAAACAAATCAGAAATAAGACTGGCTGTTGAAGGGGCCCGGGGTCCGCCGAAAGGATAAACGACGAACCTTTTTTCAACGCTCTTTAAAATCGCTATTATCTATAACTGAATAAATTGAGATCAAGCACCCATTTATCCGAAAGGACGCAAGATGCCAATCTCCCACACACATAAACAAGGCTTCAAGAATCCACCGCTGTTCGCTCTGGATGGTAGAGGTCCACCGGCTCATCAAACGATGAGCCTTTTTTTTCATTCAATGCGGCAGCGATGGATTTTATTATGTATGGTTTATACAGTAACGGGGAAACATTAAACAATGTCCTGATTTGCGAATTTATCTTATGCCGCCGAGGATTAAAAATAACGCATTTATAAATTTTTATCGACCGTGTTGGAGTACGCATGAACGCGGCCCGCCGGAAAGACAAAGGAAAGGTCCTAATTTTTAAAAGACAACAGGGGGCACAAAACAATAGCAATGATAAGATCATAAAAAACTTCCCACCTCCTCCTAAATTAGTGAATTGAGCCGATCGGCAAGACGCCGGTCGGCTTTTTTTGTTTTATCAAGAAAAGACATCCGTAAAAATCCCCATTTTTTCAGAAAAAGATGATTTAACGGAATACAAACTTGTAAATGCGGGGGATGTGTCTAAAATTTAACTGGTTTTGGAGAAACCACCCTTTTGTGGGAGCTTAAGGGCGAAGAAGCTTAGAGGGAGCTTCACGCAGTGTGTATCCAATAGACTCTCAGGGCGAACAAATTTGTAACCATTTGTGTAAGGAGATTTGCCATGCGCCCTAGTTTCAGAAACAGCACTGTCTTTGTAACCATTTCACTTTTAACGCTTATTTCTTCTGGGTTTTCCAAAAACAACCCCAAACATTATGAAGATTCCGACAAGATCATTCTCGAATATGAATTCACCGAACCCTCTGTAAGCCAGCAAGATGCTTATGACTTGATATCCATGGAGGGCTTAAGTTCCTATCATCTTACTTCTGAGCCGATTATCCCCATGCAGGCTGTTTCCGTTCTCATTCCTTTGGGGAAGAAAGTCATAAACATAAAAGCCACTGCCTTGGAAATGACTGAATTATCAGGCTCCTATACTCTTCCAGTCGCCCAAAAGGCTTATCCTAGAAGCCATGTCGGACCCAAAGAGACCATCGAGTTGGATAAAACTATTTCTGAAATGGACACGTCGTGGCCGGGCACTTATTATCGTAAAGCATCAACGCAATATAAAAGAGGCTATCAATTGTTATTGGTGAATCTTTTTCCGGTTCAATACACTCCTGAAACCGGAAAAGTAACTTATGCAAATAAAATATGCCTTGAGGTGCAACTGAGTGAAGCAACAGATATTCAACTTATTAAGCCGACAGCGAAGGTGAAGGACCAGTTGAAGAAACAGGTTGCAAATCCATCGATTCTGGATTCCTATTCGAATGAAAAAATAAAAGCAATTGAAAAAGAACATAAACAAAAAAAAGCATCTTCTCTGCAAAAAAGCAGGGGATCTAAATCGGTAAAGGCGCAAGCTGTACTCGAAGATTTATCAAGGCAAGTCCAAATTGGTGAGTCAAAAGGAAAACAGAGTACAAGAGTAAGCAACAAGGGTTATTTACGCTTTTTGTCTGCTCCACAGGGAGCGAATTTCAAGGTTGATTCCGGCAAAAAAGAAGCTCAGTCTAATGCCGACGAGTTTTTAAAGAGCAAGCGAGATCTCTTTGTCAATAAAAGCGATGCCGTCGATTTCAAGATAAAGAAAACGCATTTGTCCGGTCCAGATGCGAATAAACGTTCATTCTTGCGATACAAACAAGTCTATGCCGGTCTGGAAGTATTCGGCGCAGAGATAATCGTTCAGGTTGATGCCGAAGGAGGTATAAAGAGTGTCGTTAGCGATCTCATGGAAGAAACATCTATTTTGGATTCAGGTGATCTGGTATTGAAAGCAAGCATCAACAAAAAACAGGCCCAGGACAGTGCCCTTGTCTATTATCTTGAAGAACAGCCTGAGTTGGATTACCAAGTTAGTCAGCCCACGCTTATGTTATATGATCCTTCTGTAACAGGTAATGAAGGTGAAATATCATTGGTTTGGGTATTAGAAATCAGCGACGAGTTTCAAATTCAAGTCAAAGAAAAGGTTCTGGTTGATGCTCACAGTGGTCAGGTTGTTTTTCACTTTTCTTTAATCAAGAATGCCCTCTATCGAAAAATCTACGATGCCAGCAGTTGGCCTTATGTATTGGCTCGTCAAGAGGGCGACCCGGCAAGCGGCATTCAGGATGTTAATGATGTATATGATTATTTAGCAGACTCCTATGATTTCTTTTATGACAACCATGCCAGAGACAGTTACGATGATAACGGGTCTGATTGCATGGCAAATGTGTTGTATAATGATGATAATGCTTTTTGGGATAATGTCTCTACGATGTATATTGGTGTCGGAAACGCTATCGATGATATCGTTGCCCATGAGTTTACCCATGCTGTAACTCAATCCATTGTAGATCTGACTTATTCTGGTGAATCCGGTTCAATTTGCGAATCTCTTTCGGATATGTGGGGGGAATGGATCGATCAGACAAACGGTAGCGGCAATGACTCCAGCAGTGTGAAATGGAGACTCTTTGAAGATTGGAAATGCTGGAACCCGGATTATCCGGAATGGGGCCACTGGCAAAATAATCCTCCTTGTCGTGTCTGGCGTGTAATGGATGATCCGCCCTCAGTCTGTACGGATTGGACTTATGGTGAAGATTGGAGTCATCCTGGTGATCCGAATTACAGTGATTTTGGCGATTTGCCCCAGCCGGACCGCTATTACAGCCCCTATTGGTACACCGGAACTGATGACGGCGGCGGTAATCATCACAATCTGGGCGTTGGAAACAAACTGTGCTATTTGCTCACAGATGGCGGAACCTTTGAATATGATGACAATGGTGTCCATTATTCCTATGACATTCAAGGCATGGGAGTCACAAATGCTTCAAAGCTGTTTTACGAGGCACTGAACATGCTAACCTCCTCTGCCGATTATCAGGACCTGGGTAATGCTGTCGTTCAGGCTGCCGTTAACCTTGAAGATGAATTGTCTCTTTCTTCTGAGGACATTCAAAATGTCATTAATGCCTGCCTGGCAGTTCAAATTCGTCCTATACAAAAGCCTGACTGTGTCTATTACGGAGCTCCATCAGATGCGGCGGCATATGACTATGTGATCATTACAAGCGAGAATCTTGCAGACATATCAGATCCTAATAACTTCCAGGCTTTATGCGACTCGAAAGCTGCTAAGGGGCTATCCGCGTGTATTGTTACAACAGATTGGATCGATGCCAATTATAACGGAGATAAACCGTCCGGTGGAGAAGACCTGCAAACCAAGATACGCAACTTCCTGATTGACGCCTATGAATCATGGGGAACTGAATATTGTTTATTAGCAGGATCAGACTCGGTCGTACCGGGCCGAAATTTCTACACGGTGCTTGTTGCCAATGAATATTATACCATCGATTATACCTACCCGTCCGACTTATACTATGCATGTTTAGATCCAAATTGTACGTTTGACTATAATTGCGATGGTAATTACGCAGACCTTAATGACGGATTTAATGGCGGCGAAGTTGATCTTATGTCAGAGATTTATGTTGGCAGAGTTTGCATTGAAGACAGCAATGAAGTTAAAAACTTTGTTCACAAAACACTTACTTATGAATCGACAGAAGATAGTTATCTGGATGAGTTCAGGGCCTTTGCTGTTAGCCTTTGGTCAGGTGAGTCTGGTTGGATGAAGCCATATGCAGAAAATGTCAGAGACGAATCCTATTATGGTAAAGATCCTGTCCAACGGTATGGTTTTGAAAAGGCGATGCAGACAGAATCGTTGCCATATATGAGAGCCTTTGAAACAGAGCCGACATTTTACGATTTTGATTATTGCAATGACCCCAATTTTGGAACCCCCTGGGATTCCAAAACAACATTAGTGCCTGTTCTAAATGGGACTTATGAATTCGGCGTACCGAGTCCGCATGTTTTATACTATGCGGGGCATGGATTGCCTCATAACATCAGTGGCGGTGTCCCCAATCGGGTTGTAATGTCGGTAGATTCAGTTTCAGATCCTAATTTGAGTGATCTGAATAACAGTCAAACTGATAGATATTTCTTCTGGTATATAGATGCCTGCCAAACAGGCAAATTTTCAGTTGATGATTGCCTGGCAGAAGAGCTCTTGTGTCGAAAAGACGGAGCTTTTGCTTTAATAGCTAGCACAGAAGATATCTGCTATTCAGTAGTAAATGGTGAAGTAGATAATACATATTGGCCGGAAACAGAAATGGGTTGTGAGTTTTTTGATTCCATGCTGAATGACTCCGAAGTGCCAACACTAAGTTATGCTTTGCAGGATGCAAGAGAAAATACGATAATTTCTATTGTTGGAAATGACTCAGGAGCCCGGATGTCATATTTCGAAATGACAATGTTCGGTGATCCGGAAGTTACTTTAAAGCTTCAGTACAAATCGGATATTGAAAATGTTAGAAAGCAGAAATGTTACCCGACGATCCAGGCGGCCATTAATGATGCAGACACCGGTGACGTGATTGAACTTCAACCTGGCACCTATACCGGCCAGGGAAATCGTGACCTCGATTTTGGTGGTGCCGCAATAACCATTCGAAGCACAGATTCGAATGATGCGAATATTGTGGCAGCTACTATTATTGACTGTGATGGTACCAGATCGGAGCCTCATAGAGGTTTTTATTTCCACTCAGGCGAGACAAACCAGGCACGGGTCGAAGGAATTTCGATAACCGATGGATATGGTGACCTGCAGAGCGGTTACTATGCCGGCGGTGCGATCTTCTGTGACGGCAGCAGCCCGACAATCAGCAAATGTCTTGTTTACAGCAATACAAACGATGCCGTTAACGATGATGTAGATGGTCCAATTGCGTGTTATAACGGATCTGATGCTGTTATCGAATACTGTACGATAAGAGACAATACGACGTATTATGCGGCGGCAGTCAGCGTATGGGACAGCGAAACACTCATACAGGACTGCCTGATCTATAATAATTCAGCATCTTTTGGCGGCGCATTCTACTTTTATATAGGAGGTGATGGGCTTGTGACAAACTGTACCGTAGTTAATAATTCAGCATCGTATGGCAGCGCATTAGTCAACGATACATCTACACCATTGATCGAAAATACAATTTTCTGGGGCAACACCGCTCCCGGCGGGGTTTGCCAAGAACTGTCGTATGTATTTGGCACAGAATACCCGATATTCCGTTATTGCAATGTTGAAGGCAGTAACGGAAGCGGGATAAACTGGCAGACATGTATGGGTATAGACG
>JACKQG010003515.1_pt1 | contig 19164 bp, 14 predicted proteins | sample 8237621 | NCBI WGS metagenome assembly JACKQG01 (sample SAMN15677084, study PRJNA649215) | marine metagenome | biome: marine; feature: Black Sea; material: saline water; isolation source: suspended particulate matter (SPM) from the Black Sea western gyre | collected 2013-06-09/2013-06-10 | depth... | reverse complement strand
TGTAAAAACCGCCGGCGACTACACCGTTGAACTCCGTCGCTGGCCCAAGGAAGCCGATGCCGCCATCACCGCCTCCATGAAAGCCGGCGCCGATGTGCCGGGCGTCACCCCGTTTCGCGCCGTGGACGGCAAACCCTTTGCCGCCGTTAAGGCCCACCTCAAGCTGGGCGGCCAAAAACTCACCCTGCCCGTGAAGCCCAACGCCAAAAGCGTCACCTTCAACCTCAAGCTCAAGCCCGGCCGCGACGAGCTATGGGCCAAGTTCACCGACGCCAAAGGCGTGCCCATGGGCGCGTTTTATGCGTATGTGACGAAGGTGAAGTAGGTGCGACATCCTGCGGCTTGTTGTGATGCTTAATTTACGTTTCCTAAGGGGCCTTCTATTTTCAATCCAACTGGGTTGGGTGAGTCCGCTGGTGTGTGCCCAGCCGGTGACGGAGCTCTCCGGCCTCATCATTCCGCGCGATCAGCAGGGTATGTATGTCCGCAACGAGGCGGGGCAGTTTGAGGTGACTTGGACGGCGGAGACGCAGGTGGCGTTGGTGGCTAATACGCGTTTGCTCAGCGGGTTAACGAAGGGCCGGCTGGAGTACAAGATTCATTCGTCGAAAGAGGTGATCTCGTTTGCTGTGCCCGAAGGCCCGATCATGGGCATCAAGCGCTCGCGCGGCGGGCGGTTGCTCGAGCAGAGTTTGCAGGAGGCCAAGAAGGAGCGTTGGCTCTCGGAGGATGGGCTGGAATTGTACTTCAACCAAAAGCCCTCCCGCGAGCAGTTGGCGACGCCGGAGGATTTGCGGTTCATTGGCCGCTGGGATTTCCAGGCCAAGCCGCGCACGCTATCCATCAACGGCACGCAGTATGAAATCTCCCTGAAGAAAGGCGGGCAGACCAGCGCGTTGCTTTACAATCTGCTGACCGTGAAGGACTGCAACCCGTTCATTAACAAGGCCACGGTCATCGGGCGGAAACAGGGCGAGGTGCTGGTGGCCGATCAGATTCATCTGCAGCCCATCGGCGATCAGGCGGCGTTGGATGATCCGAAGCTGCCGCGCTACCTGTTCATCGGCGATTCGATCTCCGGAAATTATGACCGGGGTTTGCGCGCGGCGTTGGCCGGGAAATTTAACCTGCATCATCCGCCCACCAATTGCGGGCCATCCGCCAAAGGCGCCAAGAACATTATCGACTGGCTTGGAGCCTACGACCAACCCGGCCGGCACTGGGATGTGATCAGTTTTAATCACGGTCATTGGGATAGTGGAAATGATCAGGCCAACTATCAGGCCAACCTGGAAACGGTGATTGCTGAGCTGAAAAAAACCAAGGCGAAGCTGATTTGGGTGACCACCTGTCCGGTGCCCAACGGCTTCGAGCCCGCTGGCGCGCTCGACGCCAACGGGAAGGCGCCCGCCCGCACCGCCGGGGTCATGCAAAAATACCTCAACCCGTGGGCCGCCGAAGTGATCGCGCGCCATCCAGAGATTACGATTTGCGATCAGTGGCAGTTCGTGAAGGCCAACGCCGGCGGCCTCTACACCGATTGGTGGGCCGGCAAAAATGTGCATTTCAGCAGGGAACCCGCCGACGCGTTGGGTACGTTGCTGGGGAGCCACGTGGAGCGGCGGTTTCGGAAATAAAATGGCTGTGGCGGCCTCGCCGATGGGATTGCGTTTTGGCCGGAATCAGTCCAAGCTGCGGGCTGACCAATGAAGAGCAGTTCACTCCCACGCAGAACATTTCTCAAAGGCGCCGGTGCCTGTATTGCGTTGCCGATGATGGAATCCCTCCTACCGCGTTCGGCGCGGGCGGTGGAACAGGCAAGCCAATCGCCCCGGCTAGCGGTGGTCACGGTGCCCTTCGGCATGGTGGTCGATAAATTTCATCCCACCACGACCGGGCCGGACTACAAGCTGTCGCCGACCTTGAAGCCGTTGGCCAAGTATCGGAACGAGTTCACGGCGTTTTCCAATTTCGACCACAGCGTGCGCGGCGGTCACGCGGCAAACCACGCGTTGTTGAGCGGTGTCTTGAGCACCGAACGGGCGGGGTATCCGGACGGCAACCTCTCGGTCGACCAACGGGCGGCCGAGCTGGTGGGGCATAACACGCGCTATCCGTCGCTGGTTTTCTGGCGACAAGGTATGAGCTTTACCCGAACCGGCGTGCGTGTGCCGGCGGTGGTGAAACCCAGCGACGCGTTCCGGCTCATGTTTGAGGATGACTCGGCGGACAAAAAGAAGTTCGACCGCGCCGCCCTCGGTTCGAGCGGCAGTATTTTGGACGCTGTGCTCAGCGATGCCAAGGGCCTCAAACAACAACTTGGTCAGGAAGACCGGCACAAGTTGGAAGAGTATTTCACGTCCATCCGCGAGACGGAGAAGAAACTGGAGTTGGCCGAGCAATGGATTGATCGGCCGAAGCCTGAGGTGAAGGATCCGGCCTTGAAGAAAATCGGCGCCGGGTCGCGTGATGAAAACACCGGCGGCAATCTGGTGGGCGTCTGGCTGGATCTCATGTTCCTCGCCTTGCAGACCGATTCCACCCGTGTGGTGTCCATGGATGTGGCGAATTGCAACTGGGGCCTCGACGCGGTGAGCGAGAGCTACCACACCTTGTCCCACCACGGCCAACGCAAGGATCGGCTGGATCAACTCGCCATCGTGGAGCAATTCCTCATGGAAAACATCGCCACTTTTATTGGCAAACTCAAGGCCACCCAACAAGCCGACGGCACGTCCATGCTGGATTCCACGCAGATTCTGTTTGGCTCCGGCCTCGGCAGTGGCAGTCGTCATAGCAACGACAATCTCCCGATGCTTCTGGCCGGCGGCGGTTATCAGCACGGTCGGCATCTCGACGGCCAGCGCAAGCAGCCCTTGTGCAATCTGTACCTGAGCATGCTGCAACGCATGGGGGCCGAGCAGGATTACTTCAACCGCAGCCAAGGCACATTGACCGGGTTGATCTAGCCATGAAATGGGTCGTCCCGCTTCTGCTATTGTCCGGCCCATTGTCGGTCATCGCGAGTCCAGTTGCCTTCTTCAAGGCTCACTGTGTGCAGTGTCATGGTGCCGAGAAACAAAAGGGCAAGCTCAGGCTCGATACGTTGGCCTGGAATCCGGCGGACGCAAAGAATGTCGAGGTCTGGCGGGAAATCGCGGATCGATTGGACCTCGGCGAAATGCCGCCCGACGATGAGCCGCAACCCAAGGCGGCTGACACGGCGGCTTTTCTCAAGACCTTGACGGCCCGACTCGGGGCCGTACCGGCGCATCGGAAGCCGGTGGTGTTGCGCCGGCTTAACCGCGCCCAGTACCGCAATACGCTGGAGGATTTGCTCGGGCTGGATCTCTCGGTGGAAGACCCGACTGAAGCCTTTCCGGCCGACGACAAGGAAGAGGGTTTCGATAACCTGGGCGAGACCCTGCAAATGTCGGACTTCCTCCTGCGCCAATATTTAAAAGTGGCGCGCGCGGCGGTGGATCGCGCGACCTTTCCGGACGAGCGGCCGGAAGCGAAAACCTATCGACCCAACGACGTGAAAGGGCGTCCGTTGAATTACAAGGCTCAGGCGAATGATCCCGAACGGGATTATCTCGTGCTCTCCAAGAACGATGAACGCGCCCCGGGCGATCCGCGCGGGCAGACCATTATCAACTGCCGCGAAGGCGCCGCTCACGACGGTTGGTATGAGTTTAGCTTCGTCGTGGAATCCAAGGGCCGGGGCAATTTCGCCCAGGAGTTGCGGGAACAAAAGCGCAACGATTACCCGGTTTATTTCGCCGAGGATCTGCACCGCTTTGAGGTTTACGTTACCGCCCCGAACAGTAAATCGCAGATTCAAACGCGCCCGCGCAAGCTGGTCCACGCCGAGGATCTGCCCGACAACCGGCGTGTCACCATCAAGAAACGCCTCTGGCTCCCTCAAGGCTGGCGTGTCGAGGTGGGGTTTGGCAACGGCTACTGGGGCACGCGCGATCTACTGGAGATTGCCGATCCGAAGTTCAATTTCGACGCCTTCAGTGAATTGCCGCGGCGCGAGCAAAACGGGCGCTACGGTAAGCTGCTCATCGATGCGCTGGAGAAAGTGAACGGACCGCGCATCGTCATCCACAGCATCGTGGAGACCGGCCCGCACTACGCGCAATGGCCTCCGCAGGCCCACCAACGCGTGTACGGTCAAGCCGATCAAGATCCCGCCGCCGTGGTGCGTCGCTTCGCCGAAAGAGCCTTTCGCCGGCCCGTCACCGATGAAGACATTGCCCCGTATTTGGCACTGGCCAAGCACAGCCCCGAGGGGATCCGTACCGCCATCGAAGGCATTCTGTGCTCTCCGCGGTTCATTTACCTACGCGAACCCGAAGGGGCGCTGGATCACTACGCCATCGCCTCCCGGCTTTCGTATTTTCTCTGGAACACCATGCCCGATGCCCCCTTGCTGGCTGATGCCCAGGCCGGGCGCCTGCGCGAGCCCAAGGTGCTTGCCGGCCACCTCGACCGGATGTTGGCCGATCCTCGTTCCGATGAATTTGTGGACACCTTTCTTTGGGCCTGGCTGAAGCTCGACAACACGGTCGAAATGGCGCCCGACCCCATGAAGTTTTACGAGTTCCGCCGCAACCGAATTGCTGAGGCCATGGTCAAGGAAAGCACGCTCTTCTTCCGGCATGCGCTCGATCAAAACCTGCCGCCCACCACCTTCCTCGACGCCGACTTCACCTTTCTCAACGCCAACCTCGCCCGACATTACGGGTTGGCCGCGGACGGGATCGATACCACCGCTCAATTCCGCAAAGTTTCATTAGCCGGCCAACGCAAACGAGGTGGACTGCTGGGTCAAGCCGCCGTGCTCACCGCCTCGGCTAACGGCGTCGACACCTCGCCCGTCGTCCGCGGCATCTGGATTCTGGAAAACCTGCTCGGCACCCCGCCCAAGGATCCGCCGCCCGAGGTCGAAGTTCCCGAACCCGACGCCCGCGGCGAGCTAACCATTCGCGAACTCTACGCCAAACACCGGACCGTGGAGTCCTGCAACGATTGCCACAAGAAAATCGATCCGCTTGGATTCGCGTTGGAAAACTTCGACGCTGTGGGCGCCTGGCGTGTGAAGTATGAATCCGGTCACACCATTGATTCCTCCGGCCGCATGCCCAACGGCGAAGACTTCACCGATGTCGGCGGCCTTAAGCAAATCATGATTGCCGAGCCCAACCTCTTCACCCGCAACCTCACCGCCAAGCTGCTCACCTATGCCACCGGCCGCACCATGGAAGCCGGCGATCGCCCCGAGATTGATCGCATCGTCCAACACACCCTCGGCGAACAAGCCGGTCTGAAAGATCTCCTGCGCCAAATCATCACCAGTGAGTTGTTCCTAAATAAGTAACCCAATCGAACCCATGAAAAACTATTGTTTAATCTTCGCCGGACTGTTTTGTGCGGCTGCATTAATGGCGGCCGAACGGCCGAATATTGTGATCTTTTATGTCGATGATCTGGGCTGGGCGGATACGTCGGTGCGGATGATGGAGAGCGATCCGAATTCGGCGAGTGACTTTCACCAGACCCCGCATCTGGCGGCGTTGGCCAAACGCGGCATGAAGTTTTCCAACGCCTACGCGCCGGCCCCCACCTGTACGCCGTCGCGCAAGAGCATTCAGTTCGGCAAAACGCCCGGGCGGCTCGGGTACACGTTTGTGCATGATGTGCTGGCGTTGCAACGCAAGCTGGAGTGGAAGAATGAAACGTCGCTGGCCGATGTGGTGAAGGCGGCGGATCCAAATTATATCACCGCGCATTTCGGCAAGGGGATGGGCAATGAGCGGATGGAAACGATTGGCTACGATGTCACGGACGAGCTTGAGCCCCATGGCGACAATGGGAATTTTCACGGCGATTACATCAGCCTGAAGAACCGCACGAAGTTGCCGCCGGATAATCCGAAGCGCATGGCGTCGCTCCAGAAAAGCTCGGTGGATTTTGTCAACGCGCATAGCGGTAAGCGGCCGTTTTTGATGATGGTGTCACACTACGCCGTCCACGTTCCTCATGCGGCCCGAGCGGATCTCATTGAGAAATACCGCAAGCTGCCCCGCGGGAAATACCTAACGGACTCTGATTATCTACCGGTTGATGAAATGCCCAAGGGCAAGGTGATCAGCTCCTGGCGTCTGCAATACGCGGCGATGCTCGAGGAATGCGACGAGGGCCTGGGCGCGATTGTGGCGGCGTTAAAGAAAACGGGGCAGCTCGACAACACGATCATTCTATTTACGTCCGACAACGGCGGCGGGCTTGGGCCCAATGGGACGTTGCGCGGCGGGAAGGCCAATCTCTATGAGGGCGGCCTGCGCGTGCCGTTCGTGGTGGCCGGGCCGGGAGTGAAAGCGGGCGCGCAATGCGATGTGCCGGTGGCGCAATGGGATCTGCTGCCGACCTTACATGATTATGCCAAAAGCGCGCAGCCGCTGCCGAAGGATCTGGATGGCGCCAGCCTGCGCGGCGTGTTTGAAAAGGGCAATGGCGCCACGGTCAAACGGCCGGGGGAAGGGTTTGTGTTCCATTATCCATGCTACTTTGCGCCCCCGCTGACGGTGATCCGGCTGGGCGATTATAAATTCATGGAGCATCACCTGAGCGGCGAGCAGAAACTCTTCAACGTGAAGACGGATTATGCGGAGCAGACCAATCTCATCGAGTCCATGCCCGAGAAAGCCTCGGCACTGCGCACGGTGATGATGCGTTATCTCGATGCCATCGACGCGGAAGATGTGCAGGACGTGTACAAGGCACGGTTTGCCGGGTTGGACCACTTCGAGCTGATGGCGCGCCAGAATCATACGAAGTCCATCGACCGCGCCAAGGGGGATCAAAAATTGATCGCCGAGGCGGATGCGCGCCTCAAGGAGCAACTCGAACGCTTCGAACGCAACCGCAAAGAATGCCGCGCCAACATGCAGGGTAAGACGTTCTGATGGGCGGACGGTTTATTTCGGCAACGAAAGTGTTTCCACCCAGATGGGGCCTTTGCCGACTTCGTATTGGGCGATCTTCTTGAGTGTGCCGTTGGGTTCGATGCGGTAGGCGCCGAGACGGTTGTCGGTTTGGCCGGCCACGTAGAGGAACTTGCCGAGTTTGTCGATGGTGAATGAGCGCGGCACGCGTTCGCAGGGGGTATGGCTGATTAGCTTGAGCTGGCCGTGTTGCGGGTCTACCTGAAACCCAACGATGCTGTCGCGGCCGGTGGGTTCAAAACGCGCAGTGATATCGCGATTGGAGATGTAGAGATATTTCGCATTGGGCGTCAGGTGCAGATCGGCAGTGGTGATGGTGCCGGTGAATCCTTTCGGTTGCGTGACGATGTTTTGCATGGGCGTGAGCCGGCCTTGCTCGGTGTCCCATTGCCACGCACCGACGCCGGGTTGCTCGCGTTCGTTGGTGGTGTAGGCGATTGATAAATTAGGATGAAACACCAAATGCCGCGGCTGGCGCGCCTCGTGGTCGCCAGCAGGCCCGCGCGCGAAGGGGGGATTGTGCGGTTTGGTGGTGCCGACCTGCGCGGTGAACTGGTTGATGAACACTTTGTTGGGGCCGGTGGCGGGCACGAGCAGCCAATGGTTGTCCGGCGAAAAGACGGCGCTGTGGGCGCGCTGCTCAAGGGTCAGTTCGCCGATGGTGGTGCCGCGATAGATCGGATCGATCTTCCAAACCGTCGCTTTGCCCGGGCCATAGTGGTTGCCGGCGAGAAATTCGCCGTTGTTATCGGTCATCAAATAGCCGGGGCGCAAATTGACGGCGGCTTGATGGGCGAGCTTCAGTTTGCCGTCCGCCGCAATTGCTAACGTGGCAATCGTCGGGGTTTTTTTCTTGGGTACATCCGTGCTGGCGGTGGCGTACATCAGCTCACGGTTGGGCGCGAAAGTGAAGGGGCCTGCGCCGGGGAGCGCGAGCTGCTGCAGCGGCGCCAGTTTGCCGGTGGTTTTGTTTACGGCAAATACACTGAGCTGACCGCCGGCGGCGAGGTAGAGGCGCTGCTCGGTGTCGCGCGGATCGCCATCGCGCGGGGCGGGATCAGGATTGGGCTGGGCTTGCAACACGGCGGCCAGCCGCTGGCGGGCGGTGCGGGATGCCGGGGTGTCCTGCGTGATGGGGCGCTGCTCGAGTTTGTCATTGGGGACGTCGTACAGCTTGCCGTTGCCGTAGAGCTTGAAGCGTTTGTCGCGGGCAAAACGGATTTTACGAAACTGATCCTTATCCCAGCCGGGTCGAGGATCGTAATGGCAGAAGACCCACGGGCGCGGTTCGGCAGGGCGGTTGAGGAGTTGCGGGAAAAAACTAATGCCATCGAGCTTGGCCTGAGCGGGGATGGGCCGGTCGGCGGCTTCCATGATCGTGGGCAGGAAATCGGTGGAATCCACCAGATTGTCGTTGAGGCCCGGCCGGATGCGTCCGGGCCAACGCACGACCAGAGGCACGTGCGTGCCGGCATCGGAGGCGCGGCCTTTGCCGCCGACCACAGGGCCGCGCGTGGTTTGCGAAGTAATCTTCCGGTGCGTGCCGTTGTCGCTGTAAAAAATGACGAGCGTTTTTTTGCTGAGACCGAGGTTATCAATCTGCTTCACCACGCGGCCGACGCATTTGTCCATGTACTCGACCATGTCCGGAAAATATCGGGTGTCCTCATTCTCGAGCGGAATGCCGTTATTCCAGTCGGGGCTGTTCGGCGTGGGCACAAACGGTCGATGTGGTAGGGCCATGGCGTAATAGACAAAGAACGGCTTGTCGCTGTCCTTCTTGCGGCGGATAAAGTCGTTGATGAAATCCACCCAATGATCCGGCCCGTATTTACCTTTTAGGTCATTCAGCAATTTACCGTTTTCAAACGTGGTCGGCCGGGCAAATCGCAGGCCTTTGTCCTCGGTGTGCCAGGAATGAAAGAGGCTGTACTCGTCGAAACCCGCGTCGGTGACCTTCATGCCTTTGCCGCGGCGCAGGTGCGCGCCTGGATAGCTCGGCGGATCGTAACTTTGCAGCTGCCACTTGCCCGCGATGCAGGTGTGGTAGCCGGCTTCCTGCATATAATGCCCGATGGTCTTGGCTTTCGGATCCATTGTGCCGAAGTAAGTCCAGTTGCGGTTGTTGTACCGGCCGGTCATCAGCTGGATTCGCGTGTTGGTGCAGAGCGGTTGGGAGTAGGCGTGGCGGAACCGAATGCCCTGTGTCGTGAGCCGGTCAATCGCCGGGGTGCGATAGCTCGTGCCGCCGTAGGAGCCGATGCCTTCCACGCCGATGTCGTCGGCCATGATCAGCACAATATTCGGACGATCGGCGGCCGGGAGCAGCGCGGTCACGCTCAAAGTAAACACAGCCAAGAGCAGCCATCGAAGTCGATCCATCACAATGCGCATGGGGGCGGGTTATACCGCGCCGTTTCAATAAATGCCATCCATCGGATAAAATGTTGTCGCGCGGTTTGTTTTCCCATAGAAACCAAGCCGCGCGCTCAAGTGCGCGCCGAACGCCATGCCCTCCATTTCGCCATTCATTCGCCGCGGCCTTGGCCTAGGGCTGTTGCTGGTGGGTTCCTTGGTGGGGTTCGCCAGTGAAAAGCCGGCGTTCACCGATTACTGCCTGCGATTGGAGCAGGAAATTCAAGGGCGCAAGCACGGGTTCATGGCGGGCAATCTTGCCTATTATGTCGGGGGCTTTCATGCGAGTTGGAAGTTGATGGAGGATGAGACAATCGGCCTGACGCATCCGTTTCATCACGACCTGCGCAGTCGCGGTGTGGGCCTGCTCGACAGCGCGTTGACCGGTACGGAGCACACCGGCAAGGGTAACGACTACAACGGTTGGGAGTTTTATAAGGACACCCGCGTGCTCTACGGCAGCGTGATCGTCGATGGACAGACCTTCAAGCATCCCAAACCGAAGAGCATGCGTTGGCGGCCGGATAAGATGATCTGCGAATATGAGGTCGGCGGCGTGACGATTCGCGAGGAGAAATTCATTGCGGCCAATGACGCGGCGGCCTCGATCATCACGGCGTCCAAGCCGGTGACGTTGCGATTTGAAGGCCACAGTTTTTTTCATCGCAAGAGCGTCACCTCCACCGCGGCCATTCGATTTGATGCGCGGAATAATGTAGTGGTGATTCGGGAAGGCGGCACGGTGAAATCGCGGCCCGACCCCAATCGCGGCGAACGGATTGGTCCCTGTGTTTACTCGGGCATGACCACGGCGCTGAGCGTGTCGCGGGATTTGTCTGGGGCCGTTGTCACCCGCAAGGACGACCGCGGGGTACAGCATTACACGATCTCCGTGCCGTGCGATGCGCAGGGTACGGTGGTGTCCTGGGCCATGCACGATGATGGCGGCACGGCCATCCGCGCCGCGCGCGAGATCGTTGCGCATCATAAGCCGTGGCAGGCCGCCAAGACCGCTGAGATGAATCGCCAGCTCAACGACGAAATCCCGTGGTTTCGCTGTCCTGATCCACGCTATGTCGACATCTACTATTACCTGTGGTCGCTCTATCTCATGTACTACATTGAGGTCGGCAAAGGCTGGGAGCAGGAACCGCACACGCAAACGGCGGTGAACAATTTTCTCGGCATACACCGTTACGATGCGGCATTTCAAATTAAGGTCGGCGCCTGGACGCGCAATCACAGCCGTTACGCTTATGGCAATGTCCTTACCTGGAAGCATCTCACGCAGAACAATCGTTTCCGAGAAACGCCCAACGGCCTGCGGATGCTCTCAGACAACAAGGGCATCAGCTGGCATAGTGGCGCTTACGGTGTGGAAACCTCCGAGCACGTTCTCGGCGCGTGGCAGATTTATCAGCACACCGGTGATGTGCAGTTTCTCAAGGCTTGCTACGAAGGGCACTTCGCCAAGCTGTACGAGAAACGCCTGCCGGGGTTTGCGATGAACACCTTTGAGGTAGCCGACACGCTCGTGAAGATGGCTCGCCTCACCGGTCATGAAGCCGATGTGCCGCACTGGAACCAACTCGTGCGCCGCGATGATCCCAAGCACGTGCGACTGATGTTCGATCAACGCTGGGAAGCCAACGGCGTGCCGAACTATTTTGCCGCGCCCCAGAACGGCATGCTCATGACCACCGCCTTCTGGTCCATGCGCTCGCCGAATTTCCCAAACGAATACGCCAAGCGCATGGTTCATGCCTGGGCGCTTAACCGCGACAAAGGATTCTACGGCGCCTTCTTCCCACTGGCCATGGCCAAGCAATCGATGGCGCAGTTTAAATCACAGGACGATCACGCCTTTGGTTACACGCCCGACACCGCCTACTTCACCCTCGACGGAATGTTCCGCCAGCGTCTCAAAAAAGAAGCCACCGAACTCACGCTCAATCATCTTATCCATTACAACTATCATCCGCAGTGGAAAATCCCCATGGCGCCCGAGGCTTACCGGCGTGATCTCAGTTTGTTTGGGGATCAGTACTCCAACTTTAACGCGGGCAAAATTCTACTCTATCTCGAAGGCCTCGCTGGCCTGCGCTATTCCATCCCCGACAAACAACTCACCCTCCAACCCGCACTCCCCAAGGCGTGGGACTGGATGGAGGTTCGCCTGCCCATCGCCGGTCAATGGACCAAAGTGCGCTATCGAAGGGGCGGCGTCCAAACCAGTGGTAGCCCGTTCCCGGTAGTGATGGTCGAGTAAACCTCCGCCCTTGCATCCGGCGGCTTGCGGCGTAAACTCCATCAACTCGTTTACCTATGAAGACACCCCATTCCCGTCGTCAATTTCTTGCCACCTCGACAGCCGTCATCGCCATGCCACAACTGTTGCTGGCCAATAAAACTCCCAAGCAGGTGATCATCGGCGAAGGGGAACACCAGTACGAGGTGCAGCATGGCTTCGCGCAATTGCCGGCTAAGTACACATGGCAGACCACCCATAATGTGGCCGTGGATGCCGAGGGCTTGCTGTACGTCATTCATGAAGGTCGGCAAAACTTGAAGGATCACCCGTCTATTTTTGTGTTCGACCAAAAGGGCAAATTCATTCGCGCCTTCGGTAATCAATTTCAGGGCGGCGGCCACGGCATCGAGGTGCGCACCGAGGGCAAGGAGCAGTTCCTTTACGTGTGCGCCTACCAAAACGTGAAGGCCTTCGCCAAGCTCACGCTCAAAGGCGAGACGGTTTGGGAAAAATACGCACCGATGGACAGCGGTGTTTACAAAAAGGACGAAGACAAAGTGCGCGTCAAGCGGTGGGGGCGCGATGCGTTTATGCCGACCAACTTTGCCTTCCTCAACGACGGCGGATTTCTACTGGCTGATGGCTACGGCTCGTTTTACGTGCATCGCTACGACAAGGCCGGCAACTGGGTGTCCAAGTTTGGCGGTCCGGGTAAGGGCAAAGGGAAATTTGCCACACCGCACGGCATCTGGATCGATCGCCGGCCGGGCCGCGAGGAACGCGTGGTGGTCTGCGATCGCGCCCATCACACCCTGCAATACCTCACGCTGGACGGAAAATATCTCGAGACCCTGTCCGGCTACGGGCTGCCCGCCAATTTGGATTCTTACAAAAATCTCCTGCTCGTGCCCGAGCTCCACGCGCGCGTGACCTTGCTGGGCGACAACAATAAAGTCGTCGCCCGCCTCGGTGATGATGTCGAAGGCGTGGTGAAGCAGAAGAAGGTCAACCGCGGCAAACCCGAGACGTGGGTTGCCGGAAAATTCGTTCATCCCCACGACGCCTGCTTCGACAACGACGGCAACATCCTCGTCGCCGAATGGGTCGCAACAGGGCGGGTTACGCGTTTGAAGAAGGTGAGTTGAAAATGTTGCCACCTTTTAAATATCATCCGGACCCTATTGCCACAGGTGCGGTGAAACCCAGTGAAGCCGAATGTGAATGTTGTGGCCAAACTCGGGGATTCACATACGCACCCAACATTTATGCGGAAGAGGAGATTGAGGACATTTGTCCTTGGTGCGTTGCCGATGGGAGTGCCGCAGATAAATTCGACGGTACATTTAGTGATGATTACCCGTTAACAGTTGCGGAATTGTCCTCTGAAATCGTGGATGAGGTGACTCGAAAAACACCGGGATTCATTAGTTGGCAACAGGAGGAATGGCAGATTTGCTGCAACGATGCCTGTGAATTTCATGGAGATGCGTCTCGTGAAGATGTAAAAGGGCTGTCATTGGAGGCATTTCACGCGGCATTTGGGGACTCGAGTTTGAGTGCGGATTTTGTCGGCTCGCTTAAGGAGAATTATGGGCCCGGGGGTGACCCTGCAATTTACAAGTGGCGATGCCGTCATTGCGGACAATACAAATTTAACGCAGATTTTTCCTGATAGTGATGCGGAGAATTCTCTATTTTCTCGTCACAGTCTGTGCGCTTTTCAATCTCAGCGCCGCCCCGCCCAACATCGTCCTCATCTTGGCCGATGACATGGGCTATGGGGACCTCGGATGCTATGGGCATCCGCGGGCGAAGACGCCGGTGATTGATCGGTTGGCGAAGGAGGGGGTGCGGTTCACGCAGCATTATTCGAACGGCACGGAGTGCAGCCCCACGCGCACGGCGCTGCTCACGGGACGGTATCCGCAGCGGGCCGGCGGGCTGGAGTGCGCCATCGGCACGGGCAACGTGGGCCGGTACGATGACGCCATTCGGTTGGCGGCGCAACGGCAGTTGGGTTTGCCGGCGGCGCAGGGAGTGTTGCCGGGGGCGTTGAAACAGGCGGGCTACGTCTGCGGGGTGTTTGGCAAATGGCACCTCGGCTACGAGCCGCGCTTCAATCCCATGGAGCATGGCTGGGATGAATTCTTCGGGTACCTCGGTGGCAATGTGCATTATTTTAATCACCGGGAGACGAGCGATTTGCACGTGCTCTTTCGCGGGCGGTTGCCGGTGCATTCGGAGGGGTACATGACGCATCTCATCACTGAATCATCCGTGGACTTCATCGCGCGCCACAAGGAACAGCCGTTCTTTCTGTTTGTCTCACACGAGTGCCCGCACTTTCCGTTTCAGGGCCCGAAGGATGCCGCCAAGAAGGTGACCAAGGAAAACTGGATGACGCCCGATGCGGATACGTACGTGGCAATGCTGGAGGATCTCGATTCCGAAGTGGGCCGCGTGTTGGCGGCGTTGAAAAAGCACAAGCTCGAGCAAAATACGCTGGTGATTTTCGTGTCCGACAACGGCGGCTTCGCTGGTGCGGCGAACATGGGCCCCTTGCGCGGAGCCAAGAGCATGACGCTCGAAGGCGGCATCCGCGTGCCACTCATCATGCGTTGGCCCGGCAAACTGCCTGCGGGCCAAACGAGCAAGCAAGTCTGCGCCACCTTCGATCTCACCCGATCCATTCTCAACCTCGCCCAAGCCAAGGTGTCGCCCAAACAACTCGATGGCCTCGACATCGTGCAGCATCTCACCGCCCGCAAGCCCGACATGCCCCGCACTCTCTACTGGCGCGGCAAACGCGGCGATCGCACTTGGACCGCCGTTCGCGATGGCAACCTGAAGTACGTCCGCAAAACCGAAGGGAAGACCGAGGAATGGCTGTACGACGTGGCCAAGGATCTCGGCGAGAAAACCGATCTTCGCGCCCAACACCCCAAGGATGTCGCCCGTTTGAAGGCGCTGTTGGCTAAATGGGAAAAGGACGTGCGAGCGGTGCGGTAAATTCCATCAAAACCCGCCTTGTGTTGCACAATGTTTTGTGCAAGTGTTTGCACATGAATACAAACATTGAGTTGAACTCTGAGTTGCTGGCCAAGGCAAAAAAAATCAGCGGGTTACGCACAAAAAAAGACGTCGTGAACCATGCTTTGGCGGAGTTTGTGCAGCGTGAGGAGCAACGAAAAATCACGGGGCTGTTTGGCACAGTTGAGTACGATCCTGATTATGACTACAAACGCGAACGGCAACGCAAATGAAAGTGATCGTGGACACGGATGTTTGGTCCGAGGCGCTGCGCAAGGAGGGTGATGAGCCGTCCTCTCAAGTGCGGGAGTTGGGTGAGTTGATTGAAAATGGCAGCGTGCAAATGGTCGGCATCATTCGCATGGAGATTTTGTGCGGCATTCGCGATGAAAAACGATTTAAGAAGTTGAAGGAAGCCGTGGCGGCGTTTCCGGATCGCCAGTTGGACACCGAGGTATTCGAATTGGCCGCCGTCATGTTCAATCAGTGCCGAGGGAAGGGCGTCCAAGGCTCAATGACCGATTTTGTTTTGTGTGCCTGTTCCGCATTATGGCAAATGCCCATCATGACCAAGGACAAGGATTTCAAGCGCTATCAGCGCCATCTCCCCATCGAACTGCATACACCGCGAAAATGACGACGGTATTTTTCGTGCAGTCAGTTTTCGATGCCTCTACGCTCGGCGCATGAAACCTCTCCTCGCTCTTTGCCTCACGCTTTTCCTTCACACCCCGCTGGCTGCGGCGCCGCCGAATGTGGTGCTGGTGTTTATCGACGACATGGGATGGGGGGACTTCTCGTGTTTTGGGAATAAGGACGCCCGGACGCCGCAGATTGATCGGCTGGCGAAAGAGGGCGTGCGGTTTGAGCAGTTTTACGTGAACTCGCCGATTTGTTCGCCGTCGCGCACGGCGATTTCCACGGGGCAATATCCGCAACGCTGGCGCATCACCTCGTACCTCGCGCATCGCGCAGTGAACGAGCGGCGCGGCATGGCGCAGTGGCTCGATCCCAAGGCACCGATGCTTGCGCGCTCGCTGCAGCAGGCCGGTTATGCCACGGGGCATTTTGGCAAATGGCACATGGGCGGCCAGCGCGATGTGGACGAGGCGCCGGCGATCACCGAGTACGGCTTCGACGCGTCGCTCACCAATTTCGAGGGCATGGGGCCCAAGCTGCTGCCGCTCACGTTACGGCCTGGACAGGATCCGAATAAGCCCGGCCGGATATGGGCCGATGCCACGCGGCTCGGCAAAGGGGTGCGCTGGATGCAGCGCTCGAAGATCACCGAAGGATTTGTCGATGAAGCGATTCCGTTTATTCAAAAAGCCGTGAAGGCCAAGCAGCCGTTTTACCTCAACCTTTGGCCGGACGATGTACACAGCCCGTTTTGGCCGCCGGTCGATCAATGGGCGGACGGCAAGCGCGGCTTGTATCATTCCGTGCTGCAGGAAATGGACCGCCAACTCGGTCGGCTCTTTGAGCTCATTCGCAACGACCCTACTTTGCGCGACAACACGCTCGTGCTCGTCTGCTCCGACAACGGGCCCGAGAAGGGCGCCGGATCGGCCGGCCCTTTTCGTGGTTTCAAGACGCACCTTTACGAAGGCGGCGTGCGCTCCTCGCTCATTGCCTGGGGTGGTCCGGTGGCGAAACAGAATTTTGTGAACCGCGACTCGGTATTTTCCGCCGTCGATCTCGTGCCCACGCTGCTGGACCTTGCCGGGGCGCCGCATCCCCAAGGCGTGCGCTACGACGGCGAATCCCTGCCGGCGGTGCTCCTTGGTAAATCAGAAGCCTCGCGCAAGGCGCCGATTTATTTCCGCCGTCCGCCTGATCGCGATGCCTTTTACGGCGACAACGATTTACCGGACCTCGCCGTGCGCGCCGGGAAATGGAAATTCCTCTGCGAATTCGACGGCACCGAACCGGAGTTGTACAACATGGAAACAGACCGCGGCGAAACTCAGAGCCGTGCTGCAAACCATCCGGATCTCGTTGCTCAATTTACGAAAGCCTGCATCATGTGGCACAAATCCATGCCGGCGGATAACGGCCCGCAACTGGGGGCCTCCCGTAAATAAATCGGTGGCCTAAAAAAATTAAGTCACTCAGGTGTTCCCGATCGTGCTGCGGTGGAAAGAGTGCTTGAGCACGTGCATCTGTTTCGCTTTGTTAAAACGGTGCCGTTGCCAGCCGAGGCGTTCGTAGAATTGAGGGATGTCGGTGAAGACAAACAACGGCTTCGGGCCGTGAGTGGCGGCGAAGGAGGTGCCTTCGCGGACCAGCTGACTTCCGATCCCGCGCTTCCGCCAATCTGGCGTCACGTACAGGACATTGATCCAAAGTTCGTCGGTATCAGACTCCGTGGACGGATGGCGTTTGTACGCCAGCACCGCAACGGGCTGGTCTTCCGCCATGGCGATCAAGGTGGGCGGACAATTCGAATCATCCAAAAGCATGTCGCAAACCTCCCTCAAAGATTCCTCCGGCCACTGGGTGGTGATCCAGTGCCCCACGGTATCGACATGCGCTAGATGCTCGTCAAGCCGGGTGATTTGAATGTTGGCGGGATTGATGAGCATGAAATTTGCCGTGCCTGAAGTTTAGACACGATTCGGTGCGTCCCCAAGACTGAATGCCGGAGAAGAATCGTGACGACTCCAGAAGTTTGAGGCAATCTCGCCGCACCCATGAAAGTTCGACATCTGTTTCTCCTGTTCGCATTGGTAACCGGCAGCCTCAGCGGGTTGGCCAAGGAAACGACCAAGCCCAATATCATCGTCATTATGGCCGATGACTTGGGGTATGGGGATATCGGTTGCTACGGGGCGAAGCCGAAGAATTTGAAGACGCCTCATATCGACCGGCTCGCCGCCGGTGGGGTGCGGTTCACCAGCGGCTATTGCTCAGCCTCCACTTGCACGCCCACGCGGTTTTCGTTTCTCACGGGCAAGTATGCGTTTCGCCAGCAGGGCACGGGCATCGCGCCGCCGAACAGTCCGGCGGTGATCCAGCCGGGACCGGAGACGTTGCCGAGCCTGCTGCAAAAGGCCGGCTACAAGACCGCGGTGATCGGCAAGTGGCACCTCGGCTTGGGCGGACCTGATGGGCCGGATTGGAACGGCGAATTGAAGCCCGGCCCGCGCGAGATTGGGTTCGATTACAATTTCCTGTTGCCCACCACCAACGATCGTGTGCCGCAGGTGTATGTGGAGAATCATCGCGTGAAGAATCTCGATCCGAAAGATCCGCTTTGGGTTGGGCGCATGAAGCCGAGCCCGGATCATCCCACTGGTATTACGCATCGGCATACATTGAAGATGGACTGGAGCCACGGGCACAATTCCACCATCCACAACGGCATCAGTCGCATCGGCTTTTACACCGGCGGCAAGGAAGCGCGGTTCCGCGATGAGGATTTGGCTGACGAATGGGTGAAGCAATCGAACAAATGGATCGAGGCCAACAAGGACAACCCGTTCTTCCTGTTTTTCTCCTCACACGATCTGCATGTGCCGCGCATTCCGCACGAGCGCTTTCGCGGCACATCCGGTCTGAGCTATCGCGGCGACGTGATCGTGCAGCTCGACTGGTGCGTGGGCGAGCTGGTGAAAACCCTCGACCGCCTCAAGCTCTCCGACAACACCCTTATTGTGTTTTGCTCGGACAACGGCCCCGTGGGCGACGACGGATACCAGGACGAGGCACTCGAGAAGATGGGCGATCACAAACCCGGCGGCCCCTTTAGCGGCGGCAAATACAGCGTGCTCGAAGGCGGCACCCGCACGCCCTTCATCACCTATTGGCCGGGCAAAATCAAACCGCAGGTATCCGAGGAAATGGTCTGCACCATCGACCTCGCCGCCAGCTTTGCCGCGCTCGCCGGCGTGAAACTGCCCCAGGCCGCCGTGCCCGACAGCTTTAATCTCCTCGGCGCGCTTCTCGGCAAACAAGGCGCGAAAGGTCGCGATCATCTCGTGCAACAAGACAACGGCCGAGGCGGCAACTACGGCTACCGCGCCGGCAACTGGAAACTCCAGCGCCACGATTCCAAACGCAAACGCAACGTCATCGTCACCAACAAACTCGCCAATCAACCGGCTCCGCGATTCGCCTTGTTTGACCTCAGCAAAGACGTGCAGGAAAAACACAACGTCGCCGAGCAACACCCCGAGGTCTTCGCCCGCATGAAAAAGGAACTGCAGGATATCATCGACGCCGGCCGCAGCCGGCCGTGAGCACGCGCTTGTCCTCTGAACAACTCACAGTAGCCAACGGCGATGGGAGATCGTAGGATTTGCGCATTCATGGATAGCACTATCGGAACACCATTTACGGACGAGGCGCGGCGCGTGCTGTTATGCGGGTCGGGCGAGTTGGGCAAGGAGGTGGTCATCGAGCTGCAGCGCTACGGCGTGGAGGTGATTGCGGTGGATGCGTATGCCAACGCGC
>JACKQG010003514.1_pt1 | contig 19166 bp, 31 predicted proteins | sample 8237621 | NCBI WGS metagenome assembly JACKQG01 (sample SAMN15677084, study PRJNA649215) | marine metagenome | biome: marine; feature: Black Sea; material: saline water; isolation source: suspended particulate matter (SPM) from the Black Sea western gyre | collected 2013-06-09/2013-06-10 | depth... | reverse complement strand
ACAAATGTCCATACCGTCTTTTTTTGCATTCATATAGTTAAATCTAGCCGCTGCTTCCCTCGCCACCCCACTGTGATTTTGTTTCAATCATCTTTTCAGTAACGTTTGCTTCACCCACCTTGGAACGGAAAACTGTTCCGCCGTTTTGTTTTATGTACTTCTCAACAGATATGCTGGTATCCTGGCTAAGCACAAAATTTTTGCAACCTAGTTCAAGCGCCTTGACTACTCCCATTCCTAGCGTAACATCAGGGTCCTTTTTTTCTCCATTAATCACAATAACAAGTCGGTCGCCATCCAGGTCAAAGGCAAAACCGATGTCCCTGTTTTTGGTATTTGTTACAAGATCTTCCAGCGTATCCACTGTTGGGTCAGGTCCCCTAGAGCTTTTTTCTAATTCACTGTTAATTGTAACGACATCACATCCAACTTTCTCTAGTAGTTGCGATGGAAATCCCTTTGCGGCACCGCCTCCAATATCGACTACAACCTTAGGAATGTCAGATATTTTTCCTATGATTTTAGACGCCTCGTTAACATAGGTGGATTCAATTTCATGCTCTTCTCCAATTTTTGACTTGGGCGGGTTCTGTTCGCTCATTACCGTATCAAGTTGTTTTTCGTTGACTCCCTTTCCATCTATGATCATCTTTAGCCCATTCCATTCTATAGGATTATGTGAAGAAGTAACAATGATTCCTGCACCATATTTACGCGATTCCCGAAACGCTACAGGGGTTGGTACTATTCCTAAATCATAAACATCTATGCCTGATTGCATTAATCCAGCTTTAACAGTTTCTGTTATCATACGTCCAGATGGTCTGGTATCTGTTGCGATAACACATTTTTTTGAATTTATTAGTACAGAAAAGTTCTTTGAAAATTTCAAGATATCACGTAACATCAAGTCTTTCCCAAAAATGCCTCTGATTCCTGATACTGATATTTTCATTGCTTCAAACTTAGATACGCTTTTTATTAAACTCTGAGAGGCTATGGTTAGTGCCTCGATAGCTCAGCCTGGTAGAGCGAACGCCTCGTAAGCGTTAGGTCGCGAGATCGAATCTCGCTCGAGGCTTTCATAAAAATTAACAATGTTTTTCAATTACATTTTTTTAAAATAATTTTAAGAGTTTTCAGTTTTATCAGTTAGGGTTTCTATGTCTATTTCAAGTTCTTCTCCCAATCCATTCCACCATTCAGTTTGTTCTGTCATACTCCCCTTCAATTATCCTAAAATGCTCCTTAATAGATCTGCCGATGTGTAGTTTTGTTTGTTGTTTTGTGATGTAGTATCTACGTATTTTTTTTTCTTCTCCTCATGTAGTTTCTATATACTATGATTGCCAGCGCTCCTCCAGCACATGACCAAAATACTGGCCATCGTAACTCTGATTCTGTCATTCCAATAAACGAGTAAATTGTTCCACCAATCAAGGCCAATCCAATCATTTCCAGAATTTTTGACAATGTAATATGATAAACATCAAAAAGATATATGGCTTTGTAACAACACACTCTCATGGATAAGACCCTGATGGTTGTTTTTGGTTTTCTGTTGGTTGGAATACCAATAGCATTTGTGCAACCAGACACGGGAGAACTTAGGGATCCACCATTGTATCTATTATTTTATACGTCTATTGGTGGTATAATTGTAGTTATTATGTACAATGGCTACAAAGGAAAGAAAGCCAGACAACAAGCTAATAGAGAGAGAAGAAGAAAAACTAAGAAATAATTTTTACATTTCTAAACCAAAAGATTCTGCTACATCAGAAAATTTTTGGTACTGTTCAAGATACTGTCTGCCTTTTGGAGTAATCACGAATACATTCTTTCCATCGTATTCAATTTTGTTGACAAGTCCTGCTCCAGTTAAATTACTAACAAATTTTTCTAATCTTGAATGTGAAAGATTAGCCTTTGAAAGTAACGAGGTAGTTTTGATTCCTTGTTGTCCGCATTGATCTGTAGCGACTAAAAGATCGGCTACAATTTGCATGCTGGTTCGGTAAACTACCATTGAAATAATTGAAAATTACTCGGATATAAGAGTATAACTTCTAAAGTAATCAAGTACATATAATATTAATTTGATTTCGTAATATGTCTTCAGATTCACCAATTCCATGGTTTGATAGTTTTCTTGGCGTTGCTTATCGTTATTATGAAATACGCATGAACGTGGTACCACTATTTTCTGATCTCAAAGTAGCGCGGAAATTTTGGATGGATACGATGCATTGGTGGAACGATCATTCTATTAAAATTAGATTCGTAGAAACAGGCGATAATTACTGGTTCATAATGGGAGCGGAATCTCGTAATCCCAAAAACAATAGAGCTATTTTCAAAGTTCTTCCAAAGTCTCCTCATTTTGATCGCTTTAAAAAAGGACATGAAGGCACTGCATATCTGCGACTAGGCACTTATGTTATAAAATTCAAAAAAGATGTCAAAGATGATGCAAAATGTAACTGTGGTCATATCAAGGAGGACCATGAAGAGGGGAAAGATGATGACAGTTGTCTTTTTGAGGACTGCGATTGTAAAAAATTTGAAACCTTTCAAGTAAACTTGCTAAAAAAGAAAAAAACTGTTTCTGACATTAAATTTCTTACAGAAGCTGAAGTAAAGGACGACGTACTGGCGTGGAACTGTTTTTCTGTTAATAAATACACTGAGAAGAAATAGTAGCAGACAGTGAATTTTTTCTACTCTGAAAGGTTTACCCTTTCATGATCGCCAGGATAAAACTCTGAAAGTTTTTTTGAATAGCATTTACCGCACAAACGTCCATCTATACTCCATTCTTCCATAGGCAAGTATGGATGATCAATTTCACCATCACATAACGCACATTTTTCAGTGTTCATACACATCATCACTTTTGATTTGCTATAAAAACCATATTTTGTTATATAGAAGTTTTTTTTATAAATTACCGGTAGAATGTCTGGCTATTGTAAACCTCCTGCAAGAAGTTTCTTGGCTGGACATCTGCCATTCTTGAGGATTGTTTGATTATATACCAGAAATTGTTTTTTTGATATAATCTATTTCTTCTTGTTCATGTCTAATTTTTGAATCTATTACTTCTAACATGGATTTGCCGTAAACCTGATTTGAGAAAAAGTTGTGAGCAGTATTAGCTTCCTCTATCTTATCTTCAACCTTAGAATCTTCAAGGAATTTTGTTACAACCTTGTCGGTAGTTTTTAGAATTTTTGTGAACAATCCAATATTTTGAATCATCTTTTCCAATTCCAAAACATCCTTCTTAAAATCATCATTTTTTCCTAAAATGTTTTTGTGAATTATTCTTGCAGTGATTGCGACAAAAAGATTCTGTGCATACTTCTTGTATCTATTTTGAGTATTACTTCTGTCGTATCCTAATGCATTTTTGGCATATTCACGAATTAAGTGTGGAAATAGGAAGTATCGATAATCACATTCTAGTTCATCATCAAAGACAGTTTCATATTTTGCACCCTTTGGGAGATATTTTCCTATGCCGCCATACACATCATTTGGTTTCTGTTCAAAATATGAGACCATTGAGGCAATCGCAGTATCATCTTTGATTCTACATTTTTCTTTTTTATCTGATAGGTATTTGTTGTAAATCTCATTACCATAGAATTTAGCTTTTTCCGAAGATGAAAGGTTCAGCCAAGAACCCTGTTGATGTTCATAGAAATAGCCTATCCTTTCTAACATGGAATGTATTGCTATATGGTAATCCTCTAGTGAAACATAGTCTTTACCTTTAATGGCATTCTGGGAGTTCCTGTATTTTGTGATATTTCTTTGGTGTTCCCCATCTTTGGTTTTAATAATGGTAACCAAAACTTCTGCATCTAGGTTGTTTGTTTTCTTTTTTCTGTCAAGAATGCTCTTAGATGTTTGTGCGCCATTGACAATTTGTGCTCCTCCCAGGCTAAGCTGATTATTTTTCATCGAGTAATTATCTACAGTTATGGTAATCCCATTATTCCATTCAAAGAATTTGTGGGCATCTTCTTCTAGAGTTTTTGTAATTCCTTTGTTAATTGATCCTTTTCCGCCAAGATGTTTTCTAATATTTGACTCGAAGACATAATGTTCATTCCTTTCTACAAAATCTGCATAATCAAATGCAGAAACAATACAGCATAATGCATTATCATGCTCGAGGCATTTTAAAATCCTTAAACTAGACTTTTCGCCTTTGGCTGGTTTCTTAATGCGTTCCCACAATATTTGATATACCTGTTCTTTTCCCACAACTTTCACTTCATCACTTTCATACTCGTCTACATCATTATCAGTCACGTAAACTAACTCTGTCTTCATGTTTTTTTCATGAAGATGTTTCCAAAGATATTGTAACTCATCTCGTCTGATCTTTGACTGTTCTAATTTTTTGAACCGATCAACGTCCTTGATGAATTTGTCAATTGCTCCTACAGAATGAGCCTCACCATACTTTGATTGAAATAACCTAATTCTTTTTTCTGAAGTATCCACCAAATACGCGTCAATTCCACAATCATATGCACCATCTATTATTGCATTTTCTGCAACATCTTCCAGTACTTCTTCAACGTATAGTAAATGCCATAAAAGATAGAGATGGCCTTTCTCTACTTCGTTTTTTGCGTCCTTCATGAATTCAGTAATGCTTGCATCTACTGCATGCGTTGCAAATCCTTCAAGAGGTGCACTTGATAGTTGAGTTAGGAGAGCACGTCCCTCTTCGCTATAATCTAAGAGAGTCGCTTCTTTAGATGTCAATTTTGATTTTGATCTTTTGTTCCCCTTAAGAAAGAGTGGGTGATTATGAAATAACCAGGATCAAAGAGGTGAGGGAGAGATTTGAACTCCCGACACTAGGCTGTGCAGGCCCATGCACTACCGGACTGTACTACCTCACCGTATCAATAAAAACACAAAATCGCCAATTAACTCTTTAGATTAAAACTTGCTAAACTGCTTAGAAGCTAGTTTAACGTCCTCAGCCTTGACAGTTTTCCTGCCAGCATGATTTGCATCATCAACAGCATTTTTTGCAATAACTTCCGCTATTTCCTCTATAACCCTTCTAAGCTCGGCGGCAGACTCGTCACTTACCCGTTGAGCTCCAGATTTTTTTAAAATACGATACATCGCTGAAAGTCCTAATTCTGATGACTTCATAGTTTTTTTTTATCAAATGTACGATAAAAGATCATTAGTAAAAAAATTCCAATACAAGTATGATTAAAACAGACTATTTTAGGCAGCCAAGGTTATGTGTTCTATGACTTGGCTTTACGATGCTCACATTCACCTTTCTGATGCTGAGTATGAACATGACATCCCACTAATTCTTAACTGCATGAAAAGACTTTGTATCAAGGCATGTTGTGTTTCTATGGATTACACTTCATCAAAAAAAACTCTTGAACTTGGAAAACAAAGTGACTTTATTTTACCATTCATAGGTGTACATCCAGAAAAAGCGCAGGATAGCGTTGAATCTACGTTCAAACTGATAAATGAAAACAATGAGAAGATTTCAGGAATTGGCGAGATTGGATTAGACAGTACATATACAAACTCTGATGAAGAATTCAGAAAACAGGAAGGAGTTTTTAAAACTCAGCTTTCATACGCAGAAAAATTTGGAAAGCCTGTTTCAATTCATTCTAGAAAAACACTTGATCAGATATTAGAAATCTTGCCTTCATACAAAGTTCCTAGCGTTTTATTGCATTGGTTTGATGGAAGCAAAAAACAACTACAGCAGGCAATGGACTTGGACTGTTATGTTTCCTTTGGCCCAGTAATGGTTTATTCAAAAGACAAACAGGTGTTACTGTCAAAAGCGAATAAAGATAAAATTCTAGTAGAAACTGATGGACCTGTTAGATTCTCTCGATGTTTTGAAAACAAAACTGCCCAAATTGACTTTATTCCAAGTATAGTTTTTTGCGCATCCAAGGTTTTACATGTGAATTATGATGAATTATGTGATGTAATAGAACAAAATTCTAAACGCTTTCTCATGCTATAGATATAAAAAACAGTCCAGATGCCTTGATTTAGTGAATAGGATAAAACGACTTTCAATGGAGGTTTTAAAAGATAACAAAGACATGTTTGGAGTTAATTTTGATGAAAATAAGGAAGCCCTCAACAAACTATCTACGATTACATCTAAAATATTAAAAAATGAACTGGCTGGATACATTACAAAATTTATCAAAAATGAACTTAGAAATGAAACAGAAAAAACAGAATCTGCTGAAAATGAGGAACAAATTTCAGAAGATACAGAACCTACAAAGGATGAATCAAAGAGTGAAGTTATAGTGGAAGAACCTACAAAGGATGAATCAAAGAGTGAAGTTATAGTGGAAGAATCTTCTGCTACAACAAAATTACAAGATTAATTTTGAACTAATCCCAGGTTAATGTATTGATTACTGTGAAATTACTTGGTGGCGCCAAAAAATCATTTTCCACCGATAAGATAGTTTTGGAAAAAAATGTCTCTACCATAAATGAATTGATTAACCATCTCATGCAAATCAAGCCCAAAGACACATTAGAATTTGATACAAAAAATCTGCTCATAGCTGTAAACGGGGTAGATTCCTCAGCACTGCAGGGCTATGATACAAAGCTGAGCGGCAACGATGAAATCAGTATCATTCCAATCATACATGGAGGTTCCTCCCGCAGAATCCAATTTTCAGTTGCGCAGTCAAATGTAGAGATATTTGACATACTCTTTGACAAGAGGTTTCATAGAGATTTTTTGGATGAGTTGAGAAACAAACACAAGTATCTAATAATTCAAGCAATAAATCCACAGTTTCTTCTCAGCGTACAACATGCCAAAAAAACACTTGCAATATCTCTTCATGCAAAAAAAACCAATACCATGCTTTCGAAAAAAATTGAAACAGACATTTTACTTAGATTTGCAGTCACTACACAGATATCAGCAGCCATTAAGGTTGTGGGAAGAAAAATGAATATGGATTATTTGGTAATTGCCATGGGCAAAAAAACTTCCTTGAACAGACTTTATTCAGAATTAAAGCCATTCCTTAACCCAAAACCACTTTCAAGAAATAACCATCCATTTCTAAAAAGACAATTCAACATATCAAAAAATCAGCTGTTAGTGGTACAATCTAAGGATTCACTGGAAGATATCATCGTTGAAAAAGCTACGGTACTAGTCTGACATCCGTTTTGCTTTATCTAGGCTGAACATCCCGTCATTCTTTAAAATTGATATTCCTGTCTCATTTCCAAGAATCTCTATTAGTATTATCCAGTCAGGTTGATTCAATGAAACTTTATTGGGAAATATCTTCGCAATCTCGGTAATTATTTCAGTGGACGATATGTCTGTGTTTCGCTTCTCAATTGTAATTCTGTAAGAATCATTTTTTTGAATAGTATCCTTTAATTTAATTACATTTTGTTTGATTTTATCTATCTCCGTTTCAGTTATAATTTGAATTGGAATTATTCTTAAGCAATATCGGATTAACCAAGGTTCTTCAATCATCTTGTTTTTGACGTAATCTATAATTTTTGATGGTTCAATTATGGTGTTAACCATCAAAATACCTCTCATACCAACATTCAAAATTTTTGGTTCTTGATCACCTAACTCATCAAGTATTTTGCTTATCTCATTTTTTGTTTCTGATTCAAGACTTCTGGCACAGGTAATAATTAGATTCAAGTTAATTCTTTTATCATTTCTTCTGAGACACTTCCTTTTCTAAGAATCTTTACGTCATTATTTTCAATTTCAACAATTGTTGATTCACCTTGACTTGAAATTATTCCTCCATCTATTAGTAAATCATAGCCACTTAGATTCTTATCACATTCCTTCGGATCATTAAATGGAGCAGTACCAGAAATATTGGCACTTGTACCCACCAATAATTTACATTTTTTAAGAAGTGCCAAAACGCATTGATTGTTAGGCACTCTAACAGCAATTTTTCCTTCAAGATCTAGTGATTTTTTAATTTCCTTATCCTTTATTTTTAATATCAATGTAATTGGACCAGGCCAAAACTTTTCTGCAATTTTTTCTTCTAACGAATTAAATTCTGCAATTTTTTCTAATTCTTTTTTTGAATATCCAAGCACAGGAAAAGGTTTTGTTTTTTTCCTTTTTTTGATTTCATATAGAGATAGCACTGCATCATGATTGTAAGGATTACATCCCAAACCATAAACAGTATCTGTAGGAAAAACTACAATTGCACCATTGTTAATTGCTTTAGCTGCTATTTGTATATCTGCATCATTGCATGAAATTTTCAAATTATTTACATTTTTTAATATTCAGTTCTAACTAAATAGTTAATCCAAAATCATCCGAGAATTCTCTAAAAGTTTTGTATGCTGCAAGAAATTCTCTTCCTGAAGGACTGGTTTTATAACGATGAGATCTTTTTGAAGTTACTTGTTCCAAGAGACCTTGCGAAACTAAATTATTCAAAATTCTAGAAAGTCGTCCATGTGAAATATTTGCCTTTCTAATAATATGTGTAATAGTAGTACCTTCGTATTCGTCGATTTCTTGTGTAGCTGTATCTAATATTTCTCCAACTATTTTGATTTGTGTTCTGTGTTCAGCCATACTTACATTCCTTCTATCGTTCTATATGTTATTGAAGTATGTTTTTCCATATACCATAAAGATAAAATATTTTGACTATCTAATGCATCCCTACGATCAGTTTAAACTCCTACAAATTTTCATCAAATGAAATTTTTCGTAATGGAATTTTCGAGACTGGAATACCGACTGATATCAATCCTCCAATTTTAATTATAATGGAAGATGCATACAAAACGGTTTCAGGAAATACAAATGAGTACCATCCAACAATTTCACCAAATCCCAAAAGACCAAGACCAACAGCAACAAAAAGAGTTGTTTTTTTTCTTCCTTGAACATATGATATCAGAGTTTCAATAGCACCATACACTAACAAAATAAATGAAACTGCTCTGAGTATGTTTTCAATATAATTGAACGATACTAAGAATAACGGTATGGCTCCTATAGATCTGAGATATCTTGACTTGGGAAAGAAAGTTCTGATAGTATGAGAAAATGCAATGAACCAATATCCAACTGTTTGGGAGGCAACACCTAATGTTGAAATCCCTCTATTAACATCTCCAGTTTTGAAAATGAAATCATCAAGAATAAATCCTGTTGCTAATATTCCAAAACCTATTCCAATTGCAAAAAAAGCTATTGATAATCTAAATAATGTAGGACTGGCAGTATTTTTGAATCCTATATATGAAATAATACCAATAACAATACCTACTAGGAGTCCTACCAGATTAAGAATTATTTCAAAAAAGAATTCCAATTACGCTGACTCGGTTACTGTTTTAAATAAGGTTTAAGAACAAGTTTTCTAACTTTTTGATTCATTACATTCTAACATTAATCCCATTCATCTAGGCTACCAGCTGTTTGACCCTCAGTACTACCAGCATAATCTCCAAGGATATCAGAATATGTTGAATCAGAATGTGCGATGTATCTAACATATTCCCCATAACTCATTTCCAAATTACATTTTGTACATGTAATTAAAGAAAAATCTGGAGTTAATTCTGCATTTTCTTTACACTTTGGGCATTTTATCTTCATATGCCATATTCATAGTATTATCTATTATTACTATTGATCTGAAAAAAATAAAAGGGGAGACAAATCAACAAAAATATGACTCGTACTTGTACCAAATGTAAAAATGAAATTCCTGACAATGAGGAATTAGAACCAGTTCCATCTTCTTATCCTTGCTGTACCAAATGTTGGGGCGAATGGAAGGAGAATCGCGTTATGGTAATAAATGAAATGAGGCTAGATATGTCATTGAAAGATCATCGAAAGCTACTAAAAAAACATGAAAAGGTATTCGTTGGCGTGTTAACTCCTGAGGGAGACGTCGTTGATTATACAAATGAAGATAATAGAAATCCGGAAGAATCACCTGCCTAAAAACCAATTATTTTTTTAGCGTTTTCCGGAAATAATAAAATCAATTTTCTTTTTGAATCTGCCTCTAAATTTTTAACCACTTTTTGAATTGAAATTGATATAATATCCTGATTTGCTTGCTCCAAGCTCAGAAATATCTCAAGAATACCGTCCAAGTTAAACGCAATAATCTTTTGAGGTGAATTAATTATATGCTTGATATAATTTGAAAACATAGTATACCTATTTTCTTCAGAAACTGTGCAAAGCACTTCAAGCCACGTCTTGAACAGTTTTGAAAAATTTGGAAACGGTATGGTTGGTCCAGCATCTAGGGCGTTATTGATAATTTCCGATTTTTCAGGCTCTGACATTGAGAAAAACTCTGTCATTCTTTTCTTAAGAATGGGCTTTCTAAGAAAATCTGGTAGGCTTGCAAGATTTATTATTATATTCCCTGCATAATTTGGCTCAGACAATACAATGACTGTTTCTAACACAGGTATTAACCATAACTTGTTGTTGAATTAAATATATGAAAACTACAGCATTTGTGTATGCCTTCAACTGTTGTGGTGGGTGGCTTTTTTGGCGACGAGGGGAAGGGAAAAATCATCTCATATCTGTCAAAAAAGGATAATCCATCAATTGTTGTTCGTGGAGGAGCCGGACCAAATGCGGGACATACAATCAAAGATGGTAGTACTACTTACAAAGTACGCATGTTGCCAAGTGGATTTTTAAATAAAAATGCCAAAGTCATGATTGGACCTGGAGTAGTTGTTAACCCTGATGTCTTTTTTAAAGAAATACAGGAGTATGGTGTTTCAGGTAGAGCATTTATGGATAAACATTGTGGGATAATTGAGCAAAGCCATCTTGACCAGGATTCTAAAGGTAGATTGAAGGAAAAGATTGGAAGCACTGGCTCAGGGACTGGTCCAGCAAATGCTGAGCGTGCAATGAGAACACTAAAGATGGCAAATGAGATTGAATCACTTTCTTCATACGTTATAGATGTACCAGATGAGATTAACGCTGCGTTGAAGAACCAAAAAAATGTTCTAGTAGAGGGTACTCAAGGCACTCATCTATCATTATGGCACGGAACCTATCCGTTTGTAACTTCTAAGGATGTAACTGCATCAGGTATATGCGCAGATGTTGGCTTGGGTCCAAAGAATGTGGATGAGGTTATGGTTGTGTTCAAGGCATACTTGACGCGTGTTGGTACTGGACCAATGGATAATGAGCTCAGTGCTGAAGAAACCGAGCAAAAGGGATGGGCTGAATTTGGCACAGTCACGGGAAGGCCTAGGCGTGCTGCAGAATTTGATTTTGATTTGGCACAAAGAGCAATTATGCTTAGCAGCGCAACACAATTGGCTATAACAAAATTAGATGTGAGGTTTCCAGAGTGTGCAGGCGTAAAGTCTTTCAGCGACTTGAGTGATGAGGCTAAATCTTTTATAAAAAATATTGAAGATAAACTCCAAGTACGAGTAACACTCATTGGAACTGGTCCACTCGTGGATGATATAATAGATATTAGATCTGACTAGTTTCGGTTATCCTTTAATTTAGTATATTGATTTTACTTTCTGTGGATAAGTTTCCAAGTTATATTCAAGTGCGCTCACCTTTGGAATTTACAAGGCTAGTATGTGCATTAGAAAGATCACCTAGAGTATCATTCCTTCATGAACATAAAGGTGCAAAAGTTCTTTCAGTTCAGATGGATTTACTCAAACAAAGTCCGGTCATATACTATACTCCAGTTGAAAATTTTAACCATTACTTATGCTATGGCTTCAAATCTGGTAAAGAAGAATCATTAATGGTGGATTCAACTATTGATACTTCAAAGATGTATTCTCCAATTGTAAAAATAAAATCATTACCACAATCTCTTAAACCATCATCTGATAATAATTCTGAAAAATATCAACCTATTGAATTAGATGACTTGGGAAGTCTGGCTAAACTTAGTTATGGTTTTGAAGAAGCGCCGTTTCCACTATTTGCATTCCCATTCAAGGGACAGTGGTTCCTTGGAGTTTTTCTTAATTTCAATGAAGATGGAGACTCATTTTTTTGCTATGTTGTGTTAAACGAAGAACCAATCAAGCCATTTTTGAAACACACTACAAGTAATGGTTCTGAGCCTATTTTGGTGGATAATACCAGCGAACACGGTTTCTCTTACATCAAAATAGTTAAACTACACGAAACACATCCATTGGTCAACTATGACCAAATTCAAAACTAGAATTTCAAAATCCTCTAAGAATAGTCGGATCATACTTGCTAATGATTATAGTTCGGCAAATACGAAAATTGTTTCACAGACGATCAAGAACATCAAAACCATGCACAAATTTCTATGTGGCATTAAATTGAATTTCCACGCATTGTTACCGTTAGGGAAAAAAGAGATTATGAAAATCAATAAAACCGCTCATCAGTATGAACTTCAAACAATTGCTGACATAAAACTGAATGACATAGGAAATACAAATCAAATAACGTCAAAAACATTATGGGATTTTGGATTTGATGCAATTATAGTTAACCCGATCATGGGTCCTAAAAGCCTCAAGAAAATTGTTGCGGAAGCACACAAACGAGATATGGGTGTAATTGCATTATGTCATATGAGCGCACCTGAAGCTAAAGCATCATATGAGATTAACGTAAGTCTTTCAAAAAATTCAAAGCCTAAACCGCTGTATCAATTGTTCTTAAAATGGGCCATATCAAGCGGGGCTGACGGAATAATTGTTGGTGCAACTTATCCGAAAATCATAAGCTATTGCAAGAAAATTTCTGGTAAAAAACTTGATATCTATTCCCCCGGAATTGGTACGCAAGGTGGAAGTGTAACGAAAGCGATTGCAAGTGGTAGTGATTTTCTGATTGTGGGAAGAACAATTCTTGGTTCCAAAAACCCTGTACGTACTGTAAAACAATTACAATCAGCTAGTGTTTGATAGAAATTCATTTGCTTTAGTTAACACATTTTTAGCATTTTCAAATGTGGTCTTTTTTAGAGCATCGTTATATTCTAACCAAAGATAATCATTATGTTCATGAGATAGTTTGATGTTTTTTTCGTTAGTTTTTGCCAAGAAGAAAATAACTTTTTTATGAATATCCTCCTTTTTGAACCTAAAATTATATTCTACAGATTCTTCAAAACCATCTACAAATTCAATATTCGTAATCCCTGACTCCTCCTTTGTTTCTCTTAGTGCTGTTTCATGTGATGTCTCATTTTGCTCAATTTTTCCCTTAACAAAGTCCCAGTGTCCTTGGGGATAATTTAACAGCAAGAACTCATTTTTATCTGAATCATTTCTGAACAAAACAATACCTGCAGATTTTTGTTCTCTCATATTTGGATAGATTATATTTCAGTTTATTTAGGTTATTTTCCTGTACGTCTTTTTCTTTTCTGGAATGTGCGTATAGCTCGCATAAGATCAATCTTTCTAAATTCCGGCCAAAAAACATCTAAGAATACTAATTCACTGTATGCACTTTGCCACATTAAAAAACCACTCATTCTTTTTTCCCCAGATGTTCTTAAAATCATATCAGCTGATGGCTGGGGAAGATGTGAAGTATACAAATTTTCTTCAATCACATCCTTGTTAACGTCCTTTGCATCTAATTTGCCTTCTTTTATCTTGGCACCAATTTTTTTAACCGCATCAACCAATTCGTTCTGACCACCATATGCAATTGCAATATTGAGAAAATGATTACTGTAATCCTTTGTAGCGTTATCCAATCTTGACAGCACCTCTTTTATCGAATCTGGTAACAACTCAATTCGTCCTATTGCTTTGACTCTCATTTCGTTTTTATGAATTCTAGGATCATTGTAGAGTTTCTCTAATCTTGTTTTGATTAAATCATAAATATAATCAAGTTCTTCATTTTTTCTATCCAGATTTTCAGCTGATAAAACATACAAAGTTATAATTTTTATATCAAATTCTTCACACCAATCAAGAAGGTTTTCAACTGTATCAGCACCCTTAAAATGACCTTGTTTTTGCATAACTAAATTTCGTTTTGCCCATCTACGGTTACCATCTAGTACTATAGCTATGTGGTTAGGTCTATCACCATTTACAACTTCTTTTTCTAATCTTTTGGCGTAGAATCTATAGAGCCCTGACATATGAAATACGGCATCTAGTATTCCGTTAACGGTGCATCACCTTTCACATGTTTTTGGATTGGATAGAGACAGATATGTGTTATTATAATATGGTTCTAAACAGAATGAAAAATTTACTATTCTAATTCTCTACTTCCTCTTTTTCTATATCTACGGATCAAAAGAGTGGCAGATGCAGCTGTAACTGCAAAACCCGCAACTAAAGGCAGGATCAATGAGAATGAACTTTCTTCATACATTAGGATGTTTGTAAACTGATGAACAGTAGGATACAACGCAACTAATACAATTATCCTAAGAAGATCACTAATGTGTCGTAATTTTCTGTTTAGCCAGTTACTAAATAAAATTCCTACAAATATTGTTCCAAGACCGATCCACAAGAATGGAATCATACCTGAAACAAATTGACCTATCACTACTTCGTCCGTAATTAGATTAATAACTCCTACATCGCCGGAGATGTTTTCTGGACTTACAGTAGTTATGCCAGCTGGAACTGATGCTGCTATCAGAATTAGCCCAGTGATTAGTGTAAACATTCTGGTAAACCCTTCCGGCGTAGGTTTTGCCCAGTTGGTCCATGCTTTATCAATATCAAATGCTCTGATCAAAAATGCACCACCAAGAATTGTAATTAGCACAGCAAAAATCTCTACGTTGTATCCTGTAACAGCTCCTATTCCACCGATCAATAACAAAATTCCTGGAACACCCAAAAAGAACTTTGAATATTTTGGGTTGTACATTACTAATTTTAGGAACTTGCCAAATACGGCATAGGAATGTTCGATCGTTCTGCTGACTTGCATAACTACTCTTTGCACTGAAATAACTGGAATTACATTTTGAATCACAGGTATAACCATCTCATCATCTTCTCCATCTGAAACTATTACAGCTCCATTTGCAGAAAATTTCTTTAATACTAACTTTATCTCCGAAGCAACTTTTTCATCTGCCTGCACACCTCTGTTCTCTACACCAGTAACTGTGATTACTTGTGCCTCGTATCCCTTGCTTACCAAATCTTCATATGTCTTAACAGCAAAAAATATTGAATTAGAATCCGCATCTTCGGGATCTTCCAGAGCTAATCTTTGTGCCGCTTCTATGCATGCGTTTCTGCCAACAACAGGGGTTGAAATTCCAGTCTTTCTTCCTAAATCATCATCTCTATCTATGCAAATAACTAGTAATTTGTTTGCTGTAGTAGCCTTAACATCTTTTTCCAGTTTTCCACTCAGCGACATAATCTATTATATAACAAAATTACCTTTTAACGATTTCCCACCATTCTCACCATGAAGTTTAGTATTATACGACTAGATTGGTTATGGTCTTGTATTATCTGATTTTTTGATTAGGTCTAGTGATTCTGTTTCCAATTGATGTATTTTAGCAATTATTTCATTAATAGAATTTGAATTATCATCATCATTCATCAAATTTGCAACAACAATTGTTTCTGTAATCTTTTCATTTAGTTTTTTTAATGCACCAATATAATTTACATAGCTTTCAACCCATTCTTGCGTAGCACCACTGTCAGTTAATTCTATTATCAAAGAATTAATTTGTGATGAAGAAATTTTTGCAATCCCGATGTATTCATTTGGACTCATCTTCTTTTTCATCAATTTTTCAAATGATTCATCAATGCCTGAATACTCCATCGCGGCTCTTTCTTTAGTAATATCAAGATGTTTTCCAAAATCTGAAACAGTAATTTTCATTTCAGTATCGAAGGCTATTAGAAAAGGCAAAGAATATGCAAATACAGCAACACCAACAAGAATAGCTATAGTTACTGCAATACCCTTTCTTGACGCCATTTGTAAATTACGAAAATCTATTATTTATGTTGCCAACTTTTCAAAATCTTCCTTCAATAGAATTCTTGTAAAATTTCCAACAATGGTTTCTATAATTAAGAAATATCAAAAATAATCAAAATTAGTTAAATAGGATTAGGTTTTACCACTAAAAATTATACAACCATCTAGTTTCTAGCTAAAATTTTTTCACAGCAATATCCTAAATACGACTTTATTTGTCAAAAGTTAGAATGGCAACAGCATATTGTGTAAAATGTAGAGACAAAAGAGAAATAAAAGATCCAGTAGAAACTCAGCTCAAAAATGGCAGACCTGCTATGAAAGGTACTTGTCCTGAATGTGGAACTAATGTTTTTCGAATAGGCAAGAACCCAGACAAGTAATCTTACTGGTATTTTCTAAACCCATATAGGGGGAGTTAGGATTTCCGTTTTTATGGCAAAGTCAGACTATGAAAAGATGCTAAAACGAATAGAAAAGAATTTGGCTAAACATTCTAAAGTTACTGATGACAGATTTGAACTTCCTCCAGTTGATGTGATGTGGGAAGGTCAAAAGACTTACTTGAGAAATTTTGTAGAATATTCAAAAATAATGCGTAGAGATCCTGCTAAATTATTACAATATCTATCAAAAGAATTTGCAGTTCCTGCTGAAAGGGTTGGTGATAGTGCAATGTTTACTGGAAAAAGGGATCCTGATGATTTTACACGGCTGCTTAAAATTTACGTTAGTGATTACATTAGTTGTATTACTTGCCAAAGTCCTGATACAAGAATAGAAAAGGAAAAAAGAATACATTTTCTTATTTGTGAAGCATGTGGGGCAAAATCCACAATTAAGGGTAAATATGCCTAATGTTTTCTGCACGTTTGATTAATCATAAGGATACTTGCATGCTAAACATATGTGATAGTGAATTGTTAGGCAGGACTCTCAATAGAGGTAGTTTTACCCTTAAAATAAGTGAAAAATATTATGCAGAAAAAGTTGTTGAGAAAGAAGAGGCAAAGGAGTTATTGAAAAGATCTGATAATATTAACATGGCAGGAAAAGAAATAATTTCTTTGTCTGTAGATATGGGAATTGGAACACAAGACGGAGTTAAAGAAATAGATGGAGTTCCTTTCTTAGTTGTTTTCAAAATGTAAATCACCACAATTATATACAAAAATTTTTACTTTTGTTTATGGGTAAACGTAAGGTCTTAAACGAAAGTGCATTAAAAGAATTACAACTGCCTCAAGAGGGAGAAATGTTTGGAAGAGTAATCAAACTTCTTGGAGGTGAAAACCTTTTGGTAAAATGTGCTGATGGTGTTACTAGAAGAGGAAGAATTAGAGGAAAATTAAAACGCAGAGTATGGATACGTGATAATGATATAGTGATAATTGCACCTTGGGAATTTGGACAGGCTGAAAGAGGTGATATTTTGTGGAGATACACATTACCACAAACAGATTGGCTTAAACAGAATGATCACATACCAAAAGATTTCTAAAAAAATTATTTCGCTAAATGAGTTTTGAAAAATTAATTAGAATTCCGGAAGACAGAATTGGTGTTCTAATAGGCAGGTCTGGAAAAACAAAATCAAAAATTGAAGAAACCTGCTCAGTGAAATTAGACATAGATAGTAAAAATGGGGAAGTTCAAGTTTTAAGTAAAATTGTTGATGAACAATTTCAAGCTTTCAAGGCTTTGGAAATTATAACAGCAATAGGTCGTGGATTTTCACCAGAAAAAGCTATGAGATTACTCAAAGGTGAAAATACTTTGCATGTAATTAATTTACGTGAGTTTGGTGGAAAAACTCCAGAACAAATTGAAAGGATCAAAGGAAGAATAATAGGTGATAGTGGTAAGGCGAGAGTGAATATGGAAAATTTGAGTAACTCAGACATTACTGTTTATGGGAAAACTGTATCAATCATTGGTGAATCAACGCAGTTAAAACTTGCAATAGATGCTATTGAATCATTGTTAAGCGGCAGTATGCATGGATATGTTTACAAGAAGATTGAAGCTGGAAGACGACAGGACAAATTTGCCAGATTACAATTATGGGAAAATCAAGATGTCTTCTAAAGAAACTTTTACTCAGATTTCTCCAAGTGAATTTTTTTATCGTAACAGAGACCTTGCAGGCTTTAGTAATCCAACAAGATCACTTTATACTGCAGTTCGTGAATTCGTCGAGAATTCTCTTGACGCGTGTGATCAAAAAGGAATTTTGGCTGATGTTCACATGTCGATAAAGGCAGTTGATGCAGAAAAGCAAGATCCAAAACAGTATATCTTAACGGTTAGAGATAACGGTCCTGGCATTGAATCAAACCATGTTCCTCTTGCATTTGGTACAGTCTTGTATGGCTCAAAATTTGGTCTAAAGCAGGCACGAGGAATGTTTGGATTGGGTGCTACAATGGCAATTCTTTATGGTCAAATTACAACAAACAAACCTGTTGTCGTGAAAAGTAGTACTGATGGAAAAATTCAGGATGAATATGAAATGCTTTTGGATATACAGAAGAACAAACCTGTTATACTAAAACATGAAACAAAAGAAGTTTCAAAATCTGGATTATCTGTTAGTATATGTTTAGAGGGTGATTATGCAAAAGCGGGTACAAAAATACGCGACTATGTATATCAAACCTCGTTGATAACACCATACGCAACAATCACTTTTGATGATCCAAGAGGTGAGAAGTATAGGTATACCAAAGTTATCAGAACAATGCCACCGTCACCAACAATCATCAGGCCACATCCACATGGAATTGACGTTGAAACAATTCGACGAATGCTATTAGACACCAATTATCAGATTCCAGCGGTTGATAACAATATGATCTTAAAAGTTAGGAAAGAGCTAGGATTAGCCAACAAAAATCTTAGTCACTCGGAAATAATGGATAAGACACAAAAAAAATGGAAGACGTTGACTCGACCTGTTCGTATAATCATGGCTTTGGTGTCATTTTTAAAAATGGATTTTGAAAAGTTAAGCAAGACTACCATTGAAGAAATTGACATAGGAAACAAGAAATTAACCTACTGGGATTTTGGTGAATCACAATCTATTTCCGTTGATATGGATCCTGAAAGTTTTTAC
>JACKQG010003512.1_pt1 | contig 19171 bp, 18 predicted proteins | sample 8237621 | NCBI WGS metagenome assembly JACKQG01 (sample SAMN15677084, study PRJNA649215) | marine metagenome | biome: marine; feature: Black Sea; material: saline water; isolation source: suspended particulate matter (SPM) from the Black Sea western gyre | collected 2013-06-09/2013-06-10 | depth... | reverse complement strand
AACGCAGTGGAGTTCGTGAAGAATAAAGATGTAGAGAAGGGGCTTATTCTCGTTGGAGGTGAATCCTCGCACTATCTCTGGGATGACGCTCGCGTGGCAAATCAGATAAAGGAAGTGGTACACCAAAACTCGCAAGTGCAATGGACGCTCACAACTTCAAGAAGAACGCCAGAAACTTTTGTTGCATTGCTGCAAGGCACACAAGTAAATATTGTTCCCTTCGCAGAAACAGATTCTGTGTGGTTGCGCGAGCATTACTATAGTTCTGGTCAGATTTGGGTAACACCCGATAGTGTCTCCATGGTGTACGAAGCGCTAAGTTCAGGAGCGATGACATTTGTATTTACACTTGAGAAAACCGGAAAGAAATCTCGTGTACGCAACGGCTTAGCTGAATTGCTTGAAAATGGCGCAGTCATGCAGTACGAAACTTGGAAAGAAAAGCCAACAAGCCAACACAAGCCTCGAGAGTTTGATGAATCGTCAAGAGTAGCTTCGATTATTCTGGAGCGTGTTGCATGACGAAGAAGCTCACAATCGTGCAGATGTTGCCAGAATTACGCGGTGGTGGTGTCGAACGTGGCACACTTGAAATGGCAAAATATCTTGTTAGCCATGGGCATCGTTCCATTGTTATCTCGGGTGGCGGTGAAATGGTTGAACAACTTACAAACGATGGCAGCGAGCACATTCAGTGGCCAATCGGTAAGAAATCGTTAGCAACACTTCGGTACATTTCAAAAGTCAAAAAAATGTTGCAGCAGGAAAAAATCGACATTCTGCATTTGCGTTCGCGTTTGCCAGCTTGGGTTGGATACCTAGCATGGAAAAAATTACAGAAGAATGCACGCCCAAAACTTGTGACAACTGTGCACGGTTTCTACTCTGTTGGCAAGTACAGCAGTATCATGGCTCGCGGCGAAAAAGTTATAGCTGTTTCGGAATGCATTCGAGCTTACATCTTGAAAAACTATACATTTGCAAATCCTTCCAATGTGCAGGTTATTTGCAGAGGCGTCGACGGCGAAACTTACCCGTTGGGGTATGCGCCAAATCAGACATGGATAGATGATTGGCACGTCAAATTTCCCCAAATGGTAGGAAAAGAACTACTTACTCTGCCTGCACGCCTAACAAGACTAAAGGGTCATGCAGATTTTATTACCATCATCGATACGCTTGTTAAGGCGGGAGAAAATGTGCATGGGGTAATCGTCGGTGGTACGCACCCAACAAAAGCAGGATACGCTCGTGAATTACAGCAACAAGTTGCACAACTTGGATTGCAGTCGCATATTACCTTTGTGGGTCATAGAAGAGACCTAAAAGAAATACTTGCGATAGCAACAATTGTGTACTCGCTTTCGACAACGCCTGAATCCTTCGGACGAACAACGTTAGAAGCGTTAAGTATGGGCAAGCCAGTGATTGGATATTCACACGGGGGCGTGCAAGAGCAACTTACGCAACTATTCCCAATAGGGCTTGTGCCTGTTGGGGCGATCCAGAAAGCAATTGAAAAAACAAAAGGATTTTTGACGGAGCCACCAACGCTACAAAAACAAGATTCGTATACACTCGATTCGATGTGTTCTCAGACTCTCAAACTCTATCAATGTTTATCTAAATGCGAGGTGCAACCGCAGTGAAGATTTTTGGCACGATTACGCTGCAAGAAGTTATTGTCCTTTGCCTAACTGCGATGTTATTTGTCGGGCAGCCATTTGGTAACCTCTCGCAAATTGCGTTTATTTCGCTCGCTGTTGCAGGCGTTTTGGTATTTCATAATGACAAATCTATCGCACGATCAATCGGGATCAAACAGATTGGAATTGTTGTGCTGTTGCTGGGTTTGCCGGGCGTCTTCTCGCTGCTTAGTACTGTAAACTCTGGAGAAACGACCAAATTTGCTGGATTCTTACCAGTTTTTTTCTTTGCCGGAGTCACAATCTTCTCGTTATGCATGAACTATAAATTACTCGATGTTTTGGTAACAATCATTGCGATAACATCGGTCGTATGGGTCCTTGATTCAATAGTACAGTACTTCACAGGCAATGATTTGCTCGGAAATCCAATGGTAGCTACAGTTCGTGTTAGTGGCCCATTTTCAAATACACATCTAGGGATGTTACTTACAGTCACTCTCCCCATTACACTGAAATGGCTCGCGCGTTTTGGTTGGACTTGTCAAATTGTGTATATCTTAGTATTGGCTTTTACTTTATTTTTTACTGGCGTTCGGACGGACATACTTACATTTATCCTCTCTATTTTCGTTTTCTATGTGTTCTATATTAGAACGACTTGTGGAAGACTCATTTTCATCTCTTGTTTTGTGCCAATGTTAGTATTCGTAGGCTGGGTTGGCATTACGAATTCAGCCATTGCCAAAGCTAGATTTGAAACAACGACGGCAATTTTTCAGCAAGGCGATTTTCGCAACAATTTGAACAGGGCGCTCTCAGGCCGCATTGAAATTTGGGAGGCTAGCTGGAGCATGTTCAACGAAGAGCCAATCACCGGTATTGGAGCAAACTCATTCCAAGAAGCATATCAATCGCACAAACCGGATTCGGAAATGGGGAACGAAGTATTACTTGTTAACGATGCCTATCACGTGCATCATGTTTGGATAGGCATTCTCGCTGAAACTGGAATGGTAGGTTTTTTCGGTCTTGTTGGAGCAATAGCATTTCTTGTATTTTTGACATGCAAATCAAGAGGCGGATTTAATTTATATACGTATCCATGGATGCTCTCGTTTTTGCTTATTATCAACCCGTTCAATACCATGCCACCTCTATTCAAATTGTGGTGGGTGCCAATAGTATTGCTAGTCATCGTGGTTCATCTAGTCGAATTGCATCGTGGCGATCGAACAGTGTTGCAAAGAGCGGAGCACTAATTGAGAAAAATCCACTGGAGTATTGCAAAAAGATTTTTTCGTTTGTTCGCGCGTCGGTATCGCGTTGCGCACAGGCAAGGATGTAATTTTTTGTTAGACAATCAGAATTGGATTGATTCAAGGTTGCTTATTTGCCAGCCCTACGAACGAAAACAGATATCAACAGCAATTGACTTGATACGTGAACATAAAATTGATACATTCATAGACGTTGGTGCGAATCTTGGTGTGTACTCAATTATGCTTGCAAACAATGTTAAAAGTTTACAAGTATTGTCGTTCGAGCCGGTAGTGCGTAACTACAATCAACTCTGTGCAAATATCTTTGTTAATAGTTTAAATCGACGTGTAGTTCCACGGAATCAAGCGCTCAGTGATTCGAGGTCAACTGTGTCAATACAAATCGACCCGAGTTCGACAGGGGTCTCTTCAATAAACGAAGAGCGTTCGAGCTACACCGAAACCGAAAAAATTCTTTGCGTCGTCTTCGATGATGAATATGCATACGCAAACAAACGAATATTTATCAAAGTAGATGTGGAAGGGCACGAAAAACAAGTACTACAAGGTATGCGTAAGACCCTACAACAAAACAAGATAATCCTGCAAGTGGAAGTGCTTTCAGATGACCGTGGTGAGCAAATCACGGAAGAAATGCAAGCGCTTGGTTACCGGAGTATTGGCCGTATTGGGGATGATTGCAGGTTTTCCAATTTCTAATACGAGGATTGGGCTTGCAGTATAATTGAGCGATGCGCAAGGAAATCAAAATATGAAAGCAGTTATATTGGCTGGTGGGTTGGGGACTAGACTTGCTGAAGAATCGACTCTTAGACCCAAGCCTATGGTTGAGATTGGTTCTAAACCTATTCTATGGCACATCATGAAGGGCTATTCTGCGCATGGGATTAACGATTTCATTATTTGCTGTGGCTATAAGGGATACGTCATTAAAGAGTATTTTGCAAATTATTTTCTTCACAATTCAGATGTGACGTTTGATGTGCAAGAAAATTCAATGGAAGTGCACCAACGCAGAGCGGAACCATGGCGCGTGACGCTCGTTGACACAGGGGAATCCACCTTAACCGGCGGTCGTCTTAAACGGGTAGCGAGTTATATTGAAAATGAGGAAGCATTTCTTTTTACCTACGGTGATGGCGTTGCTGATATCGATATTAAGAAGACAATAGAGTTGCATAAGAGCCATGGGAAAAAAGCTACAGTAACTGCAACAAGACCTCCCGGAAGATTTGGAACACTGAAAATAGATGGTGATAAGGTCATTGACTTTCATGAAAAACCAATCGGCGGCGGCGGGTTAATCAACGGCGGCTTTTTTGTTTTATCGCCTGAAGTTCTTTCGTATATCGATGGTGACAGTTCGATTTGGGAGCAAGCGCCGCTTCAGCAACTTGCAAAAGAGGGCGAACTGATGTTTTACGAGCACGATGGTTTCTGGCAGCCAATGGATACGCTTCGGGACAAGCAACTCCTTGAAAAACTTTGGGATTCAAACAACGCGCCTTGGAAAATTTGGTAATGGATGTTCATTTTTGGAAAGGCAAAAAGGTGCTTGTGACAGGGCACACTGGCTTTAAAGGGAGTTGGCTTTCGCTCATTCTGCAACAACTAGAAGCCGATGTGACTGGCGTATCATTACCTCCAGAAACAACACCTAATTTGTTTGAAGCTTCAAATTGCGAAGATGGCATGGTGAGTATCTACCAAGATTTACGAGATGCACAAAAGGTGACGGCTCTTTTTCAGGAGCATCAACCAGAGATAGTGTTCCATTTAGCGGCGCAAGCACTCGTTAGACGATCCTACGATTGCCCAGTTGAAACCTACGAAACAAATGTGATGGGTACATTGCATGTACTTGAAGCAATACGGAATACAAACTCGGTCCGAGCAGCGGTGATTGTCACATCAGACAAATGTTATGAGAACCTTGAACAGTTGCAGGGATACGTCGAAACAGATGCTATGGGTGGCTACGACCCATACAGCAGCAGCAAGGGTTGCGTGGAGTTATTGACTTCTTCCTATCGTAATTCGTACTTTCCGAGTGCTAATTACAACACGCACAAAACTGCAATTGCAACGGCAAGGGCTGGAAATGTAATCGGTGGTGGCGACTGGTCAGAGGATAGGCTCGTCCCAGACGTACTCGGTGCATTTGCAAAAAACGAAACAGTACACCTAAGAAGTCCCAGCGCCATTAGACCATGGCAACACGTATTGGAACCACTCGTTGGATATCTTTGTTTAGCCAACAGATTGCATGTTGATGGGGATGAATTCGCAGAGCCCTGGAATTTTGGCCCAGATGCTTGCGATGCTAAACCTGTAGACTGGGTTGTCAAGAATTTGGCCGACCTCTGGGGCGATGGTGCAGGTTGGGGCGTTGATGGCGAGAATCATGTACACGAAGCACATTATTTAAAACTCGATTGTGCAAAAGCAAAAACTCGTTTGGATTGGATACCACGGTGGGCGTTGCTTGAAGCACTAGAACGGATTGTGCAATGGCATAAAAAATTCGATTCTGGCGAGGACGCAAAACAACTTTGTTTGTTGCAGATACAAGAATATTTGGAATTGGTAGGGCAGTGCTATTCTGAAAAGTGAATTGCAATCAAAATTATCGAATCTTGTCGGTGAATATACCGTTGGTGAAGATACCCCAATGCCATTTGTTCCTGGGAAAACTACAATTCCTGTTTCTGGGAAAGTAATCGGTTCTGGTGAGATTCAATTGATGGCTGAAGCTGCATTCGATGCTTGGCTAACGGCGGGTAGGTTTAATTCTCTGTTCGAAAAAAAATTCGCAGAATTTCTCGGTGTAAAACATGTCCTAACAACAAACTCGGGTTCGTCTGCAAACTTGCTAGCTTTAAGCGCTCTGACTTCCCACACTCTCGGTGATCGCCAATTAAAGCCGGGAGACGAAGTCATCACAGTTGCGGCCGGTTTTCCAACCACGGTAAATCCGATTATTCAAAATGGTTTAATCCCCGTATTTGTTGATGTAAATATTCCAGACTATAACATTGATGTATCCAAGTTAGACGAAGCTTACTCTGAAAAAACAAAAGCAATAATGGTTGCGCACACGCTTGGGAATCCTTTTAACGTTGCTGCGGTAAAAAAATTCGCGGATGAAAAAGGACTCTGGCTCATCGAAGATTGTTGCGATGCACTTGGTTCTACTTTTGGAGGAATAAAGGTAGGAACGTTTGGCGATATTGCTACGTATAGTTTTTACCCCGCTCACCACATAACAATGGGAGAGGGCGGCGCTGTTGCGACAAACTCTTGCAAGCTCAAAACATCAATTGAATCCTTTCGAGATTGGGGTAGGGATTGCTACTGCTTGCCTGGTTGTGACAACACGTGCAAACAAAGGTTTACGCAGAAGCACGGAGATCTACCAGACGGGTACGACCACAAATATGTGTATTCGCATGCAGGCTACAACATGAAAATTACGGATATGCAAGCAGCTTGCGGAGTTGCCCAACTGGAAAGGCTTGAGGGATTTGTCGAAAAGCGAAAGGAGAACTTTACTTTTATGACAACATGTTTGGAACCGCTTGCAGACAAATTGCTCCTCCCAAAAGCCACAGAAAATTCTGATCCATCATGGTTTGGCTATCCTATAACGCTCTTAGAAGGCTCGGCAAAAACACGTACTGAATTGTTGATGTATTTAAATTCTTGCAAAATCGGGACTCGACTTCTCTTTGCGGGTAATATTACAAAGCAGCCTTATTTTAAAGATCTTCAATATCGCGTAGTTGGCGATTTGACTAATACCAATGTAATAATGAACGATACTTTTTGGCTCGGGGTTTATCCAGCTATTACTGAAGAAATGATGTTGTACATTGCCAAGCAACTAGATACGTTTTTGAACGGAGCGCAATGATATGAAATACGAATCAACACTAGTTGAAGGTTGTACACTTGTAACGCTTGATTTATTTCCAGATAACAGGGGGAGTTTTACAAAGATCTTTAACGAGTCTATGTATAAAGAACATGGCATCGATATGCAATGCAAAGAGCAGTTTTATTCAACTTCGCGAAAAAATGTTTTAAGAGGCATGCATTTTCAAAGTGAACCGCACGCGCACTCTAAACTAATCATCTGCATGGCTGGAAGTGTTCTTGATGTTGTCCTCGATATTCGAAAAGATTCGGCTACGTTCGGGAAGACCGCTTCGTTCCACCTTGAGGAAGGTGATGGGAAGGCTGTGTTTATCCCAGAAGGCTTGGCGCATGGTTTCTTGAGTTTACATGATAATTCTGTTTTGTTTTATAACGCTTCTTCTGAGCAACAACAATCAGCAGAGGGTGGGATTATGTGGAACAGTTTTGGTTTTGATTGGCCTTGTAAAGTTCCAATTCTTTCAGAAAGGGATACGTCGCATGAATCTTTTGATTCCTATGCTCGCAAGGTAGTTACATGAGAATTTTTGTAACAGGTGGCACGGGTTTTATTGGATCACACTTTTTGCACAGAGCACTGCATAAGGGTCACGAGATTGTTGCATTGCGAAGACCAAAGAGCAAAACTCGAATCCCATTAGAAACGGATCCTCTTTGGCTTGACGGAGCTCTCGACGAAGAATATTCAGAACATTTACAGGGTTGTGATGCTCTCGTACATTTTGCAGCACACACGCCTAACCCTCCGTACGATTCGTACGAGAATTGCTTTTATTGGAATGTTACAGCAACGCTACAACTCTTCGATCAAGCGCGTAACGCCGGAGTCCAAAAATTTGTAGTGGCTGGTTCATGTTTTGAATATGGAAAAGCAGCGGAAGAATACGACAAAATCCCAGTCGATGCGCCGTTGCAACCAACAGCATCATACCCATCCTCAAAAGCAGAAGCATCGAAGGCGTTAGTAGCATGGGCTACAGAAAAAAAAGTGCAATTGCAAATTCTTCGATTGTTTCATGTTTTCGGCGTAGGCGAAAATCCAAATCGACTATATCCATCCTTACACCGCGCAGCCGTTTCAGGCGAGAATTACAAGATGACTCTTGGCGATCAAGTTCGTGATTTCATTTCGGTTGAACAAGTTGCTAAGAAGTTTCTACAAGCCGTTACGAGTGATTCCCCTGTTTCTGGCGAACCACGTATTCGAAACATTGGAACGGGGAATCCGCAAACCGTTCGCGAGTTTTCGGAATATTGGTGGAAAAAATGGGAAGCATCCGGTCAATTGCAAATAGGGGTACTCCCGTATAGAGACAACGAAGTCATGCGGTATCTCCCTGAAGTATAATCTAAGGGAGTATATGGTTACCAAACAATGAACCCTTGCCCTATTTCAGTTTTTATCATCGCACAAGACGAGGCGGATCGTATACCCGTTACGATTCGAAGCGTTATTGAATGGGTGGACGAAGTCATTGTTATCGATAGCGGAAGTAGTGACGATACAGTCGAGATAAGCGAAAAATTAGGCGCGAACGTTGTGTTCAATGCATGGAAGGGATACGGACCACAAAAGGTTTACGGCGAAAAGCTCTGTAAGCACGACTGGGTGTTTAATTTAGACGCGGATGAAGAAGTAACTGACGCGTTGCGAGATGAGATTATTGGACTATTTAAAAATGGTGAACCGCCACTTCAAGTCTATAGAATCCCTAGGCTCCCTATTTATGGCTTTCAACAACATGGTCATCCATGGACGGCATTTCTCAAAACTGTTCGTATGTATAAGAAAAGCATCTGTGGTTTTAAGGACGAGATTGTGCACGATTCAGTTCTCGTTCCAAGCGATGTTACAATTGGAACATTAAAATCGATGATTAACCATCGGTCGTTTAGATCATTACAACATCATGTTGAAAAAACAAACGGCTATTCCACGATGCAAGCAGAAGTTCTTTTAGAGAAGGGCAGGAAAACGAATTTCCTTGCAATGCTCATCCTTCCATTTTTTGCATTTTGGAAGTCTTACTTGTTACGCCGCGAATTCGTCAACGGCATAGATGGCATTCTCACGAGTCATATGTATGCGTTCATGCGATTTATCCGATACGCAAAACTTCGTGAATTAGAGCACAAAAAACGTAATGACAAATGATGCTTTTGATGCAAAGCGAGTAGTTTGGTGGGGGAGATCAGATGTTTCTTATTCTCGCAACGGTGTTATTCGTAGTGCTATGCAGAAATTGGGCTTTTCTGTGTATGACTTTAAACCTAGGTGCGCTTTCACAGGCCATCTTGAAGCAAAAGTAACATCTGGTTGCAACGCCGATTTCGTCTGGGTGCCTTGTTTTCGTCAGCGTGATGTAGTAAGCGCTAGTAAGTGGGCAAAGAAAAAAAACATTCCGCTTATTTTTGATCCCCTGATTAGTGCATACGATAAACAGGTTTTTGAGCGAAACAAATTTGCACCAACCAGTAAAGCTGCTGACCGCTTGCTTCGCTGGGAATCGAAACTATTTCAACTAGCCGATGTTCTGATTGCAGATACTTGGTTGCATGCGCAGTATTTTCAAGAAAAATTTAATGTGCGCAGTGAAAATATTTTCGTTATTCCAGTTGGTGCTGAAGAACAACTCTTTAAACCGATTGCAAATAAAGAAACAGGCGACCAATCGAAATACCATGTTTTATTTTATGGAAATTTTCTTGAACTGCACGGTGTTGATACGATTTGCGAAGCGATTCTTCAAAATACGAACCCAGCAATAGAGTGGACGCTCGTAGGGGACGGTCCGATGAAAGCAGGGGCAATCAAAAAGTGTGGATCACTGCCCAATGTACATTTTGTTGGTTGGGAAGATTGTCCGTACGAATCCTTACCCACGTATATTCATAACGCAAACCTTGTTCTGGGAATCTTTGGCACGGGTGACAAAGCTTCGCGTGTTATTCCAAACAAAGTGTACCAAGCGATTGCTTGTGGTAGACCTGTCTTGACTATGCGAAGCGAGGCATATCCAAAGGAATTACTTGCGAGTTCAACTTCAGGTTTCCACTGGGTTGAGCAAGGAAATGCGAGTGCAATAGTGAAAGCAGTCGAACTCGCAATCGGATGCGAGCAGTTACAAGATAACGCAGCCGCATTCGGCACATACAAAACATATTTTTCCAAGGTGAAAGTTGAAGAGGCACTTGGGCAAGCACTCGCGAGTGCCGCTGGTTCTCTTTCGAAATAACGGACAGGGAGGGATTCGAACCCTCGGTACGCACAAGGCGCACACAGCATTTCCAGTGCTGCACCATCAGCCGCTCGGTCACCTGTCCAGTGAACAGGGTATTGTACCGATATGGAGCAACCAAGCAAACCAGACCTACACGGTGTAATTGTTATAGATAAACCGCTTGGTCCAACTTCTATGTCGATGGTCAATCTTGTGCGCAGAAAGTGTATGAAAATGAAGACGGGGCATGCTGGTACTCTTGACCCTTTAGCTACGGGCGTTTTAGTACTGGGCGTTGGAAAGATGACAAAAAAACTTAGCCAAATGATGGATACCCACAAGCGATATACAACGGTTATCGACCTTTCTGCGACAACTGCGGGACTGGATGCAGAATCGCCGCGTCAAGAAGTGGATGTTGTTGAGATACCAACGAGGGAAAAAATAGAGCTAGCGGTGGGGACTTTTATGGGTGAAACATTGCAAGCCCCCCCGATTTTTAGCGCGGTGAAGATAGATGGACATCGTGCTTATGCAGTTGCCCGAAAGGGAAAGGATGTAAAAATTGCACCAAGGCCAGTCACCGTACACGCTATCAAAGTGCTCACGTATGAGTGGCCACTTGTAGCAATAGACATCACGTGTGCGAAGGGGTTCTACGTTCGCTCGCTTGCGAGAGACTTAGGTAAGAAGCTCGGTGCTGGTGGTTACTGCACGGAAATACGCCGAACGGAAGTTGGTAAGTTTACGCTTGAATTAGCATTGAAATTGGAAGATTTGCCAGAGTTTCTTACAGAGGAAGATTTGATAAGCCCAGAGCGTGTGCAGGAACTTCTCACGTAGGAATACGGCAGTTCTATGTTTACAGCGCCTAACTAGGAGACACTTTCAAAGTGCAGACTGCCATTCACTCTGTAGTACTTTTTTCTAGGCTTGGTTGCCGCCAGAAAAAAAACATCAAGAGCCCCATGCCGGTGAGGAGGAGCACATCACCGGTGTTAAAAATCCAAGGAAACAATTCAGTGTTGTTTCCAGGCCAAGCCCAAGAAAAAGGAAGGTGTCTATCAGGAAAAAGGTACATAAAATCGCGAACCCGACCAATGAAAACTCGATCGTACAAGTTCCCTAACCCTCCACCAAGAACAAGCCCAATTGCAATATGCGCGAGCGTATTGGCTTTTGTGGTATGCCTGCTAAAAATCCAACCTGCAATTCCCAGTGCTGCAAAGGTAAAGAATATAAAAAATATTCTTTTTTGAGACCCGATTCCAAAAACTGCACCATCGTTGAGCACTAGGCGAAAATTCAATATTCTTCCAGGAATTACAACAGTACCTTCGTGTATTGGGATTGGAGTCCAGTGCGGATTTGAGAGAAGTTGGTCACGCTCAAGCAGTACAGGTTGGGTAGCAACATGTTGAAACGCCCAAGACTTTGAAAGTACATCAACTGTAAACCCAGCAACCATAACAGTTAGCAAAATCAACCATGCTCGTGGCGATTTCCATGCTGGGTTCGCTATCATCTGTTTCTAGTTCGCCGTTCGATGATCTCTGCAGCTTCTCTTGTGTACATAGCCCATGGTTTTGCCCGCAGTCTAGCATCTGGAATTGGTCTTCCAGTTTCGTGGCAAACACCGTATGTTTTCTTTTTGATTCGTACAAGCGCTTCTTCAATGTCGATGATGCGTTTTCTTTCGCTTGCAGCGATGCCTAGTTTAAGATCTTGATCGTATGCATCACTCCCAACGTCTGCCATGTGAATCGGCATGTGGCTGATATCAGCATTGACGTCGAGTGCTTCTTGTTCGATCGTACCAAGATCAACAAGTAACCTTGCTCGATACTTCATCAATCGGTCTCGGTATCCACGTAGTTGTTTCGCTGTGAGAGAAGTTTTAAGATTGAGATTTTTTTTATCCTCAGTGATTTTGTTCTTTGTTTTTGAGGATCGTTTTTTCTTCTTTGTAATTCCATCTGTAGAAATTAAACGCACTTTTCGACCGTTGATAAAAACGAAACCCTGATCATCTGCTTCTTCGACTCGTGCAGCATCAGATACAGAGACACCTCTGCGTATCCGAGTCCTCTTTTTAGGGGTTACTTTTGCTTCAGCAATCTTTGGCGGAGGAACACGTTTTTTGGTTTTTTTCTTCGTTACTTTTTTAGCAACTTTTTTAGCAACTTTTTTCTTGGCGATCTTTTTTGTATTTTTTTTCTTCGCAACTTTTTTCTTGGCGGCCTTTTTTGTTGTTTTTTTAACGATCTTTTTTATTGCTGCCTTTTTCGATGCTTTTTTAGTGGTTTTTTTCTTTACTGTCTTCTTTTTAGCCACGACCTTGTCCTTTCGTAACCCCTTGCAATAAAACGAGTTAGATATGCACCCAAGGGGTAATACCGTGCGGAGAATGTTGCATTTTAGCCTGTTTTTGCAGTGCCGTCAATCGGTGGAAACGTCTGTGCTAACGACGCCCATTCCAGCGAACTTTTCATATCTACGGTGCACCAAAGTCTGTGGATTAAAGCGTGCCAAATCGTTGAGAGAGTCAACAATCCACTTTTCAAGATTACTAGCAGTAGTTTCGTTACTGCGCTGCGCTCCTCCAATTGGCTCAGGAATTATGGCATCGATTATGCCATTTTTCAGGTTATCGCGGCTCGTGAGGGCAAGCGCTGTCGCAGCAGACTGGTTTGTTTCTTCGTTCGCAATTTTCCATAAGATTGCGGCACAACCCTCTGGACTGATAACGGAGTACCAAGAGTATTGAAGCATTGCAACTCGATCTGCAACTCCAAGACCTAGTGCACCACCGGAGCCACCCTCTCCGATAACTACCGAAACAATCGGCGTTTTGAGTCGACTCATCTCCTTGAGATTCAATGCTATCGCTTCAGCTTGCCCCCGTTCCTCGGCTTTCAATCCGGGGTAGGCTCCTGGTGTATCAATCAACGTTACAACGGGGAGCCCAAATTTTTCAGCAAGTTTCATTTTTGCTAGGGCTTTTCGATAGCCCTCAGGGTGTGCGCAACCAAAATGGCATGCAATCCGTTCTTTAGTATCTTTACCCTTTTGGTGTCCGATGACCATGACCTTGTGTGACCCAATTCTGGCAAAACCGGTAATGATTGCAGGGTCATCTCCAAAGTGCCTATCCCCGTGGAGTTCGCGGAAATCCCTACAAATCATTCGGATGTAATCGGTTGTTTGGGGTCTATTTTGATGACGTGCGACTTGCACGGTCTGCCAAGGGGTAAGATTTTCATAGAGCTTTTTTAGCAAACTATTCCTGGTTGCTTGCAATTCCGTGAGTTCTTCTTGGTATTGAACTGCATCGTCGCTCTCTTGAATCACAAGAATTTGCTTGTCGATTTCTGCGATAGGTGATTCGAATGGAAGTGGTGCTATGGTTTTGCCCTTGCCGTTTGTCATGGTGATAGTGTACCCTTTACGCATGCGCATTACACTAACTGTTATCGGTGGGGGAAATATGGCTAAAGCCATCATACAGGGAGCAATAGTAGGCGGGGTCTTGGAGGGATGTGAAATCGCAATTGCAGATCCCGATCAAACAAGTAGAGATTTTTTTACGAAATTGGGCTGCATTGCAACAGCATCAGCGCAAGAGCTCCCCGATTCTGACTGCACGCTTTTAGCAGTGAAGCCCCAAGTGTTTGAAACCGTCGCTGGGAGCATACGGGCGGATGTTGTGTATTCAATAATGGCGGGAGTTTCAACTTCCCAGATTGCAAAAGAAGTTGGGCACAATCGCATTGTTCGGATCATGCCCAACTTGCCATGTAGTATTGGATTCGGTGCGGCAGGAATTGCGCTTGGGAGTTCTGCGACGCTCGAGGATGCCGCACTAGCAAACAAGTTATTTTCGGCTATTGGTGTTGTCGTTGATGTGCAAGAAGCAGAGTTAGATGCCGTCACCGCAGTAAGTGGAAGCGGGCCTGCGTATTTATTTTTGCTCGCTGAAGCAATGATTGAAGGTGGGATTCAAGCAGGGCTTACAAGAGAAACCGCAACACTTCTAACGCAACAAACCGTACTTGGTGCCTCTGAACTTTTAGTTCGTGATGCTTCAAGCGCGAGGCAGTTGCGAGAAGCTGTGACGAGTAAGGGTGGTACAACTGCTGCCGCTTTACAAGTAATGCAAGACAGAAATGTTCCTAAAGCAATTGCAGACGCAATCGTAGCGGCACGCGATCGTGGACGAGAACTCGGCGCTGGTTAGTGCCAGTCAAAAATCTTTACGGCAGAAATACAGCGAGGCAAGGCTAAGAATTAATCCTTCAAAAAGTAACGAAGTGCCCACTACATACCAAAGGGATTTAGATTCGTACTCATCTACCATTCGCCGCATTGTCTCTCTTTCCCGCGCACCCCGAGTGGTTCGATCAAATTCTTCCACGTCTGTACCCTCGATGGAACGCATGTCGCCAGCCATTATCGCTGTAATGTCAAAACCATCTGGATCGTTGAGCCACCGCTGTAGTAAACCAATAGTCTGTGCATTCTTCGGGCAAACTGCAAGTACCCATGAAGTGGGTGTATGCCACGCCGTGATTTTTCCAAGGAATTCTTCTGCTTCTGTAACATCATTGCCGTAATTCTCGATCCGCTGCTGAAGTTTTGGAATCCTGAAATCTTCAGCCGAAGTTTTACTGATTTTCACAATTTCTGTTTCTGCTTTTTCAATTCCTTCGTTGAATCGTTCAATATCTACTTGCTGCTCGATGACAATGCGGTTCAATACAGTCTCAGAAGTTTGGATAGTCCAGAGTACCATCCAAAAAACTCCCGTGATGAGTAAGGCAGTGATGCCTGATCTCGTCACGATGCCAACGAGAACACACACAGCAAAGAGATAACTGAAAAAAGTTGCAACGATCGGAACAGCAGAAAAAATCATTGGATTCCACTCGCCAACACGTAATCCGACGCAAACAAACACTCCGACGCAGAAGACAGCAACCTGCAATACAACAAACAACAGACTCACAAGATATTTTGAAAAGAAGAGTTTTAAGCGGCCAATTGGTTTTGAAATTGTGAGTTCAATAGATCCGCTGTGTACAAACTCTGGAAAAATAGAGCACGTCGAGATAAGTGCAAGCACTGTTGCAATCCAAGCGAGCCAAATGTTCACAAGAAAACTTGAGAAAATACCAATATAGAGCCCACGAGACCATGGACTTCCAGCATTTAATTGTTCCGATTCTATTTCCCAAAGTCCAAATAGAACTGAAATTCCCTGCTCGTTGAAGCCAACCGATCCGTACGCAACTACAACGAGAATAGAAATACCAAAAGTAACCCAAAAAAGTTTGGCTGCGCTCAATTGCCGGTAAGCGTCGAGTAAGAGTGCTTTAAACTGCATTACTGCACAGCTCCCGGAGTGTCGGTGTAGTCGACTGCACGCATAAACAAATCTTCTAAATTTTCTCGAACTGGTTTTACCGCGCGGATTGTAATTTGTTCATTGCGCAGCCGATCGAGCAGGGGCTGGATAGCATCAGGGTCATCCCCATGCACAATCATTTTGTCTCCGTGGACTTCGTCGCAAGAGTCGGTAGCCCATTCAGGAACGTTTCCTTGTATTTGTATTTCGTATCGCCTTGAATCTTTTGTTAACGAGTCAATAGTACCCTGCATTGTTACTAAGCCCTTCACCATAATTGCCACGCGATCACACACCATTTCAAGTTCACTAAGTAGGTGGCTATTTAAAAACACTGCTCTGCCTTCGTCCCTGAGTTCCGCAAGCAAATCTCGAATCTCTCGCCGACCAACTGGATCGACGCCATCGGTGGGTTCATCGAGAATCAACAGTTTTGGGTTGTTCATGAGCGCTTGGGCAATCCCAAGACGTTGCAACATCCCCTTGGAATAAGAATGAACCTTTTTGTTTTCCCAACCCGAAAGTCCAAGGCGAGTAAGAAGAGACGAGGCGCTTGCTTTTCGTTCGTTTCTAGTTATTTTGCAGAGGGCACCGTAATGATGTAGGACTTGCTTGCCGGTCAGGTAGTAAGGGAAACGATGATGTTCTGGTAGATATCCAACGCTCTCAAGCGTTTTGCGATGTCCAATAGGGCTCCCAAGCATTGTCCCAGTAACGCTAGATGCATGAATGACGGTCATGAGTATTTTTACAAGAGTTGACTTTCCAGCCCCATTTGGTCCAAGCAAGCCGAAAATTTCACCATCCATGACTTCAAGGGATACTCCGCGAAGTGCGTGCACCTTTCCCCGATACATTTTTTCAACATCTTGAATTTGTATCGCTGCCATCCACAGAGTGTACCATTCTCAATATGTCACACAGGTGCCTACAATCTTTTTTACAACACTTAGAGAATACGGGTGAATTGCGACGAATTTCTGGCGAAGTGTCACCTATTCTTGAAGTGACGAAATACGCGCAGATAGAGGCAGTAGCGCCGTGCCCAACTCCTAGCACAAGGGCAGGTACATTTGATAAAGGCAGAGAAACTCTTGGCGGCGAAGCATTGCTGTTTGAAAATATTGAAGGGTGCGATTTCCCACTTGCAATAAATATTTTCGGCTCTTACTTTCGAATGGAAGAGGCGCTTGGTTCGAAAGGTTTCGAAGAAATTGCACAGACCATTGCATCCCTTACCAAAATGGCGCCACCATCAGGATTCTCGGATTTAATCTCAAAGGTGAAACAATTCAAGCCGTTGTTGAATATGAAACCAAAACGAAAGAAGGGGAATGGTCTTTGCCAAGAAGTCGTGCAATTGGTCGAGGACGGTGAAGTTGATTTGACTCGACTCCCGATCATAAAATGTTGGCCTTACGATGGAGACCCTCAAAAAGTTGGGTATGATTTTTCACCGGAAGAATCGAGAACTTCTTTAGGCGGTGGTCGGTTTATTACGTTTGCTGGGATGCACACAATCCACGCGGATGATCGGCACGAAGCAAAGCCAAAGTCGCACAATATAGGCATGTACCGATCGCAACTCATTGATGAAACACATTTAGCGATGCACTGGCATATTTGTCACGATGGTGCAGCGCACTGGAGGTCATGGAAGGCAATCGGGCAGCCGATGCCAATTGCGATTTGCTTCGGAGGCGAAACGGTTTTGCCGTACGCAGCGACATGCCCATTACCACCGGGCATGAGTGAACTACTCATGGGAGGATTTTTGAACGGCAAGGGCATCGAACTCGTGCATGCAAAGACAGTCCCACTTTGGGTTCCTGCCAACAGCGAAATTGTCATCGAAGGCTTTGTCAATACAGAGTGCGGACCTTGCGGTTGGGAACCAGAAGATGGCGAACTTGGAGATGGCGCCGTATTCGAGGGACCATTCGGTGACCATACTGGCTATTACTCAATGCCAGATAGATATCCAATTCTTGATGTGACAGCCCTCACGCATCGCAAGAACGCTGTGTATCCCACTACAGTAGTTGGACCACCGCCACAAGAAGATTATTATTTGGGAAAAGCAACCGAGAGAATTATGCTCCCACTTCTTCAAGTGATGATTCCAGATATCCTTGATTACCACTTACCAAGGTTTGGAACATTTCATAATTGCGTTTTCGTGAAAATTAATTCGCAGTACAGCGAAAATGCTCGGAAAGTCATGCACGCTATTTGGGGTGCTGGTCAACTTGCATGGACAAAAGTCATTGTAGTTGTAAACGAAGGCGTGGATGTGCACGACGAACACGCAGTCTTTGCTGCATTGAGTGGTATCGATGTGCACAATGACATAGAAGTCGTCCGAGGCGCGTTAGATATTCTCGATCATGCTGCGCCGGAACTTGGTGCTGGTGGAAAAATCGGTATTGACGCAACTTCTTCGATACCTGCAAGCGAACGTGTGAAAATTATCTCAGTAGAGAAAAATAGGGGCGGCGATGGTGCAAGAGCATTAGAGAGAGCGCGCCAAGAACATACAGAAGCAACGATGATCTTTGCCGTTGATGCTGATGTTTCACCCGATAATCTTGGGGACGTATTTTTTACGTTCTGCGCTTGTTTCGATCCATCAAGAGATATGCACACTTTCGAAAACTGCATTGGGTTTGATGGCACGATCAAAATGGAAGGTGACGAACGCAATGGCAAAGCCGTTCGTCCGTGGCCCCCAAAATTAGTTTTGGACGGTTGCTAGTGAGTCTGGTTTTAAAAACAAATAATACAACTTGCCCTCTGCGTATTGCCCGCCTGCTTTGATGCCCGCAGTAGGGCCAACGCCCATAAACAAATCAGCACGTCCTGGCGCACGAATAGCACCACCCGTATCTTGGTCAGACATAAATTGCGTAAATGGTTTCTTTTCGCCTGTAAGTGACCGCACCGTTGTATCTACAAGAACAACACCACCGCGAGGAAATATTTTTTTATCCGTAGCAATCGAACGCTGCGCAGTCACAGGTACGCCAAGCGAACCAGCAGGCCAATTTCCACCGTTGTATTCTTTGAAAAAGACGAAGGATTCGTTTTTGTTAATCAACTCGTTTATTGATTCTGGGTCTCTGTTGTAGAGTCTTCGTATCGCTCTGAGGCTGAGTTTTTCTGGTGGGAGCAAACCTGCTTCTAGTACGGAGTTTCCAAGCCCTGTGTACTCCTTATCTGTTTTTCCTGCGTAGCCGATGTACATTAGTTCACCGTCTTGCAAACGAAGTCGCGCAGAACCGTTTACATGAATGATGTATGCGTCAAGATCATCTTTGACCCAGACCAATTCTGTTCCTTCAAGGTCACCTGATTGCAGGAGTTCTCGTCTTGCTGGCCACGATTCGATAGTACCATTTGCCATTTGTCGCCCCAAAGGGGTGCCAGAAGAAGGGTCGCTTACAAGGTCAGCGGGTCTCACGTAGAGGGGTGCTGGGTAGGCGCTCGTCTGTGTCCGAGATGCCTGAAAATCAGGCGAGTAGTAACCTGTAAATAGTACGGTTCCATCGCCATCGCAACCTACAGATTCGTAGAGGGCAAACTGTTCTTCAACCCGAGCGATAAATTGTTCTTTCGTCGTAGATTCCGCGAGAATAGTTTTCAACATCACTACGGAGTTTTTCGCTTGTTCGTGCGTTACGA
>JACKQG010003511.1_pt1 | contig 19172 bp, 22 predicted proteins | sample 8237621 | NCBI WGS metagenome assembly JACKQG01 (sample SAMN15677084, study PRJNA649215) | marine metagenome | biome: marine; feature: Black Sea; material: saline water; isolation source: suspended particulate matter (SPM) from the Black Sea western gyre | collected 2013-06-09/2013-06-10 | depth... | reverse complement strand
CTTTAAGTAATCGTGGCATTGCTGATATAATTCCCCAATCCCCTATTCCGTGAGCTGTTCTCATAACCATAAATTCCTGTTTCTCTAAATAATCATCTGGTATTCGTAGTCCTTCTGAATTATCAAAACCTAAATTATCTACTTCACCCACAACATATAATTTATTATCAAAAATTCTATTAAATAACATTTATTAAATCCGTAGAATAATCCTCTAACTTTTTAATCTTAAACTTAAATATTTCTAATGCTAACTCTCCCACTTCACCCGAATCTTTAAGTATATCTGATAAATTTACTATTATCTGGAAGTTTTGTGCAGTTAATTTTTGACAATCAAACTCCACCACCACATCATTTTTAGGTTCTATGTGATGTGAATGAATCTTTTTACTTAAATCAAATTTTGTATTTGGTTGCTCTTTCTTAATATAATCATTAGCACCAAGTCCTTTATGACCCACCCAATCTCCATAAATATCACTACACCACGGCTCTAATTCTCTTAACATTTCAGTATTACAATTATGGACCACAAATCCCACATCATACTTCGACGGAATGATAGGTTTCAACATTTCGTCGTGTTTAACCATATGTCCCCATTTGCGTATGAAATTACGGGTACTACGGAGGTTTTGTTCTAACCACTCACTACTTTCCCTGCCTGCCATAAAGACTTGACCAGCTGGATTTCTCATTGCCCCATCTTTGAATCTTGAACCTCTACAAGTCATATGATATACAAAGCCTTTCCAAGTCTGTATTAGTTTATACCCATTCAATACAAACCTATTGAATATATCACTATCTTCTTTTGATTGTGGTGCGTAAAGTGGATCATGTCCTCCAATTGATTGGAAGTCCTTTTTGTATATTGCCCAAGGAGCGAATATACCTTCTGTTATATTTTTTCCCAACTTTGAATGATGTAATTCCGGAGATGATGATAGCCACGATAATAATTCTTGTTCTTGAAACTCATTGACCTCTATACCAAAGTCCATTAGTATCTTTTCGGGACCATCAGGGTGAAGTGGTGGTTCTATTCTCGTTAGTGATACTACTGTTCCTGGTTCTAAATATTTATCTATTTCTTCATCTGCCATTGGACAAAAGTACATATCGGCATGGAAGATAATGATCCTATCGTGTGTAGAAACTTCATTGACTAAAGTATCATATAAAATGGTATGACCTAACCGTTCAGGTCCTTCATTGATATATAACTTTAAGTTAGCATCTTCACCTGAATCTATTATTGATTGTACCCATTCTTTAGTTCCATCAGTGCTGGCATCATCAGCAATACAAATTTCATGTGGATATAATGTATTCTTACGAATACTTTCGTAGGCTTGTTTCAGGTAGCGTAGGTTATTCCTTGATGGGATGATGAAGCTAAGTAATTTCATTTATATATCTCCAATTGTGTAGCCATTTTTCTTCTGTATAAAGTTGATTAAATCTCTCACCCACAATTTCACTACATTCATTGTAAAAATCCTTGTCATTCTGTAATCGTATTGCAATATCTTTAGCCTTAACCAAATCTCCAACTTCTACTGTCGTGTTTAAATGTATTTTATCTTGAGCGTCCAATCCTCTATAACCCACACACGGAATCTTATGATACGCAAGATTCATTGCAAATGTACCAGCGGCGTGAGTTCTCATCAAGTGAATACCAATATCAAAGTGCTTTAATTCATCTATCCAATCTCTCCAACTCATATATGGTAAATAATTTATATCTTTGATCTCATCTTCCAACTTTTGTTTCCTGCCCATTGATGGTGCCCATATATCTTTATCTAATTCTCTCGCAACTATATAACTATCGAATCCACCATACCACGATACGAAATTGCCACCAATAATAACATTATCTTTGTTATGTTCAACACGGGGCTCTAATCCGTCTGGAATCATCAAACTTCTCATCACTCTAACATCTTTACACCCAAGGCCTTTATAGTATTTAATATCACTTTCATTATGGCAATATACCCAATCAGCTTCTAATAATATGTTGTAGTAATGGAACTGTTTATCTATTGTGTAGTCCTGGAAAAACCAGTGGGGACCTTCTTGCATTATTGCAACTTTATTACATGATTTTCTCACGATAGTTAAATCTACATCCGGATTATTCTTTGGTATAATTACAATACCCAAGTCAAATCGTTTACCCAATGGAGCTCTTGTTATATTATAAAACGACGCATCAAGTGCAATTGCCCAAGAATATTCTGTCCTCGCGTTTTCAAAATCTCGGGGGATTTTACCCGCTATTTGGGATTCAGACCAAAATGATATCTTCATTCGTATAATTCCTCATAGGTACGTTTTATCCAATAGTTGGCGTCTCTATTTAATTGATTGGGTGGTATTGCATTAAAATGGAACACATAACCACAATTTTTAAAGATTAATTCATCTTTAAACCACATCTGTGAATGAAGAAATAATAATTGTTTAGAAGTTAAATCTTGTAAATTATAACAAATTGGTAAATACTTCAATTTAATATTTTGTTTTCGCAATAAAAAATTCATAATAGTTTGATCTGTTCCAGCCTTAACTGTATCAATAGCCGACTGAATATTATCCTTATCATTCATATAATATTCTCTTACGTGCTCAAAAAACTCTTTGTGTTTTTTATTTACTATTTGAAATCCACAATTAACATAATCCCACACATCAAACAGTGTTTCACCCCCAAATAACAAATTAGAAAATCCATCCATTGATCTACTAACCCACTCAAAACTACCGTTGTTTGGGACTACGGCATATTCATGATTGGTCAATTCAAAAAAGTTGGGACAATCTGGATGAACTATTGTGTCGGCATCAACCATCAAAACTTGATCATAGTCAATATTATTTGCCTCTAAAATATCAAATAGATAATATCTCTGCCACGTTATTTTCATGTGCTCTACTGGAAATAATAAATCTTCCCACATAATAAGTTCGCAGTCATATTTATCACAAAATTGTTTCCAACTATTAATTGAATAACTATATGCTTTATTTCTATTATCTCCTAAATCAATATTAGGAATAAAAATTACATTTTTCATCTACCAGCTTATTTCCCAATCTTTAAATTCCGCGGCTAGGCAATCTACTTTATAATCTTGACGACCTTCACATTTTTCTTCTATGATGTTTTTAGCCGTGTTTCTAATTCCATTTAATCCATGAGTTAATTCCAAATCATACTCACCTTCTTTACACGCTCTGTAATTTGTTTCATTATACCATATATGAGTATTCATTTGAGCCAAAACAATCAATGCCCGTAATGTTTTAGCATCCACTACAAAATTTTTATCTTGAAGAATTAAATCTAAATCATGTAATATAGCCCCAATATCTACTTTATATTCATCTTTGTGATCTGTAATAAAAACTTCTTTTAGTTGATATATCGATAACCTATCAAGTAACTCACCAAAAGTTAAAAGATGTTTTCTAGAATTAATGTCTTGTTTGGATTGTGGTGTATAACTCATTTTGCATTTCCTGTTTGTCTATTGTTTTTGGATGGTATAGTGATAATTCTTCGTGTGGTGGTAAATGTGCATATGTTTTACATCCTGTTATTCTTTCGTGTACTTTACCTTCCCATCTTATATGGTCGACATTCTTAAAACATCTACTTTGGTAATCGGGAAAATTAATCCAACCTTTTTCTGAAACTCTCCACCCCCATTGTTTTATATGTTCGTCTGTAATTCCATCAACTGTATTTACCCGTGGAATCCAGATTAAATCCACATCATTCATTTCTATAATTTGTGGTAGTTGCTCCATTAGTGTTTCGTGTGGCACTTCGTCGGCATCTAAATGTACTATATAATCATTTCTACACTTTGATTTTGTGTAATTCTTTAATGCTGAAAAATCACCGTCAAACTCATATGAATATTGGTGAAAATCTAATGAATGACTATATAAATAATCCAACACATCATCACTACCATTTTTACTATCTCTGACTATAACAATTTCATCTTCTTCACGTTTATTTTTTACTAATAGATGTAATAACTTGTGTATCTCTACAAGTTCTGTACAAACTGTGATGCAGTACGATATTTTCATTTATTATCACTTAAATGTTTTTCTAATAATAAATCACTTATTTTTTTCTCAATTTTAATAGATTCTAAAAAAACTATTGATTTACGTGCAGTTTTATAATCATATGTCCTATATACGTCCTCTTTCCCGAGCGTACTTTTTAATTTTTTATATATAGTTTTAAAATCTCTTAAGGATTTATTTCCCATGTTCACTTTAAATATTTTATTCTTAGCATCGACCACTACTATTTCACCGTATTCTAATAATGTATTGGTTAATTTTGTAGCCTTACTAAATGTCGCTATATTAGATTCTTCTAATTTTAACCCTGATAAAAAAGTTTTTTTACCTTCTTTAGTGGTTTTCTTCATTTTAGAATCGAGTACTAAAATTGTATTGGTTACTGTTCTATTTGTTCCCAAGGCTGAATATTTAAAAGAAATAATATCTCCAGATTTTACTTTATTCCACCTAGTTTGTATTTTGGCCATTATCTATATTTACCGTTATATTTAAAAATTTTAGTGTCTCAACAAAATCATATTTATCAAATTCTTTCCCATTTTCCACATCCAATTCTTTTTCATACCCATCTTTATTACTATCTATAAACTTACAGGCTTTCCATTTATATTCACTGTCATCATCGATAGGAAACACAATACCCTTTGACCCTAAATTCATTACCGATGGATACCAATATATCTCCCTATCGATATCATATACTTGTAATGTTTCTACTAAATATGGGGTTGTATCTAAATATGCTTCTAAATATTCAGTTGAAGGTTTTAACCTTGAATCCGACATATACCCACATCTAAAACATAAAAAACTTGAATAGTTCTCGACTACCGTCTCAAAACACATTTTAGATGAATAACAATGTTTACATTTAACTTTTTGTTCCATAATTCTATAATTTCTTTAATGTGGGTAATTTTATTTTAGGTGAGGCTACCTTTTTCAACTGAGGTAATTTTAGATCAACTTTACGAGAAGGTTCTGGTAGATACGATTCTAATATTTCACCCAATTTTTCAGTCATTTTATCCCGTGTGAAGTTTGTCGCGTATATCTTCTGTTTATTAGATTTCTTTTTAAACTTCTTGTAATTTTTAACTATGTTTTTCAATACACTTCTAGCAACACCATAATTTACTATAAACCACTTAGAATCTTTCACCCAAATATTTTTAGGAAACGAATCCTTAGGAACTTTTTGTAGTTCTCCAGTTAATAATGAATTATAATCTTTATGTAAAAAATCAACATGCCCACTCCAATTAGAAACAACTATGGGTTTTCCCGTAGTAGAAAATTCCAACAGAGGTCTACCAAATCCTTCACCGTGAGTGAAACTCACCATAGATTTTACCTTATGATGATTATATAATTCATTCATTTGATCGTCAGTTAAATCACCATGCAATAAATAAATTTTAGGTAATGTTTTTAAATTACCACCACACGACTTTTTAATATGTTTAATTTTCTTTAAAAGGTCATACCTATCCACCACTGAACTCGTTGCCCCACTCGTTTTTATAATAAGTGCTGGTTTTTTCATCACATTTCTAAACGTATCAAAAAATAATTTAATGGTACTTGAAATATCTTTTCTATCGTGTCCAAATTCACCTTGTAACCAATGACCACACACCAAAAAACAAAAATCTTCGGATATGGTATTCAGTTCTTCAGTCAAATTACTTTTCACAATTTTAGACGACGAATAAATAGATTCATCATATCCTTCAAATAAAACTTCAATTGGCTTAGTAACCAGTACCTCTCCTACTTTTTGTTTTGTCCTATCATCAATTTTATCATATTTAGTATTTTTACACACCTCCTTGGTAAAAGTAGATGGGACAATATTTAAATCAACTTTGTTCATTCCCTCAACCCAATCTCCCGGGATGGCCGTGAATTCTGTCCCAGCTGTAATACCAATATTATATGTTTTCCCCCATGTCTGAAATTCATTTGGAATCACAACGTGGACATGATAATCTGGTTGAGGATATGTATTTTCATTTAATTCATATATCAATACATCTAATATTCTCTTATGATGTGGAATAGTTTCATCCAAATAATCCATTGCCGTGTTACCCCACCGCACTGGAAAAACTTTAATATCGTATTTATCTAAATCTAATAACGATAACACTATATCTCTCGCGTGTGCTCCATAACCTGACCGGGTTGTGACAGGACCAGTTACTAACATTCTAGGTCTCTTACTCATTATACCTCCACCAAATCAAAATTACTTCTCGGTTGCCAATTTTCAAATTTTTCATCCATATCCTCTATAAAACGCTCACACATTCCGACTGATGAAAGATAAATATCGTCATTCATCATCCACTGTCTTCCCATCAATCCTTTTTTATCTCTATCTGATTTTGAAGTGTCGTACCACTCTCGTAATTTTTCAGCTACCTCTATAAAATCTGTTCTATCATCAAAAATATATGGAGTTGGTACCGAACCTTGTAGTGATCTACACGCCGGCCATACAGGTTTCACCCACTCACCCCAAGTCAAATCATCATTATTTTTCCATTTTCGTTTATCATGTAAAGATTTTATAGAATAATAATCATCAGCTGTTAAATATTTGTTTTTATATTTGAATCCACATTGGTCTTGCAACCCACCAGTAACATTGACAACTACTGGAGTTCCTGCCATGAGACTTTCAGCCGTTCCCAACCCAAATCCCTCATTTGAAGCTATATTGATTGTCACATCGGCCACATTATAAAGAAAATTCATTTGTGGAATATCAAGTTTCCCACCTGAAAATATAACATTTAAATCTGGAGCCATGGCCTCTGCCACAGCCGGTAAATCAGTTCCATTATTATCTACTGGATGTGTATGCATTACCAACGCACATTTTTTCTGCTCATCTTCTGGTAGGGTCTCAACAAAGGTCTTAAATGACATAATAACATCACCTGGATTTTTTCGTCTAATATTTCTATTATTATAATATACTATAAACGAATATTCTTTATCCTTTTGTAATTCTTCTTTGAATTGTGTGAATTCTCCATCAGTATCATCAACTGGTCTAAATGATTCGGAATTAATTCCATGGGGAACATAAGTAACATTGGTCTTAGATAAATCAGCCCCAGCCTTTTCCAGTACCCTCTTATGAATTCCAGTGGATTGTTTAGATATTGACATAATTAAATCACAACTTTCATAAAAGGGGGCGTTCCACATAGGATCGGGTAAATCATCCCATATCGCGTAATAAAAAATAGGTATGTTATATCGCAATTCACGTTCCATTTGAAATAACCACATCCAAAATCTTGGGTCGGTATATATCATTATAGCGTCTGGTTTTTCTATTCTCAAAATAGAGCGTAAAGTTTCTGGATTCCCATACCCACTTACTGGGTATATTTTTAAATATCCATCTTTTCCCTCTTCCTCTTTGATGGCGTCACGCATATCTATAACTTTACCTTCATCTGGATGTTTAATTGCTCCCCCCATCTGTACCCAATCATACCTATCAATAGTACCTATTACAAATTCTTTTGAGACTGTACCAACGCCACTACTCATTCTCAAATCATCACTAAGAAGTAAAATCTTTTTCTTTTTCATATCATACTACCCGATTCTTCCAATTTAGTATATTCTTTTATCTGTTCTTTAAATTTTGTATCGGTGTTATATAAATCCAATGCCCTATTCACAAATTTTTGTAAAGTGAATTCATCATTTAAACATTGGCGTTTAAATTTTAAATGAATACTTTTCAATATTTTTACCGATGTCAAGCGTAATTTGTCCATAACTTAATTTCCAATTATATATATATATACAATAAATATATAATTAATTTATAATAATAACTTTTTTTTCTAATTTATTAGCATGTTCTATTGTGTTATTTGTCCCATTAGATACTACACCCTCTGGGATGAATGCTACCACATAATCACTATATTCTACTATTTGTTTATTTCTCTCAAAGTAATGCCACACCGCATACTGTTTACCATATTTAAATGGACCCAATACACAATATTGATTGTGTGGGAAATGTGCGGGTGGGAATTCTACATATTTCACTTCCAATTCATTACAACATTGCTTTGCTAACCTGTCCGCTCCCGTTTTACACCCCCCACTTACTATCTCCAAATCATCACCTTCTTTTTCACGTAACTCATAGATAAATTCTTTTATTTTTAATTTCTTATCGTATTCTCTACTTCCTACTATCGCTAATCGCATTAGTAATCATTCCGTTTTTGTGTTTTCTTTGGCTTATCACTAAAACAAAATTTAATAATCTCTTTAAATTTTTCAAGACCTATTAATAGATTCTTAGAACCAGAATAAAAATATTTAAATCTACTCCACTCCGACATTTCATAATGTGTACGCGGTAACATATCAAACCATATAAAATTTTGTGGACTACGTATTAGTGTATTTTGAATAATGGTCTTATAATGTTTTTTGTTTTCCCACTCTGCTATAAAATTCTTTAAAGCGATAGAGTCTATTTCCTCAGATGATTCATCATACCAAAGATATAATGTAATGGGAGTTTGAATATCGTCATATATCGCATTCAATGAAATCTTAGTTTCTTCATTCTCTAAAAGATGTGGAAGGTATATCCTCAAACTAATTTTCGATTGAACCATTATTTGACTCCCGAATCACAATGTTCAGTCTGGTTATATTCACACCACTTACAGGCTTTCTTAGAAGCATTTTTCAAATAATCCTTTTGAATATATTTTCCGTTTTCAAACCCATCGACTAAGAAGTTTTTTAAATTAGTCAATACCTTATTGACAGATGGAGTACCATTGGCTGGAACGAATACTTGAACTCGTTTTTGAGGCCAATCGGCTTTTTCGTATAATTTCCGCTTCACTATAAAATACTCCACATTAATTTTATCCATAGGAACATCTAATTGCTTAGAATAGAATTGTTTATAAAGTAATAACTGATCTGTTTTATTCTTATCAACTTTCATCCATTTATTCCAACCCATCGTAGAAGTTTTTATATCTATAATTTTAATTTTACCAGATATTTCATCTCCCAATATCAAATCAACAAATCCCCGAAAATTAATATCCGGTGTTAAGGGATATGACAATTCAGTCTCTATACCGAGTAACTTATATCCCTTTTTCGTAAAATAGTCACCTCGTCGTTTTTTCAAAAAATCTAATATTGCACAGCCGTCTTTCCAAAATTCAGTAAGTTCTTCGGCGGTAGTGAAGTGTTCTGAACCTTCTGCTATTCGTAGTGCATATAGATTTTTCATTTCAGCCAACAATCTACCATCCAAATCTAATTCATTGGCCGCTTTTGCTGAAACTTCATAGATAGTCTTTATCCAATATTGCATCGTTTCATGAAAACTTGTACCAAACAAGGTATGAATACTATCGGTAAAAGTAGATAATTTATCTATATAATTCAGTTTCCATCTATGAGGACACTGTGACCACATAGAATACTGCGAATAACTTACACTTAATTTATCAGACATTTATTTCTCCTCTACTTTCCAACCATGACCATTTTTACCATATTGAAATAAGCTATAATACGTATCACAAAACATTATTTTCCCCATTTACCATTTTTAACGATTTGAGCGATAATACCATATACTGATATATCTTTGAAGGCATCCATAGTTGGTTCTGCTTGACCTTCACTATTTCGTTTAATAATAAGATTGACTAATCTGTTTACCTTGTCGTTTACTCTTACGACTAATGCTGTTAGTGATAATTTTATGTCTGCCTCATCTACTAATGAAGTTCCCATGCTTATGTTCCCTGGCCCATAATCGTGCTGCTTCATGGCAAACAATTCATACTGCTCTTCTTGTATTCTACGAAACTCCGTCATCATTTCTGGATACTCTCGTTCCATTTTGTCTATGATGCTATCTGACAGGTGTGTAATACTCGTTTTATCATTTCTTTCAGGTGGACCATCGTTTCCGTAAATTACTTTTTTGGTGCTGTCTTTTATAAACTTTGGCATTTTTTATAACCCCATCTTTTTTAGTTCTTGTTTTGTGTAACCATATTTAGATACAATTTCCCTAATTTGGTCTTTTGACAATAGATTTAAATAATCTTCTGATTCGGATAAACTTAACTGAAAGTATTCAGCGAGTTTCTGAATGACTTGTGTATTATAAATAGTATCTTTTTTCTTCTTAATGTATTTTAAATACTGTTTGCCTTTTGGTAATATATTGGAATACACCAAGTAAAGATATTTTGAATCTATCTTTATCTTCTGCATATCATTTACAAAATCTGTCCATTCCATCTTCATAGATAAAAATCTATTAACCATATAGTTTGACCAAGATTTCTTATCTGATTTTGTTAAGTTGTCCCAATATAATTGGTTCTGAACATTAGTAACCTGATTAAGGTGGTCAAATAAACCTTTAGGTTTCAAGTCCACTACCTTCTAATAACTTTTTAGGAACTGTACCACAATTACCACAACTATAGACTTGAATTGGAACTAATCCCTCTTGTCCTGTCGGTGATACAATTGCGGAAACTCGCTTTATCACAAATGAGGTAATAAACAAATAATTATCACATTCCTCACATTGTAAAGTATCTGCCTTTGATAAATCTACAGTTTCTTTGGGTTTAGATAGAGGCTTCATTGGTTTTGTACTCATCACAATTCTCCTATTATATTGCTTATATTATTTCATCAACCATTCCATACTTGAGACACGTTTTAGCATCCCAGTATAGATCATGTTTGAGTATTTCATTTAATTTCCTAGTTGGAATTTTTGTATATTTATCATAAATATTTCGTATGATATCCATCATTAAATCCAAATTCTTTTTTTCATCTTCAAAGTTTTCATATGTTCCCCAAGATGCTGCCGTCAATTGGTGAACCAGCATCAATGATGTTTCACTCATATATCTTTCATCACCTACTACTGAAAAGAAAGTTGCCGCACTAGCACATAATCCATCCACATAAGTATTTACTGGAACCTTACACCTATTAATTGTATCCATTATACATAACCCTGAAGTTATACCGCCCCCACCACTATTGATGAATATTTTAGTTGGGGGATAATCTATATCTAACGTGTGTCCTATATTCAAACTCTTTGATTGTAATTCATCTATCTTCTTGTTTATCTCTGAGGCACTTTCTCTATTGACTTCACTATAAAAGTATATCTTGTTGTCGTGTGATGTAATATATTTATCATCACTACCACCGAGTTTCTTAGACTTTCTTTTTTTGACTTCACCCCAAACTTCTATCATTTAATTACTCCTAGTATTTCTATTAACATTGCCATCGCATTTATTTCTTTATCAACCACTTGTACGTCCGATTGCTCATATCGTGCAATTACTAATATACATTCAGCGATATGACCCTTTCCATAACTATCTATTTCATCATATAATAATCTAAAGAAATCAGCAAAATCAGACACTTTAGCATCTGCCAATATTTGTCTGATTTCAGTAAAACATTCTTTTTTAGATTTAGTAGATTTTAATATTTCTAATATTTTCAGTTTATAATCATTCAATATTATTTCATACGCATTTACTTTCAACTCATTATCTACAACTTGTCGCTGGGCTGTATTGATTACTCTACGAATATCGGGATAATTTGAATCAACAATAAGTTTTATATCATCTACTGTATATTTAACATTTTCAGTATTCAATATATTAGATAAATGTATAGCTACTTCTTTTTTTGAGGGAGGGACTATTTGAAAAGCCTGGCATCTACTTTGGATTGGATCTATAATACGTTCCACGTAATTACACGTCAATATAAATCTACAGTGATTAGAAAATGTCTCCATCAAATTACGAAGTGCAGGTTGGGCAGAGTTTGGATTTAAGTAATCGGCCTCATCCAACACAATAACTTTCTTTGATTTGAACCCGATAGTAGATGCGAAGGATTTCAATTTATCACGCACAGTATCTATATTTCGTTCATCTGACGCATTTATATATAAATAATCGCAATCAATAGTATGCATAATCATTTTAGCAGCAGTCGTTTTACCCGTCCCAGCTTTACCATAAAAAAGTAAATGTGGTATATCTCCACTATCCAAATATAGTTTTATTTTACTTTTTAGATGCTCATTCCCTATATAGGTATCTAACGAGCCTGGACGATACTTTTCATTCCAAATTCCATGATTATCTTTTTTCAAACTTCAAATACCTCAATCTACATCTTGAGTTGCAACGAAATTATAAATTGCTTCATAATTATCTATTTTAAACGTAACTCTAGCCAATCCCTTACTTGAAACCTCAACGGTGGCACTTTCACATTCTCTATTGGCCTGTAAAACTTTTGCAAACAAACTGGCACTAAAAGATAATGTACCAATATCCTCAAAAGAATCAACACTAACAGGAATTGTAACTCGATTTGTATTAATTGACGAATAATTTATAACAAAATTACAAGTTTCTGATTCGTTATCAAGTAACACAGTAAATATTTCTGATTCACCTAAGGCATTCTTGCCAGAAATAAATTTTGAAATAAATGCACTATCTATTTTAAGCTTTAATTCAAAATCTGGTAATTGTTTCATTTGTGGAACATCAGGAATTACTGTCAAATCACTCAGCATATAATTTACGGAGGCATTTGAATCTTTTAATTCAACGGAAATAACCTTATCATCTATTCTAGTAACTGACATTGAAATATCATCATTCAACACACCTAATAAACTAAATAATTGTGCTGTATCATACACTCCCATTTCAACATCTTCAAATTTAAAGTCATTCAAAGTAACTTTCCCCAATAACGACTTGTCCATCGTAATAAAGTCAGTTGATAATACATCATCTTTAACTTTTAATACTACTGAACTAACATTATCTCCAAGTGAATATTTATTTATAAATCTATCTAAATAAACTTTATTCATTTCACATCTCCTATTTATTGTTTATTAATATATATATATATATTAAATTGTTTAGTCAAAATCAAAAAAATCTTTCCAGTGTATATCGTTCATCAACCGGTACAGAATATCCCATAGCATCATAAAGCATTGTAAGTTTTTTCTTCAAAGCTTGATTGTATAGTTTATCCACATCTATATATTTTTTTATATAATCCAAAATTTCAGGGGGATCTTCATTTCCCTTATAAGCTAACACTGGTAAGTTAAATGGGTTCTGTTTAAGATACACCCATTTAATTTTATCTCCACTTAAAATTTTACCATATCTTTTTTTATCATAATAATCTATCAAATCATTATACGCTAATGATGCCTTAACATGAACGGGAGATGCTTTTTTATAATATGTTGTTATAAGTTTACCACCAATTTCAGAATCAGATTCCCTAAAATTAGATTCATCTACTTTTTTAATAAATTTACCCAATCGTTTAACTCCGGTGGGAGAAGCTATATCATCATAATCCATAGCTTTCATTCCCTTTTTAAATTTATAAATTCGCTTATCTATTTGTTCCTTGGGTACATCTACAAGTAAATCTTCTAATACGGCTGATAATAACGTTTTGAGGCCCTCAGCAAAAGAACTTCTCACAGTATCCAATCCCTTTACCATCATTTTATCCACTTTTCTACCAGAATCATTTTTAATTTTCATAGCATATCTTTTTTTCGTAACAAATAAACTACTCTTGGCTATTAACTCTTGTTTGATATCAAAATAATGAGTATCTAGATTCAAGAATCTCTTCGCGAAGAAATCATAACTAGTATTAAGATATTCTTGAATTTCACTTGCAATATTGAGAATATGATGCGTCATTGTAGCATCAGCCGATGTATCTATTCCTGGATGCCTATATTTTACCAACGGTACTGCCGATAAAAAAAGTGAATCAGTCAAGTGTCAATGTAGATAACATAATCCACATTGACATCAAGCGGCCTCCTAATCTTTTTTATTTTCATATTTAATAACCCCTATTTCATTTGTTCATACTTAAAAAATCATCGGTTTCTTTTAAATCCTTCGCCAGAATATTCATACGATTTCCAGCCCGCATAACCACCACTTTACTATTCCCAAATAATGTTTTAACATCACCATTTTCTAATTCTATTTCCAATTCACCACCCAATTCTTTATTATAATAGTGATTAGTTAATTTCTTACTGAATTTGATTAAATCCTGTCCAGTTAATGTGGTGGCTTCTGCGTTATCAACATCATAAAATCTAAATACTGGAAGTCCGAGTACCCCATATAAACTATTCAATAGGATTTTCTGCAAATATTGTCGTCTATCATAGTATTGAAACTGTTTTTCATTTCCATCATCTGAAAATTGTTTAGCTAATTTTCTAAATTGTACTCTATCATCAAACCACTTTCCAAGGATTGCGGGAATCAAACCTACATTATCTGTTCTATATAAAATTCCATTAGAACTAATTGACACATTTGTTTTTTTAAAATAATCCTTCAATTCAACTTCTGTCAGCTTACCCTTTTCAACTTCATCTACTATGATGGTATATGTTTTTTTATTATTTTTGTCCATAAACTCGACAGGATCCCAACCGACAACCTTACCAATTTTTGTCTCAGGTGATATATTTAAAGACCTAATTACACTTGGATACATTGAAGTAATATCTAAATCATATACCCACTCATGTCGTCCGGGAATCGGGTCCTGAACATACGCCCCTGTAAATTTATCATCTTTCAACTTACTTTTCATCAATTTTCTAACATTTGGATTTTTATTAGGAACGACCAAATCTATTTTCTTACAATAGGCTAAAATAGCTCCTTCCAAATACCGAGAACTCATATAAATATCTTCATACGGTACGTGTCCAATATGACATATACCTCTGGCGACTTCAATATAATCCAGTTTTTTATCTAATTCCACCACGATATGAACATCATTTAAGTTATATTGTACAAACTTCTTTCTATCATCCTCATACAACTCATTTAATGTACCATCATAAGATACCTTTTTAATTCCAACTTCTAATTCACCGATTGCATCTAATCTATACGATGGTCGTAAATTTGGTGTGAATTTTTTATAGAGTGATAAATAATCCAGTGATGAAACCCCAGCAATCTCATATTTGCTTTTAAAATCAGACCATTTAACTATACCTATTGGGGAAAATAAATTAGAAAATTCTTGACCCATTATTTGAGTAGCTCTATTATACAAATATGGAATATCAAAATTATCTGTATTCCAACCAGTTATAATAGTTGGTCGTATCTCATAATACTTACCAAAGAAAACATTTAATAATTCTATTTCGGACTTGAATCCTACTATTGTGGTATTTCCATTTTTTAATATGTGAGTCCCGGTTGAATCAGATTTAATCTCTAATTTATTTTCAGGATCTAATGTGTAACAATAATATTCATCTGTTAAACTATCCCACAACGCAATAGAAGTTATCTTGTTTTCAGCTTTAGATGGTGTCGGAAACCCGTCTGTAACTTCAACCTCAATATCAAATATCATCGTTCTATGACCAACTGATGGTTCATCTGAATTCATATATTTATCAACCAATACTCTGGTAGTTGAAGCTATATCAGATTCGTATAATGATGGATCTTCTTTATCATATCTAAATACTTTCTTGACCATTGTACCGTCAAGTGTCGTGTATTGACCTGTTTTTAAAGGAACATATGCATATTTTTTATATCTGTATTTAGAATACCCATGAGTATCATCCCACAAGTGAATCGTTCTACCATCAAAAAATATATTTTGATAAATAACCCATACCTCTTCATTTACTTTAAAACTTATTGGGATTATATTGACCCAATTTAACTATATGAATATACGACAAATAATCGTAAAAGTCAAGCCCTTTTTGTAGATGATGGGGGAAATTTCTCTCCCCCATTACCATCTAATTTAGAATCTTACGGTAAGACCCATATTAAAGTACCGAGGTGTTCCGAAGAATACTTCTGCACTGTCTGCATCATGATCTTTATCATATGCATTATATTGACTATTATCTACGGCATCTTGAATATAAACTGCGTCTGTTAGATTAAAGACGTGGGCGAAAACTGATAGTTTTGTCCCGGCTATATCAACTGGTAGATTATAAGAGGCGTGTAGGTCGACTTTATTATAAGCCGGAGCCATCCACACTTGATCTCTGTCTGCATCACCACTTTTGATTTCACGAGCTCCTGGGCTCCAATCTGAGTAGTTTTTATCATACATATTAAATACACCCTGCACTTTCAATCCTGAGATTGGAGTTAGAGTAGCACCTAATACTAAACCTGTTTGTGGCATATCACCAACCCACAAGTCTTTTAGTGCATATTCGTAATCTGTCTGCTTAGTACCTGTTTCAGAATATTCTGTATAAGTACCTTTAGCATCATCTACGAATTTCCAATTACCGAAGGAAGCTGCAAAGTCTAACCTTAACATATCCAACAACTGTGCTGAACCTTCCATCTCAATACCACTATGGGATTGGTTAACACCAGTCAAGAAAATCACATCTGTATCACCAGAATCGCCTTGACCTGTGGTCACTGCCTTTGTGAGATTTCTGTCTTTCCATTGTGTGTTGTAGTAATTGACTTTTACTGCAAATCTTCCACTATTAAAATTAAGTCCGAATTCTGTACTTTCAAACTTCTCATTAACAGGATTGGATGCAACTGTACCATCATAATAAATAACATTATCCATGATGGGTGGTTTCTCTACATATCCTACATTTACAAACCCAACTAAGTTATCACTAATGTCATACATAACACCACCTTTAACTTGGACTGTTGAGATTGCATCCGCAGTTACTAATTCTTGAGCAACTGAGAATGAATCCTGATATGAATATGAGATTGAAGATACACCTGCCATACCATATGCATTAATTGGACCGGAAGAATAATTGCCTTGAGCATAATACCCAATCCAATCAACAGTAGTAACATTATTATAAGCAATCTTGTCACCAAGAGTTACTTTTTTACCACCATCTACATTCTTGTCTGCATAATCTATATAGTACTCACCACCAAGTAAGTCACGAACTTCACGTGCGTGTTCAATACCAGCAGTTCTCCAATCAATACCAAATTGAAGTTTTAAAGCGTCACTCACATCATAATTCAATTTAGAAATAGCACCAATCGTATTTTGACGATTAATACTGTTTCTTAGAATTCCGATAGATTGACCAACTTCTTTAGATTTGGTTTTCTTTTGGAAATAGTAAGATGTTTCATCACTTGAATTGATTGCGATAGTGGCATCCCAATCACGTGTCCAGGGAGATGGACCATAGTAAAACTTATGGTTATCTACATCACTTTTCCCTGTTGCATCACGAGATACAATTTTCCCATAAGTTCCTGTACCGCCACCAGAGCCACCTGACCAATATCCGATTGTGGACAACCGCATTTTATCGCTAATGGTCCAGAACCAGTTCATGTTCACCAATGGTTTATGGAAAAAGTTTTCTCTTTCATTCAAGAAATTAGGATTGTATCTATTGGTTGTCCTAGCACCATACATATACCAGTATTGTTTACCAGTATAAGATGAGTTAACAGGAGCCCAATTTTGATTAAATAATCGTCTGTCACCCCCATCACCTTCAAGTGATTGTGGACCAACTCCGAATTTATCTAATGCGTCTGTATCATAGTCGGATTGGCCTTTAGCAAAGTCTGGATCATACACAGCCATATTTTGCTTATACAGATTTTGACCATGACGTTGTGGAGCACCAATCGCGTATAACTCAAAACGATTATCTTTGTTTAGTGCGTAACTTGCACCAAAGTAGTATGCCCATGCATCAGTCCAAGTTTTATCAATAAGACCGTTACCAGTTTTTCTGACAATAGTTGTACTGAATGCGAACTTATCATTTATCAAACCTGTGTTGTAGTTGGCGGTTAATTTCTTAAATCCCCCCACACCCAATTCAGTTTTGACTTTCCCACCACGAGTTAATGCGGTAGGATCAGTAATGATATTCATAGTACCACCGATAGACGGAGTTGCTAAATTAACAGCACTCAATCCACGTTGCATCTGGATAGAAGATGTGGCATCGCCAACACCATCCCAGTTAGACCAATAGACCCAACCGTTTTCCATATCATTCTGTGGTACACCATTAATCATTACTGCAACATTCCGTTGGTTAAACCCTCGGACATTGATTCTTGCATCACCAGCACCACCACCCTGTTGGGTAGCATAAACACTTGGTGTAGTGTTTAGTGCCATTGGAATATCTTGTGATCCAAGTCGTACTTCCATGTCGGCTTTAGTAACTGTTGTGAAAGCCACCGGCGTTTTTTCGTCTGCTCTGGAAGCTAATACTTCCAATGCCGACATCTCAACCACACTAATTTCTAAACTGAAATTAAGAGTTGTGGTTACATCACCACTCACTTCTACCGTTTGAGATAAAGATGAGTACCCAATAACGGATGCCGTGATTGTATAGGAACCTGGTTCTAAACCAGTCAATGAATAAGTACCATCTGCTCCAGCAGCAGTACCTAATTCTGTCCCATCCACTACCACATTAGCTCCCGCCAAAGGTGTGTTGTCTACATCACTTACAAGTCCTGTTACTGATTGTGAAAATATCATAATCGGTAAAAAGAGTGCAACTAATATAGTTTTTAGATTACGTTTCATTTAACGTCTCCTCGTTGTTTGTTATGACACATTTTTCTACAGGTGTGTCAAATGCCTGTCCGCTTGTTTATCGTATGTGAAATCTTAACTTGTATATTCTTGGTCATCGTTGTCACCTGTTATTGGGATTATTTCGCAATAATCCGAATTACAAAATTTTTCCACGTCGGCTTCTTCACCTTCAATTCCTACAAATGATAATCTACCTAATTTATTCACCATTTTGTTATATGTCTTTTCATCGATGGCTTCATACGGCATTTGTGGGTATGCCCCCATTTCTACACGAGGTAGAA
>JACKQG010003510.1_pt1 | contig 19176 bp, 18 predicted proteins | sample 8237621 | NCBI WGS metagenome assembly JACKQG01 (sample SAMN15677084, study PRJNA649215) | marine metagenome | biome: marine; feature: Black Sea; material: saline water; isolation source: suspended particulate matter (SPM) from the Black Sea western gyre | collected 2013-06-09/2013-06-10 | depth... | reverse complement strand
ACAGAGATAAAAGTAGAAAGACAATGAGCGATGATTGTCATCCCCGCGCAAGCGGGGATCCAGAGAAATGGGACAATACTTTGTTTATATACTTGCGAGTAAGAAAAATGGAACCCTCTATATTGGAGTAACAAACAATTTGCTTAAGAGAGTTTATGAGCACAAAAATAATCTTGTAGAAAGCTTTACTCAGAAATACGACGTCCATAATCTTGTCTATTATGAAATTTTTAGGAATATCCAAGATGCTATCACCAGAGAAAAGAATATGAAAAAATGGAAAAGAAAATGGAAGATGGAAATGATTGAGCAATTTAATCCGAATTGGGAAGATTTGTATTATACTCTAATCACTTAATACATCGCTGACATTCCTGGATTCCTGCTTTCGCAGGAATGACAGAGGGAACTTTCTTTCGAGAATTAAGATAATATGAAAATTGTATTAGACATACTTGAAGAGCGGATTAGTGCAGCGATGGCGTCTGCTGCAGGTTGCGATAATTGTGCTGCAATAGTACGACCTTCTACGGACGCTAAGTTCGGTGATTATCAGGCCAATGGTGTAATGGGTCTGGCGAAAAAGCTCAAGACCAATCCCCGCAAGCTCGCCGAAGAGGTTGTGAAGAATTTGGACCTTAGCGATATTTGCGAGCCGCTCGAGATTGCCGGGCCGGGCTTTATCAACCTTCGATTAAAAACCGATTTCCTTGAAACGGCTGTAGTCGAAATTTATAACCACTACGTGCAGGAGGAATATCTTGGGCAAGTTCCTCGTTGTCTTCGGAGATTCGGCATTGATAAGGTCAGTAATCCAAAGACTATCGTCGTTGATTTTTCCAGCCCGAATATTGCCAAGCAGATGCACGTTGGCCATCTCAGAAGCACGATTATAGGTGACTGCATTTGCAATATACTAAGATTTCTGGGCCATGACGTTAAGCCCCAAAACCACATCGGTGACTGGGGTACACAATTCGGAATGCTATGTGCGTTGCTTAGTAGAAAACGAATCGAGATTGGCAAAACAGGTGAAAAAGTATCAAACACCATAATACTTGCGGATCTTGAGGCATTTTATAGAGAAGCCAAACAATTATTTGATACTGATGAAGATTTTGCAAATGAAGCTCGAGACGCAGTTGTTGGCCTCCACAAAGGTAATCAGCGATGGACTGAAATATGGAGACAGATAGTCCGCGAGTCAGAAAAACATCATCAGGAAGTATATCGAAAACTTAGAGTATATTGTCTTCACGATAGTAATACTCGAGGTGAAAGTGCCTATAAAGATGATTTGCCGGGAGTAGTTGCTGATTTGAAACAGAAGGGACTGGCAGTTGATTCAGATGGTGCGGTATGTGTATTTCCGGAAGGATTCAAGAATAAGGAGGGTCAGCCTTTGCCGTTTATTATTCAGAAGTCAGATGGTGCGTATCTTTATGCGACTACGGATTTGGCGGCTTTGCGATACCGTGTTAACGAGCTAAAAGCTAATGCTATCATTTACGTTACGGATTCCCGACAGAAGCTGCATTTTGAGATGCTGTTTGCGGTAGCGAAGAAGGCAGGCTGGGTCGGTGATGATGTTGAGCTTTCGCACGTTATGTTCGGCAGCGTTTTAGGGGAGGACGGCACGCCGTTAAAGACCCGCTCTGGTGAGAATGTGAAATTAAAAGAGCTGCTCGATGAGGCGGTTGAACGTGCAAAATCGGTAGTCGAAGAAAAGAATCCGGAGCTTTCGCAGGACGAAAAAGAGACTATCGCCAAGGCAGTCGGGATTGGCGCAGTCAAATACGCCGATTACTCAAACAATCGCACCAGTGACTATGTATTCAGTTTCGATAAGATGTTGGCAATGGACGGTAATACTGCTCCGTATATGCAATATGCTTACGCCCGCATTAAATCTATCGAGAGAAAGGCACTGGACAAAGATGTAAGTATTGAAAAAGAGCTTGAAAACCTACAGACTTTGAATTTAACCGAGCCGGCGGAGCTTGACCTTGCGAAGTACCTTGTTCGCTACGGCGAGGCGCTGCAGGCGGCAGCAGCCGATTACAGACCGAATTATTTGACCGCCTATCTTTATGAGCTTGCTCAGAAGTTCAGCGCGTTTTATACGAATTGCCCCGTCCTGAAGGCCGAGCCGGACAAAAGACCTACCAGGCTTTTGCTTTGTGATTTAACCGCAAAAACTATCAGGCACGGATTAAGTGAACTTTTGGGTATTGAAGTTGTCGAACAGATGTGAGGATTACTTATGAAAATCGTTCATGAAGAATTCCGCGTAAACACGCAAAGCCGCAACCAGATGATTGACATTACAAGCCAGGTTCGCTCGTTTGTCAGTCAATCGGGTATCTCAGACGGTGATGTCATAGTCTATTGCCCTCACACGACCGCGGGGATTACGATAAATGAAAACGCCGACCCTTCAGTGATACATGATATACTTTTGACTATGGAAGAATTAATGCCCCATCGGCGCCCGGGCTATCGGCATTCCGAGGGCAATTCAGATGCTCACTGCAAAAGCTCTCTGTTCGGCTGCAGCGAACAAGTCCTCATAAAGGACAAATCTTTGAGCCTGGGCACATGGCAGGCTGTTTTTTTCTGTGAATTTGACGGCCCGCGAAGCAGGAGGGTAGTGCTCCAAATCCGCGGCGAATGAAAAATATAAGTGACACTCTGAGCTTGATTGATTTGTCCAGCACTATGCGCATAAAAAGGGCGAGGGCGTGGTTCCGGCTGGGGGGGAGACCGGTGAACCACACTGCCTCGCCGAGGTCTATAAGGCTGTTAAAACAGCATTATATTTTAGGCAAATAATTAAAGAGCTAAAAAATTACGAAAATCCTGCAAAGCGAATAAATAACAGAACCGAAAAACAAGGGGTTTATTTCCACACCCCATCAAACCTCAATGGTGTTAGTATACAACTTATGGCAATAAAAAGCAAGTTTAAAAAACTTTTTTTTGTTTTTTTTTAGAACATTTTTCTGTCTGGATAGTATCTGTAAACCCTTAGATTCCAGGTGTTTGTGCTTGCCGGTTTAGTGACGACCGATAAGTCGTTGAAGTTGTCAATTCATAAGGCTTAGTGAATGAAAAAAGCGTTAAAAATCTTGCCTTGTTGGCTTTTATGCTGGTAAAAGTTTTAACAGATTGATATTTTGGGTATATACTTATGTTTGGAGTAGATTATTTGTTTATTTTTTGGTTGTTCAGCTATGATAAAAATTTCTGAGAAAACAAAACATGTTGAGGGCAACATTAACTCTGCCTGCGCCCGTGTCGGCAGAGATCCCAGTGAGGTAAAACTCGTTATCGTAACCAAGTCAGCAACAATCGAGGCCGTACAAGAAGTGATTCGTCTGGGCTTCACCGACCTGGGAGAAAATCGCGTTCAGCAATTAAAAAAAGTTTCCACTGAGTTAGATGATTTTTTCCGGAGACCAGAAGGCGAACCGCACCCGCCTAAAAACATCAATTGGCATATGATAGGCCATCTTCAGCGTAACAAGGTCAAGCATGTCCTGCCTATATCCTGTCTGATACATACGGTAGATACACTCCGTTTGGCCGAAGAAATAAACACTTCGGCGGCAAAGCTGAACTTATGCCCCAAAGTACTCCTTCAGGTAAATACTTCCAACGAACCGCAAAAATACGGTGTTCCGGTAGGTGCGGCAACACATCTGGCGGAGCAGATAGAGACGCTGCCGAACTTAAAACTGGTTGGTTTAATGACAATGGCCCCATTGACTCATAATAAGGATATTGTTCGAGCATGTTTTATTCGAGCAAGAGAATTATTTGTCGAGATGCGCGGAGAAAAAATTGTCGGTCATCATTTTACCGAGCTAAGTATGGGCATGAGCTCAGACTACAAAATCGCAGTCGAAGAGGGAGCAACCATCCTTCGTATCGGCTCGGCAATTTTCACCGGTTGATGTAGATTTTTTTTGGCCTGCTATATTCGTCCCGTTTGACCAACAGCAAAGTCTAACCATTTCTTTTTTTGTTAATTTCGGTTCCGATACTGATAAATGGTCTGAAAGACAACACCTGGGCGAACAGCACAAAATTGCCGGCCTTTACGAACATATAAAAAGCAAAAATAATTCAAAAGTACTGCCCTTAACAAGCCGAAAATTAGCTAATGGACAGCAATAAGATGTTAATGAATGGTATTTAACGGCGAAAAAATCAATGAAATACCGGAAATTAACAAATAGACGTCTGTTGAAGGTCTCATAATAAAATAAGAAGAACGAGTGAAATGGGAAAAATAAATTTACTTACCGCTATCGAACAGGACAAAAGCTTTACAGATGTTTTGTATTTAACAAATCAAAGCAATGTTCCGTCTGAAATAAAACGACTTTTGAAAAAAAGGAAGCTCTCTTACCACATTCTTCCAATAGACAAGTTTGCCAATGTGCGTGACAGGCTCTTTTTGATTGGGACCGTTATTATCGATACTAAGGAAGCGAATTCTTCACAGCAGCAACAACTGGCCCGAATCATCGAATCCCTTGAGATAGAAAATATAGGTATGATTATACTTACAGACCGCCAGGAGGTGCCTGTAAAAAGTTTTTCCATATCCCCGTCCAAAACGAGTTTTTCCATGGTCAACAGCATGGAGTCCGTTTCCACAGATGAGTTGTGGGCCAAAATAAGTGCAAATCTTGCGTATCGTAAACACAGCTCTGGAATTACGACAAAGCCATTGGTTCCACGAAAGCATGTGCTTAGAATTCACAGGAACAAACTGGCCGAACAGCTTTCAATGACGAAAAGCCTCGCAGATAATCTTGCGGAACAGCTTCGTTTAGCCGGTCTTGTGCAGCAGGATTTTCTTCCCACTCAGATCCCCAATACCGATGAAGTGCAATGGGCCAGTCTTTTTATGCCCGCCGAGTGGGTCTCGGGTGACATTTACGATATGGTCCGTGTCGATGAGCAGCACATCGGCTTTTATATAGCTGATGTAGTGGGGCACGGCATGCCTGCGGCACTGTTGACAATATTTGTAAAACAGGCATTGATGATGCGAGAAACTTACGAAAGCAATTACCGTATATTTCCACCTACGGAGGTTATAAGCAATCTGAACGTGCGAATGGCGGCGCAGAAACTCTCGGGTTATCAGTTTGCCACCTGCTGTTATTGTCTATTTAATACAAAAACACTACAGCTCACATACGCCCGTGCCGGGCATCCCTATCCAATCCTCATCAGGCCTGGACAGCAGCCCGAGCAGCTCCAGATACGCGGCTCCCTGCTGGGAGTTTTTGAACAGGCTGAATATACCCAGCAGACCGTGCAGCTTCAGCGCGGTGACAAGCTGCTGGTGTATTCCGACGGGGCAGAGCCATTCATAGGTAACTTCAATGACACAACCGGCTTTGGTTTCAGCGATGAATTTCTCGAAGTCAAAGATTTGCCTGTTGTAGAGATGATGGACAAACTTAACACGATTGCCCATAATCAGAAAATTGAGCCGTCTGAAATTGACGATATTACAATAGTTGCCTTTGAAATACTTCCTTAGATCAAGAGAACAAACCAGAAGCTCAAGTTTTTATTGTTTTCCCATTAATCGCGAACCTTGAGCGATATAGCTTCCAGAAAAGACAGGGCTGTCCGGCATAATTTACAATAGACATATAGCTGGATTTGTTAACTCACAGATGCTGCAAAAAAATTGTTTTGCAAAAACACTTCTTTTAGTTATACTCAATCGGATTAAGCAATACCTGTTGCATGGAAAGGTTGCGACGATGGCGGATAAAGATACTGATTTGAAGAAAATTAAAGAAATCATTGAGATAATGAAAGAGAATGAGCTTCTTGAAGTCGAAATAAAACATGGCGACGACAAGATATTTTTAAAGCGCTCACATCCTCATCCCCCTGTGGGCGGAGTACTAAGTGGCGTGCCTGCGATAAGGCCGGAACTTGGCTCGGCGCAACATATCCAGGCAGGAGGTGCTGAAGCTCTGATTCACACTTACGCCACTCAGGCCACTGGGTCTTCAGAAACTTTGGTGGAAATAAAATCACCTCTTGTCGGGACATATTACGCAACACCAAGCCCCGATTCCGAACATTATGTAGAAGCAGGCTCGACGGTCGATCCCCAGACGGTTGTATGCATAATCGAGGCAATGAAGGTTATGAATGAAATAAAAGCCGAGACCAGTGGCACGATTGTTGAAGTGCTTGTAACGAATGGCCAGGCCGTTGAGTACGGCCAGGTGCTTTTCAAGGTCAAACCGGACTGATAATTTGCTTTTGATTATTGAAACAAGGACGGCAGGATAATTGAATATTGAGGCATAACAAACAATAGTAAATAGACGATAGAAAATCATAAAATAAATTATGTTTTCAAGGATTTTGATAGCCAATCGAGGTGAAATTGCACTTCGTATCATTCGTGCCTGTCACGAGCTTAATATTGAGGCGGTTGTGGTTTATTCAGAGGCTGACAGGGACGCATCATATCTGCAGTTGGCCGATGAAGCTATTTGTATCGGGCCGGCCGACTGTGCAAAAAGTTATCTGAATATACCCCGTATTATAAGTGCCGCTGAGATTAGCGACGTTGAGGCGATTCATCCAGGTTATGGCTTCCTGGCTGAGAACATAAACTTTGCCCAGATATGTCGAGACTGCGGTATAACATTCATTGGCCCTCCCGTTGAGGCGATGCAGCTGCTTGGCGATAAGATCCAGGCCCGCAAGCTGGCGAGCAAGGCGGGTGTTCCGATAGTGCCCGGTTCCGATGGCGCTCTCGATACGGAGTCGATGGCGCTGGAACTGGCAAACAAGATGGGTTATCCTGTAATATTAAAAGCTACCTCCGGCGGGGGTGGACGGGGGATGAGAGTTGTCCATAACGACATTACCCTGCGCTCGGCATTTAATTCAGCCCGAGCCGAAGCCGAAGCCGCCTTTGGTGACGGAAGCATCTATCTGGAAAAGTTTATAGTTGAGCCTCGTCACGTCGAAGTCCAGGTCATGGCTGACGCACACGGCAACGCTTTACACTTTTATGAAAGAGACTGCTCCATTCAGCGAAGACATCAAAAGATGATAGAGGAATCACCCTGTCCAGTCCTGGATAAGCAAACAAGAGGGCAACTTGCCGAAGCCGCCTTGAAGATTATAAAAAAGGCCAAATATGTTAATGCGGCGACAGTTGAGTTTCTTTTAGACAACGATAAAAACTTTTATTTCATTGAGGTGAACACTCGAATTCAGGTCGAGCATCCCGTTACTGAAATGGTTACCGGCCACGACTTGATTAAGTGGCAGTTGAAAATTGCGGCCGGCCTGCCTATGAAGCTCAACCAGAAAAACATTAAGCATACGGGCGTGGCCATTGAATGCCGGATTAATGCCGAAGACCCTGAAAATAATTTTGCACCTTCACCGGGCAAGATTACCCGTTTAATTCTACCCGGCGGCCCCGGCGTTAGAGTTGATACGCACGTTCATCAGGGCTGGACCGTATCGCCGACCTACGATTCGATGATTGCCAAACTCATTGTCCATCAAAGAACGCGGACAGAAGCCATTGCTACAATGAAAAGGGCTTTGAGGGAGTTTATTATCGAGCCGATCAAGACAACGATACCCGCCTGCCTTGACATCCTCTCTCACAATCTTTTCGTCAAAAATAAAATCGATACCGGCTTTGTCGAACGAAATTTCTGATCTACCAGCTTGTCAATTCCTTTAAGCAGAAATAACCTGGTCATGCAAGCCGGGCAATATTCACTTGTGTACTAATCCTTACTATCAATCCGGTGTGCGCTGGGAGTTAATTGCGGGGCAATTGCCTTTAAGGGAAACAATACACACAAAACGAAAACAACCTGACTGGTGGTCTCAAGAGATGCTTGTAAATCTATTGCATTTCTGTGGAAATCAAGAGCCAACCGATAGCACAGTCATTGAGTTAAAAAAGTCGTAGTACTCAAAATGACGGTGCCACCAATTGGCTCTCGCTAATTTTTCTAAGGCTTTAAGCTATCCCTGGTGATGATGAACAGGTTGTCTTCTATGAAACAGGAAGAAAATAATCGCCAGTGCAATCAGGCCGACGAGGCCGTTGTCACCCAGAGTGCCAAGCAGGACGGTGATGTTTGAAACTATTCCGTTCTCTCCACCAAAGAAGGGAACCGTTTGGCCAAATAGGATTTCAACCGTAATCCCAAGGGCAATCAGCAATAAAAATATTTCAGTAATCTCGCCAACCCATCTTTTTGCTTCTTCAAGAAATCGCATCTTTACTCTCCTAAATTTAAGTAATAAAAACAACGAATTACTATCACACTGAAAAATGTTCTCGGCATATTTTATAAAACTTCTTTAATTTATGGATAGGATTTGAACAGACATTGCGGCCGACAAAAGTCCCGTATATTTGGGTATTTCGATATAAATATTAATAACAACCTGCATATCAGTATTGAAAGGGCGGTTAATCGCCGAGTTGCCGACGAGGAGAAATTATGAGGATATTTGTTAACATATTTTATAATTTTTGCTTTATTTCTTTAATCCGTCAAGCGGAGAATTGTTGGAAAATAAAGTAGTTTTTTTACATCTCTGTGAATTGGGGATACAGAAATGCGTAGTGAAACAGTTTAAGATGTATTCTCCAATTCAAGCAGGGTTCTTACTGTAAGGGTGAGTGTTGCCTGGCTGACTTGAAAGCCTATTATCATCAATCGCTCTCAATTTCTGCGATAGGTGGATTTTTTCCTCGAAGATATGGCTAATAAGCTTGCAGAGCACGCTGATTTTTTGATTACCAGGAGTTAAAATGGGCAATTTGCACTTGACTTGGCATGTTAAAATAGGATATAATTTGATATGTTTACAAACATTATATCCTTTATTTTACGTATTTCGCTTATTGTAGTACTTTGGGCCTTTGTTTGGCGTCTTATACAGCCCAGAACTCAACTCATGCGCATATTGAGGGCCGCAGTGCTCCTGCTCTGCCTTTTAGGTATTTTGTTTATATTAAGAAATACGGGTCACTGATTAAATATCCTGCATTATGTTAATCATCAGTAAGTCGTCAATCGGGCAACAAACAGGGAAATATTAAGCGAGTAATTATTTTTCCAGCGCAATTAAATCTTCATAGGTCTCGCGTTTTCCTATGACAGAGAATTTGTCGCCGTCAACAAGCACTTCGGCGGCTCGTCCGCGAGCGTTGTAATTGCTGCTCATAGTAAAGCCATAAGCACCGGCGGTAAAGACAGAGACTAAATCGCCGCGTTTCACTTCCGGTAAAGCCCTGTCTTTGGCAAAGAAATCGGCGCCTTCGCATATCGGCCCGACAACATCAACAACTTCAGTGCCGTCAAGGTGCAAATCCTTTTCCCGCTGTGGCGGAACAAACTTTTGATCAACCTTTGCAGGCCAAATGAAATGGAATGCGTCATATAGCGATGGACGAATCAAATCGTTCATCCCTGCATCGACTATAACAAATTTTTTCCTGCCACCGTGCTTGATATAGAGCACGCGAGTTAACATTACTCCTGCGTTTGCGCAAATGCTTTTGCCCGGCTCAAGGATAAGTTTGATGTTCTTGTCTTTCAGCAGCGGTACGATTCCTGAAGCATATTCTGCTGCTGAAGGGACGCTGTTGGATTCGTAATCGGCGCCGTAGCCCCCGCCAAGATCGATAGCTTCTATAGTGTGGCCATTGCTGCGGAGCTTGTCGATAAGGGGCAGGGCTTTTTTAACAGCTTCAACATACGGGTCAATCTTTTTGCCGCCAGTTCCCAGGTGGACATGAATTGCGCAGAGATTTACCGCGGCGTTGTCGCCGTAATCGGAAAAGACTTTCAGTGCCCGCTCGATATCGACTCCGAATTTTGTTTCTTTTTTACCTGTTTTCAGAAAAGCATGAGTTTTATATTCAACATCGGGATTTACACGCAGAGCCGCCTTGGTTTGTTTTCCCTGTTGACAGGCTAAACGAATGAGGTTTTCAAGTTCCGCCTCTGATTCGATATTGAAATAACCAATGTCCGCTTCTAATGCCTCAACGATTTCAGAGTCGGTTTTACCGACACCGGCATAGACGATTTGTGAAGGATCGCCGCCGGCCTGCATAACACGGTACAACTCCCCGCCGCTGACGATATCAAATCCGCTGCCAGCCTCGGCCATAAATTTGAGAATATTTATATTGCCGCAGGCCTTGACGGAATAGCAAATCGTGGTATCGATCTGGCTGTATGCCTGCTGAATTTTGTGCAGATGCTCTATGAAGGTGGCCTTACTGTAGATATACACCGGAGTACCGACCTCCTGTGCGATTGTCTCAACGCTTACGTTTTCCGCGAACAAGTTGCCTTCTTTGTACTCAAAATAGTCCATATTTTTGTTCTCTTTGCAAATAAACATATAAAATTAACAGAATTCACGTCAATATCGGCCAATATTATAAAGAATTATTCGCCAATTGCAAGAATGCGCTTACTAACGAGATGCAGGAGGAATTGTTTCATTCGGAACTGTTGTGAAGCAGCTATACGCGTGGTTCTGCAAATAAAAAAATGGAAGGGTTTGTATTATTAACAAAACCTTCCATTTTCGCATAACATGCCGCCGCTGATTGCGGCTCAAACAACTCGCCAAAAACCATGCGAGCTTTTGATCAAGTTGCTACGCTATTTTTTCTTCTTTGCAGCTTTCTTCTTTGTTGCTTTCTTCTTCGTTGCTTTTTTCTTTGCTACTTTCTTCTTTGCTTTCTTCTTTGCCATTATTGAGTCACCTCCTTTTGGCTGACCAAAAATCCTTTTTACGTTTTCTTACTTAACATTACGATAGCGTTTACAATAAAAAACTTTGTTAAAAAAATATACAAAAAAGTAAATTATTTTTCATATTATTTTTTATCGACTAAAAGTTTAACAATACTTGATAAAAATATTGTCTTGGGTATTTTACATAACTTCATATTTTGTTTACCATAGACATTAATTAAATGATGAAAAATGTTTTACTATATCTCACGTTTTTAATAAAACTGAAAAAGTTGCTTTGTTTGAATTAGCCTTGCAGGAAGCGATTTATTTAACTTATAGAGAAAATTCGGCGTTTTTGATTATTAAAAAAGGTTTTTGTTATGTCACTCAGTCATATGTTTTTATGGGTTGATGTAAAGCGATAAGAAAATAAAAACGACTTTACAATTTAAATGTTTTACTGTTTGTCGACATTATTTCCTGTTAAAGTATTTTAATATCTTTTGTAATATTTTTTCAACAAAACACATTTTAGCTGTTAATTATTTATGTTAAAAAGAAAAATAGCTTTGTTTGGCGGCACGTTTGATCCGGTTCATCTCGGTCATACTACTGTTGCTGAAGATGCGGCCAGGCGCATTGGCGCAGAGAAAATCATTTTCATTCCTGCAAAGCGTTCTCCGCTTAAAGGTTTTCTGCCAAAAGCGAATGACAAACATCGGTTTAAAATGATAACTCTTGCAATTGCTGAACAAAGGACTTTCGAGGTCAGTGATTGCGAATTGAAAAAACCTGCGCCGAGCTATACCTTAGAGACAGTAAGGCAGTTTCAGGACGAATATGGTGGTGATACTTTAATGCATTGGCTCGTCGGCGCCGACAGCATAGATGATTTAATGTATTGGTACCAGATTGTCGAGCTGATTGATACCTGTATTCTTACTACTATGTACCGGGCAGGCTGCGTGCCACCCGATTTTAGCAAATATGAGCCTCAATGGGGCCCTCAACGCATCGAAAAACTCCAGCAAAATATCATCCAAACCCCTTTGGTTGATATAAGCAGCACGAAAATACGGGATAGATTAGCTGCCGGGAGGGATATAACTGATATGCTCAATCCATCCGTTGCTGAATATATCCGCAAACATGGTCTTTACCAGTCAAAGTCAACAGCGAATGGCGAATAGCGCGTATATTATTGGGACATGCTGTTTGTTTCAATTGATTTTAGCAGCCACTTATACCAGTCGTCCATACCTTGGCCGGTTTTGGCTGATATCGGGAAAATCTTAATGTCTTTATTTAGTTTGCGGGCATCGGCTATTACTTTTTCGAGATTAAAATCCACATGCCCGCCTGCCAACAAATCAATTTTGTTTATAAGGAGCACCTTTGACTTTGCAAAAATGGCGGGATACTTTACCGGCTTATCATCACCTTCTGCAACAGAGAGCACAACTATCTTGCCGGCTTCTCCGAGCTGAAAAGCCGATGGACAAACCAGATTGCCAACATTCTCTATAAGAATCAAATCCAAATCATCGACAGGTAATTGTTTGAGTGCCCGGCTTATCTGCGGCGCTGATAAATGGCAGGCGCCTTCGGTGTTTATCTGAATGGCCGGAGCTTCGGTCGCTCTGATTCTCTCAGCGTCTATATCGGTCTGTATGTCGCCTTCAATAACGCCGACTTTAATTTTACCCTTTAAGTCGCTTATCATTCTGACAAGGATTGTAGTTTTGCCCGAGCCGGGTGATGATATCATATTCAGGCATAATTTCTTCCGCTCGTTTAAAAACAGAATGTTTTCAAAAGCATGCTTTTCATTTTCGATGAGAATTTTCTTACCAATGTCAATCTTTTTCATAGTATTAGTCCGTTTGTAATTCTATTTCTTCAAGTATCAAAGGTGCATCAGGCATCAGCACAAAATCTTCACTGCCGCACTTCGAACATTCCGGAGACGAAAATTCGATATCGAACTTTTCATTACATTTCCTGCATTGAGCCTGTATCGGCTTGTGCTCTACTTGAAGTTTCATACCTTCATACGATGTGCCTTTAGTGATTGCATCGAAAGCAAAACAAAGCACTTCGTCATTGATAGGGTTAAGCGTCCCGCAACTGATTCTGGCGCCGACGGGCCTGGCGTTATGTTTTGCGGCTTCATCTGATATTATCGTAAGCAGGCTCTCGGCCACCGACATTTCGTGCATCAGCATATCCTCGGCAGTTCCCGCCCGTACGGCATCTGCACAATTCTTTTTCCGCCTATTTGCGTTATCATTTCCACCAGAGGCACATCACTGCTTTGGCAAACTTCACCGATTACTTTTGCATCTTTACCCAACGGATGATTTTTGCAAATTCTCATGCAGTCATCCACTGATTCCGGCGAGACAATCGCTATAAATTTACCTTCATTTGCGATTGTCAGCACGTCGAATCCAAGCATATCGGCGGCCGCCTGCACCACGGGCTTGATCGGTATATCAACTTCGCGAATTTCTATGCTCAACCCGCTGCTTCTCGATATTTCATTAAGACTCGCGGCCAGGCCGCCTCGCGTCGGATCCCGCATAAATTTTATGCCGCTCGTATTTTCCAAAAGTTCGCAGGTTAAGCCCGCCAGAGCTGCACAGTCACTTTGCATTTGCGATTGAAATTTGATGTCCTCCCGCTGTGAAATAATAGTCATTCCGTGATCGCCTATAGAGCCGTTGATAATGATTTTATCCCCGACGGCTATCTTCGCAAATCCCATATCCGCGCCGGTCAGCTTTATTCCGATCCCCGCCGTGTTTATAAAAATCCTGTCGGCGGCACCGGCTTCAACCGTTTTGGTATCGCCGGTAACAATATTGACATTATTTTGGCGGGCGGTTTCGCCGATACTGGCTAAAATCCTGTCGAGTAATTTAAATTCAAAACCATCTTCGATTATCAATGACAACGAAAGAGCTACAGGCCTCGAACCGGCGACAGCTAAATCATTTACTGTTCCGCAGACAGCTAATTTTCCGATATCCCCGCCGTTGAAGAATAATGGTTTTACAACGTAGCTGTCGGTAGTAAAGCACAGCGAGTTCGAAGTGACATTCAGCTTTGCCGAATCCCCCAACTCCGACAGAGTTTCATTATTTAAGCTTGGCAGAATATGATGGCGGATTAGGTCATCCGTTAGTTGTCCGCCGCCGCCGTGTGCAAGCAGGATTCTGTCGTTTTTAGCTTCAGTCATCAGTTAATGTGCTCTTTCCCGGCCGTATTTAAACCACGCCGCACAAGCCCCTTCGGAGCTTACCATACAAGGCCCAATAGGTTCCTGCGGTGTACAATTTTTTCCAAATAGTCCACATTCTGTTGGGTCTATCAATCCGCACAATACTTCACCACATCGACATCCTGTTTTTTCTTCGCTTGGTATTTCGTTGATTTTGAATCGTGTAAAGGCGTCGAATCGGCTGTATTTTTCTTTTAATTTGAGCGTGCTTTTGTTTATCTTTCCAAGTCCCCGCCAGTAGCCGTCAACCGCCTCAAAGCACTCGGCTACGATTTTTTGTGCAGCGATGTTGCCTTCTTTGGTAACCACCGCATCATATATTGATTTTAATTCGGCTTTACCTGATGCGAGCTGCCGGCAAATTTCGCCGAGCCCTTCCATTATTTGCAGCGGTCCAAAGCCGGCCACAACGCACGGCCGATTAAAATCTTCCACAATCTCGGCAAAAGCCCCGTACCCGATTATCACACTGACGTGCCCGGGACAAAGAAAGGCATCTATCTTGTCATTTTTTGCGCTCAAAAGTGCCCGCATCGCGGGAGTAACCAGTTTGTGTCCGCTCAAAATACAGAAATTATCGACTCCCTCTTCAGCCGCCTCTTTTACTACCACGGCGGTGGCCGGAGCAGTGGTCTCAAAACCTACCGCAATGAACACGACTGTTTTATCAGGATTGTCTTTAGCCAATTGCAGTGCATCTTCACTGCTGAGAACAACTTTGATGTTGGCTTTTGCCTGCTTTCTTTCGAGCGAGCTGTTTTTGCCGGGAACTCGAATCATATCACCGTACGTGGCGATTAAACAATCGTCTCGGTCCGCTAATTGCAGAACGATATCGATATAGCCCTGGTCTGTAACGCAGACGGGGCAGCCCGGCCCGGATAAGAGTTTCAATTCCTTCGGCAAAGTTGACCTTATACCGCTTCGGAAAATAGAGACCGTGTGAGTACCGCAAACCTCCATTATATTAATTTGCCGGCCTAATTGCTTACAGGCGGCCTGGCAAAGATTCTGTGCTTTGTGAATTCTATCGAGCATAATTTAACGCTGTCATTCCTGTGCGAACATAGGTCCCGTTGCTGTCCGTAATAACGCTTATCCGGAAATCTTATCTGGTGTGTCCTGGAGTTCGTTAATTTCTGCAATAATCTGCCAGGTCTTTTTTGCTTCTTCTTCATCGACGAGTGAGATGGCAAAGCCGGCATGTATCAACACCAAATCCCCTAATTTGGCTTCCGGCAGAAGGGTAGTTTTGGCCTTCCAGCGGTTGCCCATAGCATCTACAACAGCCCTGTCCCCATCCAGTTCAATTATTCTTGCCGGTATTGCCAGACACATATGTTACCTCATTGTTCATATTTTAGTATTTCATCATGGCGGTACCCTCAAACTTGTTTGGTGGTGCTTCAACTGAGCTTTGCGGCGATTGCCGCCTGGCCCAGCGATATTCCACCATCGTTCGACGGGACGTCCTGATTAAATAATACGGAAAAACCAGCTTTTTTCAAGAGTTTAATGCAGCGAATAATCAAATATCGATTACAAAACACTCCGCCGCTTAGTGCAACCGTATTTAATTTTGTGCTTTCTCTCGCTGAATTGGCCATTTCGAGCAGGCCTGCGGCAAGGCAGTTGTGAAATTTTGATGAGATAACTGCGACGCTCATGTTGTCTCTGATGTCAGTTATTAATTGCTTAATCATCCTGCCAAAATCAAGCTGCACAGGCTCGCCGGAGATGTTTATTAGTTCAAAATCATAATGCTCTTCAATCTCGTCGGCAATTGCCGCCTCCAGTGCCATCGGTAATTGTGCTTCGAAATTGTTATAGCTACCTAAGCCCAGCATGGCGGCAACCGCATCGAAAACACGCCCTAAGCTTGAAGTCTCTACGCAATTGACACTCTTTTCAAGCTGTTCTGATATAATATGCAGCCTGTTTATATCAGGCTCGATCCGTTTGAGAAGCCACTCGAATTCCCGTAAATCAAATTTTCTGCCGTATACTTTTTGTAATAATGACAGAGCAGGTCTTATAGCTTCTTTGCTTGCCTTATCTGCTCCTGCCAACTGGTAATAAGCCAAATGGCCGAACCGCTCAAATTTTTCCAATGATGCTATCAAACACTCGCAGCCCCAGACAGCTCCATCTGTTCCGTAGCCGGTACCATCCGCTGCCAATCCGATGACCGGCCCGCCAAGACCGTGCTCAGCCAAAACTGAGGCAATATGAGCCCAGTGATGTTGAACTTTGATTACTTTCGGACCGGCCTGCGACAGGGCATATTGCGTGGAAAGATAGCCGGGGTGAAGGTCGCATGCTACAATTTCCGACTTAACTTCGAATAAATTTCGCAGATGTTCGATTGAATTGATGTAGTGATGATAGACCTCTGCGTCTTCGAGGTCGCCTATATGCTCACTACAGATAAACTGATTTTGTTTTGCGAAACAGAAAGTATTTTTTAAATCCGCTCCCGCGGCGAATATTTCCCGCCGACAGTTTTGTTCTGCAAAGATTGGGCCCGGCACATATCCTCTGGCCCTTCTTAAAAGAACCGGTTTTTCGCCTATAAGGTGAACAATCGAGTCATCAACCTGTCTGAAAATTTCCCTGTCGTGCATTAAAAAAGCATCCGCAATGTAAGCCAGCCGCTCAAGAGCCAATTCGTTTTTACAAATCAACGGTTCGTCGGAGATATTACCGCTGGTCATTACCAGAATATCTATTCCGCGGGCATTTAACTGTTCGAATAAAAGATAGTGTAGCGGTGCATAACAAAGCATAAAGCCATAAGTATTAACACCCTCGGCAACCGATGGAGCTATGTAGCAGTTTCTTTTTTGAGGCAACAAAACAATCGGGCTTTGCGGACTCTTTAAGAGCTGCTCTGCTTGTTGGCTAACAAGTGCGTATTTTTTTACCTTTTCAATTGAATCGGTCATCATAGCAAACGGCTTATGGTCCCGCTTCTTGCGAAGCCGCAATCTTTCGACAGCCTTGTTGTTAAGAGCATCGACCGCTAAATGAAACCCGCCGATACCTTTTATTGCCACGATTTTTCCGGCCGACAATAAGCGCGCGGTTTCGGCGATAACCTTATCGGTTTGTGTTTCTATTGTTTTTCCATGTTTGTCTGTCAGCCGGACTGCCGGCCCGCATTCACCACAAGCAACCGGCTGGGCATGAAAGCGACGGTCGGTAATCTCTGTATATTGAGCGGCACATTTTTCGCACATCCTGAAGACAGACATCGTGGTATTAGATCTGTCGTATGGAATATTTTTGACTATTGAATATCTCGGCCCGCAGTTGGTGCAGTTTATAAACGGATAGCCATACCGAAAATCTTCTTTGTCCGCTATCTCGGTAAGGCAATCCCGGCAGGTGGCGATATCAACGGTTACCTGCGACAGCGGCGTTCCTTGCGAATCACTGGTTTGTATGGTGAATTTGCCTTCTGCTTCGAGAACCGGCATCTCAACCACATCGCAGGTTTTTATTTTTGCCAGAGTCGGTTTGTCGGAATCCGACTGCAATCTGGCTAAGAATTCATCTATTTTTTCTTTTTTGCCCTGTAATTCGATGGTAACGCCTTTTGTGTCGTTATATACAACACCGTACAGACCCAAATCGCGCGCTAATCTATACACAGCCGGCCTGAAACCTACCCCCTGTACCCGGCCTGTTATGAATATTTTTTGTCTTTTAATCACAATCTTTTTTTCTTAATATTCTTTATTGATTACTTACCGATAATTATTTAGAATACAAATAAAAGATAAGAATAGTAAATAGAAAATAACAAATAATAAATCAACCGGGGCCATAGCTCAGTTGGGAGAGCGCTTGCATGGCATGCAAGAGGTCGTGGGTTCGAATCCCATTGGCTCCATTTTTATATCTTCTTGCAATCCGAAGATTTGCGAGCAATCATTTCTCTGTCATCTGTCTAAAGCAAATAATGATTTTATTAATAATTAACGTCGTGTATAGGTTTTTAGAAATCACGATTATTAGCCTGAAAACAAGGTTGTTTTTTCGGCCTCTGCCCAAAAATTAGGATTAGTTTCTTAAAAAATACTTGTAAATAGCGTTAATAGTTAATAACCGTAAAAATCCTGCATATTTTACTTGCAAAGTCTTAATTTATGTGATATTAATACTGTGGCGTGGTTTTATTCCAATGTTTGTGCGAGGTAACATTGATATAATTATGTTTGAGACAAGAAAACAACTTGGAATTGGGAATAAACATTCCACCTTAGTTAACCCCCTGATCCAGCTTGAGCAGCTTGAACCGCGGATTCTGCTTTCGGCGGATAGTTTACTTAATATTAATCCTGATCCACTTCAGGATACCCTTCTTAACAATACGCAGCAGGAAATTCAATATGCTGAGCTGCTGAATACAAACGAACAGGTTGAGGAGCAGATTAGCCTAGAAGTTGCCCAGCCTGTCAATCCCGACATCGAAGCTTATAAGCCAGTCTTTACTCTATTAGTAGATGATGCTGATGCAAATGACGGGTCAGCCGGTGCGGATTTGGGTATTGATAATATTGGTTCTGCTCAAGTCAACAATGATGTCGTTTTGCTCTTGAGTGATTCAGACGGAGATATAGAAAGCCTTGGTATAACTGAAGGCTACATTCCGCTGATTTATAACGATGATAATATAAGCATTGAAGAAAACACCTCTATCGAGATCAGGGGACCTCCAGTTACACTGGGCGATATGGCCATACAAGGCAGCTACCTGACAGGGAATCTCCTTCCGGTTCAGAATAGTGCCATTGTATTGCCAGAAGGGCAGATTTTGTTCTTAGGGTCCGGGCCAACTCCTTCGGAGTTAAACTTGGCCCTGCCTACAAATATTGATGCTGCCGATACACTTAATACAGACCAGTTATGGTCTGGGGGTGGTTTAGGCTTAGACTTGACTGGAAACGGTTTGGCTGTGGGTATCTGGGAAGCCAGCGATAGCACCGGCGAAAGTCATGTACGCCCTACACATCAGGAATTAGCTGGTAGAGTAATATTTGGTGACACATCCGGTATTTCTACTTTTTCTAATCATGCTACTCATGTCGCGGG
>JACKQG010003509.1_pt1 | contig 19178 bp, 16 predicted proteins | sample 8237621 | NCBI WGS metagenome assembly JACKQG01 (sample SAMN15677084, study PRJNA649215) | marine metagenome | biome: marine; feature: Black Sea; material: saline water; isolation source: suspended particulate matter (SPM) from the Black Sea western gyre | collected 2013-06-09/2013-06-10 | depth... | reverse complement strand
AGACATTTTCATCGGAAATCCCAAGGACCAGGCCAACAAAAGTGCTTATTGACCCGCCAGAACCAATGGCCAAAATACTATTGCCGGTGCTTCCCATGGCCTTGATCTGCTCTTGAGCGCCTTGGACTCGGGCTTTAAACTGCACCCAGGTTTCAGGAACCCCTGGGATACTGTCAGACGTCCATGCGTTAAGAACCTGGCGGAGCAGTCGATAATAATTCTTCTTATCGGTAGGATCTTTCATCACGCTTTGAAACAACGGAGTATCACCGTGAATCATCCCATAAGCCTCCGTCATGTCGACGAAATTGTACTCATTGAGCCCGGGCAGCACTAACCGATCACTGCCATCTATTCCCAAACCCTCACAAATACCATCCATCGTTTGATGATGGCGGTGCATATCCCCTACCACTAATTGATCAAAACGCATATTCCGTAACTTAAAATGCTCGCCCAAAAAACGCGATTGCTGATGGCCTAGATCTGACAACTGATCGTAATTTGTCGACCCAAAAGAGGCCTGCGCATGGCGCACGAGGTGGAGTTCACTCATTAGACTTTCCTAGCATTAAAGTAAGTACGTTTATTCCCGAGCGTATTTAAACGCAAAACACTATGGGTTAATAGGGATAACAGCAGCATATTTCATATTCACCTTGCTTATAAGGGCATAAACGCTAGGTAATTACAAAATAGACGTTATGTACTACATCCACTCTATAACAGGGTGGGTAGTCTCGAGTGACTAGCGATTAACAGGTTGCTTTTTAATGCTCTGATCATCATTAGCTAACATTCACAACAATTCATGATTTAGCTTAAATGAAGTGTAAATAAACTATAAAAATGAACTACTTAGGCGTATACTGCGCGCCCTAATAATCCAGGGCTTAAAAACCCCAAGCCACAGGTAAATTAATGTCGTCAATTGACTTCGCATCACTGGGTATTTCTGCCCCTGTACTTAAAGCCGTTCTGCAACTCGGCTATGAGCAACCGACCCCAGTTCAAGCGCAATGTATTCCTATTCTTTTGAACGGTAAAAACCTGTTAGGAACGGCACAAACTGGTACGGGCAAAACAGCCGCCTTCGCTCTGCCTTTTTTGAGCCAACTGGATGATAAGCAAAAAACACCGCAAATCTTAGTATTGACCCCAACTCGCGAATTAGCGATTCAGGTAGCAGAGGCTTTCCAAAGCTACGCCAAGCATATTAAAGGTTTTCACGTCCTTCCTATCTATGGTGGAGCAGATATAGGCGGCCAACTACGAGGCCTTAAGCGCGGCGCTCAGGTTGTCGTAGGAACGCCAGGTCGTATGCTCGATCATCTGCGTCGACGCAGTCTGGATCTGAGCCAAGTCAGAGGATTAATCCTCGACGAAGCGGACGAGATGTTACGCATGGGTTTCATTGACGATGTAGAAACCATCCTTGCTAAGACACCCAATGATTGTCAGCGAGCGCTATTTTCAGCCACTATGCCACCCGCTATCCGTAGAGTGACCCAGAAATACCTTGGTGATGCGGAAACCATCAGCATCGAGAATAAAACAAAAACCGTAGAGCGCATTGAGCAACAATATGTGACCTGTAAAAGCCATCAAAAGATGGATGCCTTAACACGCGTGCTCGAAGTTGAGTCTTTTGACGGCATGATCATCTTTGTACGCACCAAATCGTCAACTGTCGACATTGCCGAACGCCTTGAAGCGCGAGGCTTTTCGTCTGCAGCCCTTAATGGCGACCTAAGCCAAGCTATTCGAGAACGCACCATTAATCGTCTTAAGAAGGGTCAAGTGGATATTGTTGTTGCCACAGACGTTGCTGCACGCGGTTTAGATGTTGAGCGTATTAGCCATGTCATTAACTTTGATATCCCCTATGACAATGAGTCCTATGTACATCGAATAGGCCGTACAGGTCGAGCTGGACGAGATGGTAAGGCAATTCTTTTTATCACGCCTAAAGAAAATCGTTTATTACGCTCTATCGAGAAATCAACACGTCAAGTCATTAAACCAATGGCCATGCCTAGCAATGAAGAAGTTAGTGGTCAGCGGATACAGCAGTTCACTGAACAACTACTGAAAACCATGGAATTACCTAAGTTAGATAAATTCCGCTCTCTGATCCAGCAGTTAGCTGACGAAAATGAATTAGATATGGCCCATGTCGCAGCTGCCTTGGTCTTTGAGAATCAAAAAGAACGGCCACTTTTCCCTAAACTTGAAACCATCACTGCACCTACCAGTAAAGATCGCGACAGAGATTCAGGTCGAGAGCGCAACAGAGACCGCGGTGATAGAAATAAAGACCGTGGTGACCGCAAAGAGCATCGCGGCCAGCGTACAGAGAACCGGGACTCGCGCGCAGAACCGCGAAGAGATCGCTCAGAACAGCCCAAACGTGAGTCCAAAGCGAAGGATGCCGACGCTAATCGTGATGGTGTTCCAATGGTCACTTATCGCCTAGAAGTTGGTAACAATGACGGTATTTCACCAAGTAATATCGTCGGCGCCATCGCTAACGAAGCCGATATTGAAAGTCGCTTTATTGGTGAGATCAAGCTGCATGACGACTACAGCACAGTTGACTTACCTGAGGGCATGCCTGCTGACCTATTGAACCATTTAAAAAAGGTTCGAGTTTGCGCCAAACCCATGCGAATCAGTGTGCTTGGTGGAAGTGGAGGTGGAAGTAGCAGTGACAGCGTGCAACCATACGTAGAGAAAGTGGCTAGCCCACGTAAGCGAAAAATTGCGGACAGTGATGACAAGAAAACTATCTCTCGCAATGTCGAGAATAAACGCACTGCAGAGCCTAAAAAGCCAGCAAAGAAGGTCTTTACCGGCAGTAAAAAAACCTTTGATAAGGACTCAAAATCAAAACGTAGTGATCGCAGTGATCGCAGTGCTCCGAGCAACGATGGCAGTGCACCCTTAAAAAAGAAAAAGACCTATACCAAGAAGCCTAAGCGTTCGTAATAAGCTGATCAATCTGGGTCAACTGAGAAACGATAGTATCGCCATTGATGTGAATAGATTTAAAATATTCTTCAGCCATCGGTGCGATACTGCAGACCGCGGGCAGTTCAGCCGCCTCTTGGCAGATCTGTTTAATTTGCGGTAAGAATAGAAACTGCAACCACTGAATAAACGTTAGCGTATCAACAGCGAAGGGTTCAACGCTACTTAAAGCATCATTAGAGGGTGTTTGAGCCAACCATAACTCTTCCCTCTGGAGGCCTTCTTCGAGCGTCTTGAGCATGTCACTTAGCTGTTGATAGGTGTCCATCGATTCCTACCCTAACTCTCGCCTAAAAGGTGGTAGAGCATCCAATAGCTGCTTACCATAACGTTTAGTCAATAACCGCTTATCAAGAATCGTTACCGTTCCAGTGTCTGACTCTGTGCGCAATAACCTTCCGCAGGCCTGAATTAAACGCAGTGACGCCAGTGGCAGCGATATATCAAAGAACGAGTTGCCCCCGCGAGCTTCAATCCATTCTGCTAAGGCCTGTTGTAGCGGTTCATTTGGCACGGCAAAGGGAAGCTTAGCAATCACTACATGACGGCAGTAATCTCCCGGCAAATCGACCCCTTCCGCAAAACTGGCCAAACCAAACAGCATGCTGGTACTACCCTGATCAATGCGCTCTTTATGCAGTCGAACCATTTCCCGATTGGAATATTGTCCTTGGATTAATATTAGTTTAACGAGGTCATTGGGCAATTCATCATGCACCTGTTGCATTTGACGTCTAGAGGAAAACAACACTAACGTGCCCGCTTTTTTCTCAACCATAGATTCAATATTGTCGACGATATGCTGGGTGTGATCATCAACATTATTACCTTCAACAGCATCAGACGGCACTCTCAACGACGCTGCCTTAGCATAATCAAAAGCTCCCGCAACAGAAAGGAAATGAGCGGAATCAGGAACGCCCGTTTCTCTTTGCAGCGTGTTGAAATTACCTAGCGAACGCAAAGTCGCTGAGGTTAAGACTGCGCCATAGCAGCTACCCCAGAGACGCTCACGAAGAATCTCAGCCGCCTGTATTGGACTAGCATTCACCGAGATATCAACATTACCGCCGCCGGTGTCCTCAAGTTTCAGCCAACACGCCATTGGCATGTTGCCCTGCTGTAATTCTTTATGTAACCGATCCCACAAAGCGAGTAGACGCTCAGCACCAGACAGCCATGTCCCCGCTTGCTGATAAAAAAGCTCTATGTCAGGAGTCGCTACGGGATATTGCTTATCGCTCAAGGCTTCATTAAGGCTATCTTCAAGGACCTCAAGCCGCCCTAACCAGCCACTGGTATGCTGGGTAATCTGTGTAGCAATGTCACGAATGGCAGTGCCAACATCGCCGTGGGAAAATCGATAGATACCCTCATAATCATCAGCCTTATCCATCTGCTCTTTGAGGAGAGGATAAGCCATAGACAGTAATTCGGTTATTTTTGCCGCTTCTTTCTCAATCCGTGGTAACTGCTCAGCAAGCGCAGTATCTTTAGCAAAAATGGGCGCCTGACCTTTGCACTGCTTAGGAATACGCTCTAACCATGACAGCGTACTATTAATTCTGCACTGGGCACCAAAGTGTCGAATTGCCGTATCGCCGAGCCGGTGGCCCTCGTCACAAATATAAATGCAATCTTCTGGCGGTGGTAATATGGCACCCCCGCCGAGAGCTAAATCAGCCATCACCAAATCATGGTTAGCAACAATGCAATCACTCTCTTCAAGGTCAGTACGCGCTTTAAAAAATGGGCATTGATTGACGAATCTGCAGCGCCGACCTGAACACTGCCGGCGATCGACAGTTAAAGCGCTCCATTCAATATCCTTAATATGGGTATCCCAAGAGTCTCTATCACCGTTCCAACTGCCATCTTCAAGTGCATCGGACATCTCTCGAAACAAAGTTTCGGTCTGTGCGTTAGGGTTAAACTGCTGCTCGTCCTCAAACAAGAATAGACCTGCATCTTTTGCTTTAATAGAGTCTAAACACTGCTCCATGCGAAGATTACACGCATAGCGGCCACGTCCTTTAACCAGAGCGCAACTATAATCCCAGTCACAAGCCTCAAGGAGCTCTGGGATATCTTTATGGATGAGCTGCTCCTGCAGAGCTATAGTTCCTGTAGAGACTACAACCGTCTTTTTTAATGCCCGAGCAATAGGGAGAGCCGCAATAAGGTATCCAACGGTCTTACCTGTGCCTGTGCCCGCCTCAATAACCGATAGTCGCTTGTCTGCGTCATCATCACTCAGGCTATTAGCTATGGCAGCAACCATCTGCTTTTGGCCTAATCTGGCTTGCAATCCTCGGGTCTCTAAGAACTTTCGATAGCCCTGCTGAATGATGTCTCTAGTGTCGGCGTCTAACAAGCGTTAGTGCCCCTGCTGTGACAAATAGTGCAGCTGGTTATCGACAGGGGCAGCATAAGCAGCCACAGCAATGGCCCGATGCTCATTGGGTAGAGCGCCGATATGGTCTCTAAATTGTTGTTCAGCATACAACCAGTCTTCCTTAGGCCAAAGGCTCTTTAAACTCTCTAAAACATCTAATTTTTGTTCAGCAACCTGCATTGTCCAGGCGATAATATTGGTCGGAAAAAGTTGGTAGTTGAGACCAATCTGACGATTAACCTCAGCAGCAAGGCCATCTGCGTCCTCATATTTATCAGCTACGGGATCACCAAAATTAACCTGGATTCGACCCTTGTACCCAAGAAAGCCTTTTACAATACTATCAAGATCCTCGAATGGATCTTTGGTATAAGTTAAGCCCCGTTGCTGAGCATAAAGCTCGCTGGCTTTCTCAGCATCACAGGGATCATACTCATAAGAAATGGCTACAGGCACAATATTCAATTCACCGATTGCAGCAGCAAAACTCTGGTCTTTATCCTTTGACAACGCTAACATTTTGAGCAGGGCTGTTTCAGTGCGGTCCTGTCCATCTTTCGCTCGGCCCTCAGCTTGAGCAATCCAGATCGGCACCTTCTCTTGACTAATACTGTGCCGAATATAGCGAGAAAGGTTTTTAAGGGCTTCAAGTTTCTCACGACGACCTTTGACTGACCTTTTAACAATAAAACTGCGGTTAATTCGCATCAAGTCGGCGGCAAAAGGCTTACTGAGCAAATTGTCTCCAATGGCAATTCTAACCATCGATCGATTCTCTAGAAAAAGACCCAAGTTAACCATGGCTGGATCTAGGGCAATATCCCTGTGATTGCTCATATATAAATGAACTTTATCCGAGCGTGTTTTATCGAGCCCGCTAAACCCGTAGCTATCAGTCGTTGTTTCAAGCACAGATATGAGTCGTGAGGTCATATGCGCCTGAAAGTCAGACACAGTAGAAACCTCAACCATAAGTTTTCGCAGTTTGCGCCGTAAAAAGGGTCTTGCGAGCCGTGTAAAAACACCTGGTAGAATTTTCGTCATCCGCGGAAACTCACGCGAAAGCAGAAGATCCATTAACTCAGGATCAGCTATCATACGTGCTAACGCGCTAGGCACTTCACTATCGTGGTACGGACGAATATCGTCAAAATCATTCATGCTATTAGTCGACTAATTGTTATTATCTAGCGTTTCGTTGGACGTTGGCGGGAATTATACCAATGCACTTCATGAGAAAATTCATCAACCTTATCGGCAACATCTAACACTAGAGCAAACAACGCCATCCGCACTAATAGGCCATTGTCGGTCTGGCGAAATATGGCTAGGTTGGGATTGTCATCTAGATCAATATCCAACTCATTGGCATCAGCTCGTGAATCGCGAGGCAGTGGATGCATGATAACCGTATTGGGCTGACAGTATTCGGTATAGATCGCTTGATTAAGTCTAAACTTACCTCGATAAAGGTCAGCTTCTTGCTTTGTCGAGAACCGCTCCTCCTGAATTCGCGTTGAATAGACGATATCAACATCCACTATACTCTGGGTCATTTCATGAGACACAGTGACCTCAACCCCTGAGCTGCGCATGGATTCAATAATCGAGTCCGGCAAGGCCAATTCGGCGGGAGAAATCAGCACCACATGTATGTTGTCATACAAAGATAACAGCTTACCAAGAGAGTGCACTGTGCGGCCGTGGCGCAGATCACCAATCATGGCAATACTCATTCCATCGATCGTCCGACTTTTATCAGCAAGCTCTTTACGGATGGTATATAGGTCCAACAAAGCTTGAGTAGGATGCTCATTAGCACCATCACCACCATTTATCACGGGGACTCGACTAGCAGTGGCAAAATCTGCTACCGAACCCGCTTCAGGGTGGCGCATACAGATAACATCGCTAAAACCTGATAAGACTCGCGCGGTATCTTGCAGAGACTCACCCTTAACCAATGCGGAATTCTCAAAACCGGCTGTTTCACGAACCTCACCACCCAATAAATTAAAGGCAGAACCAAAACTGACGCGAGTACGGGTACTGGCCTCAAAAAACATATTGCCAAGAATGGCACCCTCGAGGACTCTGGTTACCTTTTTACGAAGAGCATAAGGCTCCATCTGATCAGCCACAGCAAAGATACGATCGACGTCTTCACGCTGGAACTGGTTGATTGACAGGATATGCGCGCCGGTAAAGTTCAAGATTTAACCTCGGGGCAAAAAGTTGATGGGAGGGATTTTAGCCTTTTTCGTCGCTGCACTCTAGTTCGATAACGAAAATTCATCATTCACCTGAGAAGCCCAGTGCTTAAGTGACTCTAGTATAGCGACTTTTTCAGCCGACAAACCCTCGTCGGCCAATAACTGTGCTATCTCAGCGCCCTGTTGCTCTATGGTTAAATAACCCGACTTCTCATCGGTTAATCTCCAGCGACAGTTTTCTGCCCAAACACTACGCTCTTGATCTGACAACGAGCCGTTAAAATAACGCGCCCGATAACTAAACAACAGGTGATTGTAGCGCTCATCACTAAAATGGAAGCCATGCTCAGTAAGGTCTTTAAAACTGGCATGGCGTACTTCTTCTAATAAATGCTTATCAGCATTGGGTAAAAAACCATTATACAAACGCTGCTCAGCCTCTGGCTTTTCGGGAAACGATTGACTATTAAAGACCGCCGCTAACTTGGCGGACAAATCAATTTGATTCAGCCTTTGCCAATGTAATTCGCAGCGCTGTACATCAATATCCAAGCGTTTAGCCGCAGCCTCATCTATTAATTTATGAGTGGTGACCACAGGAGCCTTATTAATATGTACTACCTTTAGCGGAATGCGCACTTCTCCATTCCCCAGCGACTCAGATGTCGTGAACACTCGATGTGCAATTTCTTCTGCACTTAGGTTGATCAAAACCTCAGGGTCAAATGATAAGTCTATGCAAATAATGCCGTTACTATTTGTCGGATGTTGAGCCAACGGCATCATAATCGCACCATACATATGGGCTCTTGGGAGCATGCCTGAAATATGGAAAAAGGGTTTTCGGTCAGACAAATTCAACATCTCTCCAACCGCTTTTTTACTCCTCATGTTCACTACATAGTCAAATAAACGAGGCTGTTTGTCTTTGACCAATTTAGCTACCGCAATCGTTGCGGTTACATCAGACAGTGCATCATGAGCCGCTTCATGGGCCAATCCGTTGGCTGCAGTCAAATGCTCGAGCTTAAAACTCGGACGCCCAGGCTCATGGTCTGGCCATTCTATGCCCTCCGGCCTCAATGCTCTCGTCAACCGCAGCATATCCATAATATCCCAGCGAGAATTGCCGTTTTTCCACTCTCGTTGATAGGGATCAAAAAAGTTTCGATAGAGAGCATAACGAGTGACCTCGTCATCAAAGCGAATACTGTTGTAACCCACTCCACAGGTGCCTGGCACTGAGAGCTGCCGGTGGATAGCCTCGATAAACTGAGGCTCCAACAACCCTTTTTCCATGGCCAACTGAGGGGTAATTCCGGTAATAAGGCAGGCTTGAGGCGCCGGTAGTATATCTTTTTGAGGCTGGCAATAAATGACCAGAGGCTCACCCACTGGGTTTAAATCCTCGTCAGTCCTTAAACCAGCAAATTGTGATGGCCGATCTTTAGAGGGGTCAACGCCAAAGGTTTCGTAGTCATGCCAGTAGAAAGTATTTGCCATAGTTTAAATCCTTTCCCCTCGTAAATAAGCGTTACTATCTCGTTTGGACCGTTCAACCACCCTCGACTAATGGTTGCCCAGGGCTGGTTTCAGGCTTAGGCTCAGGCTCAGGCTTAGGCGCCGGAGCCGCCAATTGCTGTTCTAGCTGATAGATTTTTTGCGTCATTTGGCGCCGAAAGCCCTCTATAGCTTCCATAGCCTCAGCATTATTAGCCTGATCACGGTCCGTGCGCGATAACGCAGCTTTTAGTCGATTAAGCTCATCGGTGTATTCACGCAACACCTCATTAACCTTATCTATGTCAGCAGAAAGTCCCAACTGGCTAACGCTCAAATCGCTAATAGCAGAGCTCTCTTTATCAATGCGAGTCCCCACCGCTGCAATAGATTCTTGGGCCGAAACGCGCTTAGCCGCTAGAAAAGCAATATCTTTTTTGTTGTCGGCAATTTTAGTTTTGTTGATATCGTTAGTGATGCCCCAGAGCTTCCTAATTTCGCTCCAGTGCTTTTTTAATTCTTCACCATGCTTACTAATATTGAGTTGCATCGCCGCACCCGACTGGGTAACCGACTCATCTGTGCTACTAAGCCGTGACTCAAGCAAATCAAATCGTGCCAATAGAGACTCATGCTTAGCGGAAAGGTCCTGATACTGCAATCCACCAAAAACACCCGCTCCAATCAAACCCAAAAAGGTCAGTATTAAAATAAACTTCATCAGCCCAGGCATACCTGCAGTAGTTGGCTGGCCGCCGTTTCTTGAGGTCGGTCCGTCACCGCGCGACTCTGGCATATTGCGACCAATCATATCGTCCCGTTCGGCAACAATTGACGTTTTAGGCTTTTTATCCATATCTTTTTTTGATTCCATGGTCATCTTTCAACAGAGATAAGTTCAATACTATCTCATTACACCAAATTATACGCTGATCTTGGCCAATATATAAAAATGCCGTCCACAAAAAAACCGGTGAAGATTACCTAACACCGGCTTTTTGTCTAAGCAACTTTAAAGCAGGTTAAGTGCACCAACCAATATCGCAGTGAGCGCCAAGCTAGAACCAATCACACCATTAACCGTGGTCATTGGGCCTTGCTTACCTTTTAATCCATTAATTTCCAAAGCGATAATAATCACTAAGGCAACTGTTAATCCAGTACCGCCAACGGCGGTGCCATAACCAAGGCCCGCATAGTGTGGTCCTGCTAACATACCAAACAGCATAGGCGCCGAGAATAAAGTGTTGGTTCGAGAAGCAAGAAGCGCCTTGGCACCCGCCGCTGCTTTATCACCACCTTCAACAAGACCTAAGGCAATTTTTTGCGCAGGCCAAATTATCATCCAGACATTTGCCGCCATCAGCGTACCCATGACAACACCGATAACGATGTAGTTGTTCATTTGATTCATGCGCATCACACCTTCTAGTAGCAGAAGGCCGGTGATAAACGTAAACATAGCACCCCATCTGAACCACCAGAGAGCGCTAGGCGCAAGTTTAGCTTTTGCATCAGCTAAACCCTCAGCTGAAGCTTGTTTAAAGTATCCACCTTGCACGAAGTTAAAATAGTAGAGCATTCCGATCCAAGTGATACCAAATAAAAGATGTCCCCAACGGGCAAGTAGATTGATAAATTCGGCGGTCATGAGCAAGTCCTCTAGAAATTAATACCCTTACAGGCTATAGGTTTATTTTAGCTTCATTATAGGTTTTTTAGGATTTTTTGATAGGCTTTTTATGGGTTTTATAGCGTTTTTACACGGTATTTGATGATAAATATCATCGGCTTGCTTGCCACTGCCAGCATTAAGACAAGGCATATCTCGAGATCAAAAAATGAACTCAAAAAAAAGCCCCGCAGGTTAGTGCAGGGCTTTTTGTTTTTTGGGGATGGGTTTACATCATTCCGCCCATACCGCCCATGCCACCCATACCACCCATATCAGGCATACCACCACCAGCAGCACCGCCCTCATCAGGCGCATCAGCAACCATCGCTTCGGTGGTAATCATTAGTCCAGCGATCGAAGCAGCCGCCTGTAGCGCTGTTCTAGTCACTTTAGCGGGGTCAAGAATACCCATAGCGATCATATCGCCGTACTCACCCGTACCTGCGTTATAACCGAAGTTACCCTTACCTTGTTTAACCTTATCGACGACAACAGAGCCTTCCTCTCCTGCGTTCTCAACGATCTGGCGCAAAGGCGTCTCCATGGCGCGAAGAGCAATCCCGATACCTGCGGTTTGATCTGTATTTTCACCCTGTAAGTCTTTGATCTTTTGTAAGACACGAATAAGAGCGACGCCGCCACCGGCAACAACACCCTCTTCAACAGCAGCGCGAGTAGCGTGCAACGCATCTTCAACACGGGCTTTCTTCTCTTTCATTTCGATTTCAGTCGTTGCGCCTACTTTGATCACGGCAACACCGCCGGCCAATTTGGCGACGCGCTCTTGCAACTTCTCTCGATCATAGTCAGAACTAGTGTCTTCAATCTGAGCCCGAATTTGCTTAACTCGCCCTTCGATAGTGGCGTGCTCGCCTGCACCATCAACAATGGTCGTGTTTTCTTTGGTCATGCTGACACGTTTAGCCGTACCCAAATGCTCCAAAGTAGCGCCTTCAAGATCAAGACCAACTTCTTCAGAAATCACAGTACCACCAGTCAGGATAGCAATATCTTCTAACATTGCCTTGCGACGATCGCCAAAACCAGGCGCTTTACAAGCTGAAACCTTAACAATACCGCGTAGGTTGTTCACCACTAGAGTTGCCAATGCTTCACCTTCAACATCTTCAGCAATAATCAACAGTGGCTTACCCGCTTTAGCAACCGCTTCAAGCAAAGGTAGTAGCTCACGAATATTGGAGATTTTTTTATCGACCAGCAAAATAAGTGGGCTGTCCTGTTCGGTGCTCATGTTCTCTTGATTGTTGATGAAGTACGGAGATAAATATCCACGATCAAACTGCATACCTTCAACGATATCTAGTTCATTTTCTAAACCACTACCTTCTTCAACAGTGATGACGCCTTCTTTACCAACCTTGCCCATTGCCTCGGCAATGATGTCGCCAATGTGGCTGTCGCTGTTAGCAGAAATAGTACCGACCTGAGCAATCTCTTTGTTTTCTGCGCAAGGCTTTGCAATTGCTGCAATTTCTTTAGTGGCTGCAATGACTGCTTTTTCAATGCCACGCTTTAGGTCCATCGGGTTCATACCCGCAGCAACCAACTTCAGACCTTCATTAACAATAGTCTGTGCCAATACTGTTGCAGTAGTCGTACCATCACCAGCATCATCTGACGCCTTTGACGCTACTTCTTTAACCATCTGCGCGCCCATGTTTTCGAACTTATCTTTGAGCTCGATTTCTTTGGCTACCGACACACCATCTTTAGTCACGGTGGGTGCACCAAATGACTTATCTAAAACCACGTTACGACCCTTAGGACCTAAGGTTACTTTCACTGCGTTGGCCAAAACATTCACACCATCAAGCATGGCTTGACGGGAATTGTTGCCAAATTTTACTTCTTTAGCTGCCATGATTTTTTCCTTCCAAATTCTGTTAAAAACAATTCAATTTAAATTTAAGCTTCAACTACAGCCTTGATATCACTTTCGCTGAGGATGATTAATTCTTCGCCATCCACATCAATCTTGTCATTACCCGCATACTGACCAAAAACGACGATATCGCCAATTTTGACGTCAACCGGACGTAACTCACCACTATCTAAAATACGGCCACTGCCTACGGCAATAACTTCACCTTGATTAGGTTTTTCTTGTGCAGAGCCTGGCAATAATATTCCGCCTGCTGTTTTTTGTTCTTCTTCCTCGCGACGAACGATCACTCGGTCGTGTAATGGGCGAATTTTCATGGTTCTCTTCTCCAATTATTCTATCTTCAGTTGTTAAAGTTCACTTGCGACATGATTACTTTCGCAATTGTTGCTTTATATGGTGCCAGACCTTTTCTTTTTCAAGGGCAAACAGCAATTTTTTACAATAAAAAGACGTTTTAATCTAGATCCTTGCGTTCCCAAGATTCTCCATCGATAACATTGCCAGAACTTTCAGTCTGATCGGCAGTTTGGCTAGAGTACCCATCGGTATGAAATCCACCGAGGGGAGAACCAGTTACGACCATTTTACTCAAAATTCGTGACACGATTAAGGCTCTTATGGGTGGTATTAGTCCAGCAAACCCAATGACATCGGTAACAAACCCAGGGGTCAGTAACAGAGCACCAGACACGGCGAGAATAATAGCCTCTCCCATTTCCTTTGCTGGCAATTTGCCTTCTTGTAGTTTTTGGCGACCGCGCCACAACGTAGCAAAGCCCTGCTCTCGCAATAAAGCTGCGCCAACAACGGCGGTCAACAGCACTAGACCAATAGTCAGCAGTGCACCAATCTCACTACCAACGGTGATCAATAGCCACATTTCCAACACCGGCATGACAATAAATAACAGTAACAGGTACCTCACAGGCAACTCCTTTAACTCGCTCTATAGAGTAGTATTGGGGTAGTTTTCACTATTTCAACATCTGACTGAATAGCGTAGTCTTTACTCATGGACAATAATGATCGTGAGATTAGACTTTACACTGTTATTCAAGGCATTCCAGTAGGCAAAGTGGCGACCTATGGTCAGATTGCTAGTTTAGCCGGCTTGCCCGGCGCCGCGCGACTGGTCGGCAAAATTTTAAGTGGTTTACCCGCAGATACCTCGCTGCCATGGCACCGAGTCATTAATGCTGCTGGCAAGATCAGTATGCCTGAGGGTAGTGACTCTTTTAATGAGCAGAAAAAACGACTCACCGCAGAAAATATTATATTGACAGGATCACAAATCATCCTAAAACAATATCTGTGGAAGCCATAGACCCTATTGATATCTAATTAGATCCAGACTTTTTATGACTCAAATCAGGTGGTGATTGGCGCACTGAACTTACAATAAACCCACGTCGCCATAATAACCAGAGTAACAACATTCCTGGAATAGCAGCTACGACCGTGAAACCCCAAAACCCTACCCAGCCCAACCCATTAGCCAGAAGCCCTGCGGGTGCCGCTAGCCATGTTCTACCGACAGCCGCAAATGAGGTGAGCAGAGCGAACTGCGTCGCTGTATACGCTAAGTTAGATAGCCCAGATAGGTAGGTCACAAACACTGTTAAGCCTATGCCACTGGTAAAGTTTTCAGTGCCTACTGCAATGCCCAGCATCATCGGATCGTGACCTACCACTGCCAACAGCATAAATAACAGGTTACTCAGCATCATCATGAGACCCGACAGAAGTAACGCCCTGCCCATACCCAACCATGCTATAAATGGCGCACCCACAGCAGCACCTGCTATAAGAGCCCAGAATCCTACCAACTTATTAACAGTGATGAACTCTGTGTCAGTAAACCCAAGCTCAACAATCATAGGGTTGAGCATGCCCTGACCCATAGCATCACCAACTTTATAGACCAGTACAAACAATAAAATTAACAGAGCACCGTCTCGACTTAAAAACTCTCTAAATGGATTAGCTACCGCTTGCTTTATCCACCCACCAAAACTCTGGCCGGCGCCACGAACATGACGTTCAACGAAATTACCTGAGCCCGCGTAAAGTGCACCCAAGGTCGCAGGCAACACACAAAAGCCGGTTAGTCCGTATGCCAAGGCCCAGCCATAGGACATACCTTCATTAGAGGCCAACCAGATTGTGCCTATACCGGCAATAAGATTTCCTGTGCGATAACCAAATTGGTTCATGGCTGTACCATGAGGCAATTCCTCATCGCTCAAAATTTCAATGCGGTAGGCATCAATCACAATGTCTTGGGTAGCTGAGAGAAAGGCCACAATAATTGCCCACACCGCAAACACACCTAATTGATTAGCGGGGTCACTAGCGCCTAGCTTCCATAAAGACCCAAATAAGAGGCCCTGAGTAAGAAATAGCCAGCTTCGACGCTGCCCAAACAGCGGTGTCAAAATAGGGATAGACAGCTTATCTACTAAGGGAGCCCAGAGAAACTTGAGTGTATAGGGGGTTGTCAGCCCAATTGCAAAGCCTATAGCTGTTTTATCAATACCTTCTTTTGACAACCAAAAAGTCATGGTGGCCAGTAGTAAAGTCAACGGAAACCCGCTGGATATGCCCAGTAAAAAAGCTACGAAAGGCATCGGCCGACGATAGGGCCGAAAAGTTGGCATTAGGAAACCTATACAGGCAATTACCGCCACGACAGCTAAAAAAGTCAGTGTCTCGGTCATTTCCAAATACTCCAGTGTCGGTGCAACCAGTCAATTACATCAAGGTTACAGGGGAACCTATGGAACAGCAAAACTAACTGTTAGTCGATGTGTTCGCCTCTAGTACCCGCTAATTTTGTCTTCAAATTAGCGCTTTAAAGCGCGCCCAATCAAATGCGGGGCCAGGATCGGTTTTGCGATCTGGCGCTATATCGCTGTGCCCTGCAACTCGCTCACTGCTTAATGCCGGGTACTCAGCCATTAAACACTGCGTTATCTTAACTAAGCGCTCATATTGTAGATGAGTGTAGGGGTCAGTATCGGTTCCTTCCAACTCAATACCAATACTAAAATCATTGCAGGCTGGGCGCCCAGCAAACGCTGACACACCAGCATGCCAAGCACGCTGATCAAAAGGCACAAACTGTATGACAACCCCCTCACGATCGATCAAGAGATGCGCAGACACTTTAAGGTTGGCAATCTCGGCAAAGTAAGGGTGAGTATTGGGGTCTAGGGTATTAGTGAACAGCTCAGCAACATGGCCGCCGCCAAATTGCCCCGGTGGCAGGCTAATGTTGTGAATGACCAACAGGCTAATGTCAGACTTGTCTGGGCGCTGGTCGGCATTGGGCGATGCCAATGCCGTTGCTGTTGATAGCCAGCCCTGATCAATACGCATGGGATCTATTTCTCTGTATCACACTAATGTAGAGTTATTGAAACAGATCAGTGGGTTAAAGCCAAACACCGAATTAATGCTACAATTCTCGCCCAGTAAAAATGGAGTTAGATGACGTTGAGTACGCTACTTGTGGACACCCTAGCCGACATACCAGCCTGCGTTGCCCGCGCGCTACGTGAAGATATTGGCGAGGGCGACATCACCGCCATGCTCATACCTGAGCAACAACAGGCCAAGGGTGAAGTGCTATGCCGCGAGCATGCGGTGATCTGTGGCACAGCATGGGTCGATGAAGTGTTTCGGCAACTGGACCCTAAAACGACCATTAACTGGCTGGTGCAAGACGGTGATCAGGTCGTACCAGATCAAGTATTATTTACCCTCAGTGGTAATGCTAGAACCTTACTGACTGGCGAGCGCAGCGCATTAAACTTTTTACAATTATTGTCAGGTACCGCCACCCTCGCACGGCAATATGCTGAGCTAACGGCAGGCAGTGAGGTGAAGATTTTGGATACCCGCAAGACCATACCCGGGCTGCGCCTCGCACAAAAGTACGCGGTGGCCGTGGGTGGTTGTAACAACCATCGCATTGGTTTGTATGATGCCTTTTTGATCAAAGAAAACCACATAGCCGCTTGCGGAGGTATCGCCTTAGCAGTGGCAAAAGCCCGTGAAATAGCGCCCGAGAAAATAGTGGAAGTGGAAGTGGAAAATCTAGATGAGCTGAACGAGGCCTTGGATGCCCAGGCCGATGTGGTGATGCTAGACAATTTCTCACCCAGCGATATTGAAAACCTAAAACACCTCAACTTTGGTCAAACCAAAATTGAGGTGTCCGGTAATATTACCCATGAAACCGTGCAGCACTATATAAGCTCTGCGGTGAACTACATTTCATCCGGTAGTCTAACCAAACATGTGCAGGCAGTGGATTTGTCCATGCGCCTTATTAAATAGGCTCATTACGTAGTTAGCAGAGTCCACTTTTATTCTATGTTCTGCGCTAGTGATGATCAAAACAAGACATGATTAAATAAACAAGAGCTCGATTTACAAAAGGGCTAAATCGTTCAGCTAAGATTCTTATAAAACTTTACGTGACCCTCGGCAGAGGCTTTCGTTTATCGTTATTAACCAATAATGCGAGTTGGCAGTGACCTAAAAGAACGTTTAAAACCGCTCTTTTAGGTCCCATTGTGGTCAACTGCCCAATATTAACCCTTGCAGGAGGCAGGAAGTAACGCTAACAGTCCAGCTGTCGTTGAGGTGCAGCGCCACTCAGAGATACCGTCCGACCAACCAGTGTTAGTACCAGCACCATAGGTAAGCGCTCCCGGAGTAGTTGCATTATCAAAAGGTGTAAATGTTACAGTTCCTGCTACCAAAGTAGCAGGTACAACCACAGAAATGACACCGCTTGTGCTTACTGCAACCGAAGTAACGTATTTTGATATTCCACCAGATTTCGCACAGCCAACAGCTGCACCAGTAGTTGCACCTATTGCTGTCAACGCACTGCCCGTTTGAATGACTTCAGTAACTTCTGTTCTGCAGGTTGAACCTGCCAAAATTACTTCAGACATTTTTGCCCGGTTGGTATAGTCACTGTAAGCCGGCAATGCTAGCGATGCCAAAATACCAATAATTGCAATAACGATCATTAGTTCGATCAGGGTAAAACCCTTTTGCATTTTTTTAAGTTTCATTGTGTATCTCCTTAAGTTAAAAAATAATTCCATAGGTGTACCAAAAAGGTATATTTTTAGTCTTGGTTACGTCGACCTCTAAAACTACAATAAACGCTCATATTTAGGGGCCTATCTTTTATGCACTTCAGGTATTAAGCGTTTAATAAAACACGTCGTTCCTTAGGAGGGGATTCTGTCCCATTCGTTAACTAAGCTCTATAGGTAGTCTATAAAAAGCCTGTTAAAAGGGATAAAAATACTAAACTTGTGACGCACGTCTCATTTAAAGTGCCCGTTGCCGATAAAATTTGTTTTCACAAAGTCACTCGACGGTTATGTCTTGAACCTTGCAACCGATATCTCTAGAGGATTCCCCAAACGATTAGTTGATGAAAATCTAATCACGGCCAACGACATGTTGTCAGCCGTCAAAAGCGCAAAGACAGCTAATGTGACGCTGATTAATTTTATTTGTGAAAACCATTTAATTGATGACCAAAAATTGGCCCACGCCGCCGCAAAAGAATTTGGCATGGTGGTTTACGATGTGCAGCAACACCTGATAAAAAATGAATTAAAGGACCTGATCGATCGAAAAACCATGCGTAAACATGTGGTGGTTCCGCTCTTTACCCGCGGCAAGAAGCTCTTTATTGCCACGGCAGACCCTTTTGATGTTCAGTGCCTTAGAGAGATCCAGTTTCAGTCTAAAATGTCGGTCGAGGCTGTTATCTGTGCTTACTCGAGCATTTTGGTTATAAGAGAGGCATTGCTGAGCAATCAAGCTGACTCTATAGCCGAATCATTGTCCATTAACAGCACCGACTATGAGCCAACAGAAAAAGTTATTGAATATTCTGTTGAAGACTTATTTGACAGTAACGTTGCCAGCACCGAAACCCCGGTAGTTCGCTTTATTAATAAAATGATCACAGATGCGGTTGAGGCAAAGGCGTCTGACCTGCACTTTGAACCCTATGAAACAGAGTATCGAGTCAGGTTTCGCATCGACGGTGTTTTGCGTGAGATTTTTAAGCCTCCCCACAGCTGGACGTCGCGTCTGGTGGCGAGAATTAAAGTGATGGCGCAAATGGACATAACCGAGCGGCGTATTCCCCAAGATGGACGCATTAGGGTGGTTATATCAGACACTAAGACGATCGATCTAAGGGTGAATACATTGCCACTGCAGTTTGGCGAAAAGGTGGTCATGAGAATTTTGGACTCCTCCAGTGTCAAACTGGGTATTGATGCCTTAGGCTATGATGAAGACCAAAAACAACAGTATCTGGCTGCGCTGGCAAGGCCCCAGGGGATGATCTTAGTCACCGGCCCAACGGGTAGCGGTAAAACGGTGTCTTTGTATACCGGCATCAATATCTTAAAT
>JACKQG010000594.1_pt4 | contig 19178 bp, 21 predicted proteins | sample 8237621 | NCBI WGS metagenome assembly JACKQG01 (sample SAMN15677084, study PRJNA649215) | marine metagenome | biome: marine; feature: Black Sea; material: saline water; isolation source: suspended particulate matter (SPM) from the Black Sea western gyre | collected 2013-06-09/2013-06-10 | depth... | reverse complement strand
AAGTTATATAGTTATAATTTTACAAAAGTCTCCACTAAGGTATGACAGGTTTACAGATTGGAGGAACTTATCCATTTGGTTATAAGAGAGGAAATCATAATGGAGATATTAAGATAGATAGAATTACATCAAAATATGTTAGAATAATATTTGAAATGTGTAAAAATGGAAGTACTACTAAAGAAATAGTTGAATATCTAAATAAAGAGAATATTAAAAGTCCAAAAACTAAAAGTGGTTTGTGGAATTGTCAAACTATTAGAAATATATTAAGAAGTACAAAATATATAGGAAAACATATTGTATCACAAAAATTAGAGAAAAATCTATCTAAAGAAGAATGTTTTGAGAAAGGATTATGTGTAACTATTGAAACTAAGACACCTATAATCATAAGTAATGAATTATTTAATGAAGTCCAATTAGTAGTTGGTAAATGGAGTACTGAAAGAAATAAAAATTCAAAAACCAAACATAATTATCTTATTAAGGATTTAACTTATTGTGGTCATTGTGGAAATAAAATGAAAGTTAATTTTAATAAACAAAAAAATTGGGGTGTTTATCATTGTGATTATAGTACTAAGAATTGGAAAGTTGATGATGATAGATTTGTAAAGTGTGGAAAAGGAATAAGTAAATATATTCACTTACAGAAAGTTGAAAATTTAGTTTGGGAAGAAATACTAAAAACATTTAAAGATAGTGACACTATTAAAACACAATACAAAAATTCAGTATTACCTAAAAAGATTGAAGAAAGAAATGTTCCTAAGGATAAGATTGTAGAGTATGAGAAATTGATTAAAAAATATCTTAAACAAATTAGGAATATTAAAATCAGTAAAATCAATAGAGAAACTGATTATGATTTAGATGTTATCACTAAAGATGAAATGAAAAATTTATTACTTAGATATGATAATAAAGTATTAGAAATAGAAGATAATATACAATCTAAGTCTAAAGATATATTAGAAATCAAAAAAGGAATATTGTGGTATGATTGGTTAACAGATTGGAATAAACACTATAATGAAATAAAAAACTATAACACTTTTGAAGAAAGGAAAAGTTTTATCAATAAACACATAAATAAAATTGTAATAAAGTGGAATAAAAATAACAATACACATAATATAATAATTCACTTCAACCTAAAAATTGTAGGTGATGATAGAATAAGAAAAGATAAGTATGTGTATGAATTAATAAATGGTAAAAGTGAAAAGGTGATTACATATTGTAGTCACCTTAATACTCAAAATTTAATAAATAATTATTCTAATCTAAATGTTGGACTCAAACCTACTCAACAGTAACACTTTTCGCTAAATTTCTTGGCATATCAACATTACAGCCTCTCATTAATGCAATATGATAGGACAATAATTGCAAAGGTATATTGGTAAGCAAAGGAGATAACTCATCCAAACAATCAGGAACTTCAATGCAGTAATCTGCTAGTTCTTTAACCGTTTTATCCCCCTCCGTCACTATAGCAATTAACCTTCCTCCTCTTGCTTTTACTTCCTGGATATTACTTAGCACCTTATCGTAATTCCCTTTTTTAGTTGCAATAATTACTATTGGCATTTCATCATCAATCAAAGCAATAGGTCCGTGTTTCATCTCGGCAGCCGGGTACCCTTCCGCATGTATATAGGATATTTCTTTTAGCTTTAGGGCCCCTTCCAAAGCAACTGGGAAATTATAACCTCTACCTAAATATAAAAAATTTGTTGCATCTTTAAATTCTGCCGCTATCTTCTCAATCTGATCATTTTTCTTCAGTATTTTTTCTATTTTCTCAGGAATGAGCTCAAGTTCAGTAATAATCTCATGATATTTCTTCATTGTAATCGTCCCTTTTTTATGTGCCATTTTAATTGCCATTAAAGTAAGTACAATAATCTGAGTAGTAAATGCTTTAGTTGAGGCTACACCAATTTCAGGCCCTGCATGGGTATAACTTCCTGCATGCGTTAACCTAGGAATAGAAGAACCAACCACATTACAAATTCCTAAAAGAGTAGCTCCTTTTTCTTTTGCTAATTCTAAAGCAGCTAAAGAATCGGCTGTTTCTCCTGATTGTGAAATAGCTAATACCACATCATTTTCATTAATAATAGGATTACGATATCTGAATTCAGAAGCATACTCCACCTCAACAGATATTCTAGCTAAATCCTCAAATAAATATTCTCCAATTAATCCTGCATGCCAAGAAGTACCACAAGCAACAATAATAATACGATCCGCATTCATTATCTTTTGCTCATAGTCCGAAATTCCTCCTAAAGTTATTTCTTTGGTTTCAGGGTTAATTCTCCCCCTTAAAGTATCTATTACGCTTTTAGGTTGTTCAAATATTTCTTTTAACATAAAAGAAGAGAATCCTCCTTTTTCAATAGCTTCTAAACTAAGTTCCAGCTCCTCAATAAAAGGTGTTTTAGACATATTAGCTATCGTTTTAATATCAAGTTCTTCATCTTTGTTAATGCGAGCTATCTCACCATCACCAAGATAAACTACCTCTCTAGTATATTCAACAATAGGGCTGGCATCAGAAGCAACAAAATACTCTCCCTTACCTATTCCTATAAGCAAAGGACTCCCCTTTCGAGCAGCAATAAATTCATTATTTATTCCCTGTTCCATAACTATAATAGCATAGGCACCAACTACATGATTTAAAGCTAAACGCACAGCCTCAAAAAGATTTACTTGTTCCTTTTCCTTAAAATACTCAATCAAATGCACTAATACCTCAGTATCAGTATCACTTTTAAAAGTATGTCCCTTGCTTATTAATGTTTGTTTTATAGAATCATAATTTTCAATAATCCCATTATGAATTAATGATAACTTCCCGTCACCCGAAAGATGTGGATGCGCATTTACTTGATTAGGAACTCCATGTGTTGCCCACCTAGTGTGCCCTATTCCAATTGAACCAGTACTATCCCTATCAGCTGCATAAGCTTCTAAATCGGCAACCTTTCCTTTTTCTTTTAATACTAAAATTCCATCTTTATTTCCTATGGAAACTCCAGCAGAATCATACCCTCTGTATTCTAAACGCTTTAATCCTTTAATGATAATAGGATAAGCTTGTTTATCACCTACATAACCTACAATTCCGCACATATTTTATAATTCTGAATAGTGAATGGTCAATTTAATATCCTTGTTAAGAATGGTTCTGTTTGCATTTACAGCAGCACCAGCAGGTAATAAATACAAATCGTTCGTGTAAGCGTCATTATTTAACAATTGATAGAAATACCGAGTAATGTTGAACTCGTACTTATCATCTTCTAACCTTCCGCCAAAATGGGTTTCACCCTCAATAGTATAATCCGTCAAAAACACATTATTACCTTCCTCATTCACTCGCACTAAAAATAATTTATCATGTGCAGCATATTCACTTGTCGAACCTGCTTCCACATCAAAACTCATAGTTACCTTATTGACAGCCTTCCCTTTTAAAGTATCTTTAAGAACAGCTAAATCCCCTACAATAATTTTAGTTTTAAAGTTAGCCATAGACTGAATATAGATTCTTGAGGTATCCTCTAGTATTTGCTGTTGCAATGGATCATCAAAAATTTCATCAAAGTAATTAATACGAGCTGCATCACCATCAACACTAAAATCTAATGTTAATACAGAATCTGGTTCGTTTATATCATGATAATAGATTGAAAATTTAGAATTCGATCCTGAAGGGTTTAAATACAGCATTGTATTTGACTGTTCTGAGTCAAATTGATTCACATACACATAAAATCCTAAAAAATATTTCAAAAAAGCTTCATTATCAACCAAATGATTTTCACCAAGGTTTATAGCTGCATTCAAAAAATCATCAACATAAGGATAGCTATGCAATTTAATCTTTAGCATAGGGTTTTCAGAATCTTTATCAGTAACTGTAAAATCACCTGCCCAATCGCCAATAGCAGCATCCCAATCTGAAAAATTTGAATAATAAATAGAATCCTTAAAGATCCCTTGCCAGTTATTTATTCCTGTTTCTAAAGCATGCACCGATACTTTATTAAATTCATTAATATCTCCATAGTAGCCAGAATAAGTATAACTTAAAAAAGATGAATCGATTACTAAATCATTATAATCGCCTAAGTCAATATTATTTTCAGTAAGTAACACTTGAGTAAAAAAGCTCCCTCTATCATAACCAAAAACAGGATCATCTATTTCCCCCAAAATCAAATTAAGAGCTTCATCAGTACGCAAAGAATCTTCCGATTCGGTAGCTGAACTTATGCCCTCAAAATTAGCACTGCTTATTATTATATTGTCTGATGTTGGTTGTACTTCAAGACCAATTGTGTTCGAGTCAGTACAAGATGCAGCTATTAAACCAATAATTAGGCTTAATGATATGATTCTATTCATTTGTTATTTTTCTATGGTGGCTACTTCCTCTACTTCAATAAATTGCTCGTAAAAATCCTGATAAGCGTCAATATAATCTTCCGCCCCAGGATATTCCATGAACGGCTTTTCTGAAGTTTTAATATAATCCAACACCTCTTTTTCAATATCTGCACTTGCCTGCACAACAGCATCAGCATAATCAATAGCATGTTTATGCAAATTATTTATGTTTGATTCTTGCAACATAGCTACATCTTTTTCTTCTAAATTTTCAAATAATAACTTGTCAGTTATAGTCGTACTCAACACACCATCATAGGTATTATCGAATACCGAATAAATTACTTTTACATCCTCAAAAAGAGGATCGCCAGCATATAATTTCTTGATGTACATTGGCACTAAAGAAGTGAACCAACCTTGACAATGGATAACATCAGGCTTCCAGCCCAACTTACGCACTGTTTCAATTACTCCCTTACAATAGAAAATCATACGTTCATCATTATTAGACATAAAACTCCCATCCTCATTATTAAACATATGTTTGGTAAAGAAATATTCATCATTGTCAATAAAGTAAACTTGCATTCTCAATTTTTGAATTGATGCTACTTTAATAATTAACTGATGGTCAAAATCATCAATAATCAAATTCATCCCTGAAAGACGAATCACTTCATGCAATTGATGTCTTCTTTCATTTATAGTTCCAAACTTTGGCAAGAACATTCTGATGTCTTTGCCCTTTTCTTGTGTTTTTTGAGGGAGTAGACTCGCCACTTCACCCATTGTTGTTTCCCCTGTGTAAGGAACTATCTCCTGCGAAACATACAATACTCTCTTCTTTCCCATTGATAAATTTATTAGTATGCAAAAATATAGAAAAAAAAGCTAAACATCAAAGCTTTTCACTTAGTTTTGTCGCCAACAAGTACAATTTTACTACTGATAGATGTTTATTTTCAAATCAAAAAAAGAATTACAAAAGCATTTATCTGCTTTTGGAAATAAAAAAACAATAGGTTTTGTACCCACAATGGGAGCTTTACATCAAGGGCATTTGCATTTAATCGAACAATCAAATCTAAAATGTGACATTAGTATTTGTAGTATTTTTGTAAATCCTACACAATTCAATAACCCAAATGATCTAGCCAACTACCCTAACACCCTAACTATTGATTTGGAAAAGTTAGAAAAAGTAAAATGTAATATCGTTTATAATCCTCCTGTCAATGATCTATACAATCAAGGAGAGACAGCTAAATCATATGATTTTGGATCGTTAGCAACAGCTATGGAAGGGGAATTTAGACCAGGCCACTTTAATGGAATGGCTACTGTAATAGAAAAATTATTGAACATCATAAATCCAACAATCGCTTTTTTTGGACAAAAAGATTTACAACAATTATATATAGTTAAGGATTTAGTAAAACAGATGCAATCAGCTACTATCATAGAAGGTGTTCAAACGGTAAGAGAAGAAAATGGCTTAGCGAAAAGTTCCCGTAACAAACTTCTTTCAGAAAGCGCAAAAAAAGAGGCTAGACTTATTTATAATTGCCTTAACTATTGTCAAAAAAATAAGGAAAAAGGAGTGGATAAACTAAAATTTCACATACAACAGCAATTTCTAAAACAGAAAAACTTTACTTTAGAATATGCTGAATTTGTAGCGCTTAAAACTATGCTTCCAATTAAGGATTGGGAAGAAGAAAATGAAAATGCTGTGAGCATTTCTGCTTATCATTCTGGAGTTCGTCTAATTGATAATATAATTTTATAGTTTTACAGCCATGAACAACACTAAGAGTAATAAAAATAAAATTCTTAACTTAGTTAAAATACTATCTTCATTTGCATTCATGGTGTTCATTATTTATTACTTCTTTGGTAAAAACTCTGAAAGCCTAAAAAGAGATTTATTAAAAGTAGAATATATTTACATTATTTTATCTATGATTTTTGGTGCTTGGGCATATGTAAACAGAGGACTAAGATGGATAGTACTTATTGATTCTTTAGGATATAAAACTTCTAAAATAAATTCTGTATCCGCTGTATCTGTAGGTTATTTTACCAATTTATTTATACCACGAGCCGGCGAAATTTCTAGATGTACATCACTCAAAAAATCAGATAATATTCCAGTTGATAAACTCTTTGGGACTATACTTATTGAAAGAGTTATTGATTTTGCTGCCCTTGTTATTTTTGTGGTTTTAGCCGCACTTTTAAAGTCAAATGAAGTAATTAGATCTATTAAAGAATATCAAAATTTAGGATCTGTTGAATCATCAAATTCAAAATCAATTATACTTCTATTTATCATACTACTAGGGATAACAATTTACCTACTTAAAAACAGAATTAAGAAATTACCATTTTATCAAAAAGTAAGCAATTTTATCAGTGGATTAAAAGAAGGGTTTAAAAGTATTAAGCAAATGAAAAATAAAACTTTATTTTGGTTTCACACTCTTAGTATCTGGATTATGTATTTTTTGATGACTTATATTTGTTTTCAAGCTATACCAGAAACTTCTCATTTAGGAATTTCAGATGGCTTATTTTTACTTGTTTTAGGAGGAATAGGGATGGTAATTCCTGCCCCAGGAGGAATAGGCTCCTATCATTTAATGTTAATGATTGGGCTAGTTGCTTTGCAAGTTCCAGAGGGCACCTTAAGTGTAAAACCTTACAATGAGTATAATCCTGCCATGTTATTTCCCTTTATTGTACATACGGCACAAACCTTTGTTGCCATTATCATGGGATCAATTGGATTGCTTATTTTATTTGTATCAAAAAATAAAAGCAATGTCACATCTTAAGACTCTAAATAGTAAAATATATAATCTTGATGCATTAACATCTCAAGTAGAACAATGGAAAATGGGGGGTAACAAAGTAGTCTTTACCAATGGCTGTTTCGATATTATCCATAGAGGACACATAGAAGTATTGGCCCGTACTGCCGATTTAGGGGATAAACTAATTATTGGGCTAAACTCTGACCAATCAATACAAAAACTAAAAGGTAAAGATCGTCCAATTATTGATGAGCAATCAAGAGCTTTTTTATTAGCAGCACTTAGCTTTGTTGATGCTATTGTTTTGTTTTCTGAAGACACGCCTTTAAAACTTATTAGTACTTTACTTCCTGATGTATTAGCAAAAGGGGGTGATTATAAAATTGAAACTATTGTTGGACACGAAATTGTTCAGCAAAATGGTGGAAAGGTAAAACTTGTTCCTTTTGTAGATGGATTTTCAAGTACTACTATTATTGATAAAATCAAAAAATCTTAATGGCAAAAAAGAAAATCCAATCTGCTTTTTTTTGTCAAAGTTGCGGCACACAATCTCCAAAATGGTTAGGGAAATGCCCCCAATGTAACCAATGGAATACTTTTGTTGAAGAATTACTTGTTAAGGAAAGTGAAACAAAAGGAGGCTATAAAAGCAATAAAGTCAACACACCAAATCTGGTTAGTGAAATTGACTACAGCAATGAAAAACGAATAGTGACTAAGGATAAGGAACTTAACAGAGTATTGGGTGGGGGGATTGTGCCAGGATCTCTCGTTCTTTTAGGTGGTGATCCTGGAATAGGAAAATCAACTTTATTACTCCAGTTTGCACTAAGTTCAAAAAGTAAAAGGATATTATATGTTTCAGGAGAGGAAAGTCAGAAGCAAATTAAAATGCGTGCTGAACGGATCAATAAGAACTCAGAGCATTGCTATATACTTACAGAAACATCCACTCAAAATATCTTTAAACAGATTGAACAATTACAACCCGATATATTAGTAATTGATTCTATACAAACCCTGCATACAGCTCATATTGATTCCTCTCCTGGAAGCGTTTCTCAAATAAGAGAATGTACAGCAGAACTTATAAAATATGCCAAAGAAACTGGAACAGCCGTTTTCTTAATTGGTCATATTAACAAAGATGGCGCCATTGCAGGACCAAAAATATTAGAACATATGGTTGATACTGTTCTGCAATTTGAGGGAGATAGAAATCATGTTTACCGTATTTTAAGAACTATTAAAAATCGATTTGGCTCAGCTTCTGAATTAGGGGTTTATGAAATGAACCAAAATGGATTAAGAGAAGTAAATAATCCATCTGAAATACTCATATCAGAAAGAGATGAGGCTACCAGTGGCGTAGGTATTGCAGCTACTATTGAGGGGGCACGTCCAATTCTAGTAGAAATACAATCTCTAGTTAGCTCAGCTGTATATGGTAATCCTCAAAGGTCAGCTACAGGATTTGACACCAAAAGGATGAACATGCTATTAGCAGTTTTGGAAAAGAGATGTGGCTTTATGCTTGGGGCAAAAGATGTTTTTTTAAATATTACTGGGGGAATAAAAATTGATGACACCGCAATTGATTTGGCAGTAGTCTGTTCTATACTATCTTCAGATCAAGACATTGCACTTGACATGCTTACTTGCTTTGCGGGTGAAATAGGATTATCTGGTGAGATAAGGGCTGTAAACAGAATTGAAAATCGTATTGCAGAGGCTGAAAAGTTAGGCTATAAGCAAATTATTATTTCCAAATACAATAAGTTTAATGCTAAAGCATTTAACATTGAAATTGTACAATGCGGAAAGATTGAAGAGGTGTTTAGGAAACTTTTTTAAGTTTTATTTTAAAATTTGACTGGTATGCTCCTTAGTTTTTACTTTTTCAATAATATCCTCTATTATTCCTTTTTCATCAATAACAAAAGTAGTTCTACTTATTCCGTCATATTCTTTACCCATAAATTTCTTAGGGCCCCAAACTCCATAAGCGTTTAGCACTTCTTTGCTTTCGTCAGAAATAAGTGGAAATGGTAAATCATGCTTTTCTATAAATTTAACATGTTTTTCTGGACTATCAGCAGAGCAGCCCAAAACCACATATCCTTTATCCAAAAGTAACTTGTAATTATCTCTTAAATTACAAGATTGAACAGTACAGCCTGGTGTCATGTCTTTTGGATAAAAATAAAGTACCACTTTCTTTCCTTTAAATTGTTCTAATGTAATTGCATTAGCATTTTGGTCTACAGAATTAATGGCAGGTGCACTATCTCCTATTTTTAAATGTGTCATAATTTTGTTTAATTTATAATGTCCCTCTTCTTGCTTGTTCTGCTTCTATACATTCAAAAAGAGCTTTAAAATTCCCCTTCCCAAATGATTTTGCTCCCTTTCTTTGTATAATTTCAAAAAATAAAGTTGGCCTGTCTGTTAATGGTTTTGTAAAAATTTGTAGTAAATACCCTTCTTCATCTCTATCCACCAAAACCCCATGCTCTTTAAGGGTTAAAATCTCTTCATCTATTTTCCCAACTCTATCTAGCACAGTATCATAATATGATGATGGTACTTTTAAAAACTCAACTCCTCTTTTAGCCATCTCAGCAACAGTGGATACAATATCATCAGTCGCTATTGCAATATGCTGTACTCCCGGCCCATCATAAAAGTCTAAATATTCCTCAATCTGAGATTTCTTTTTCCCCTTTGCTGGCTCATTAATTGGAAATTTAATTCTACCATTTCCATTGGTCATTACCTTACTCATAAGGGCTGTAAATTGAGTAGAAATGTCTTTATCATCAAAAGTAATAAGATTAGCAAATCCCATTACATCATTATAGAATTTCTCCCAAATATTCATTTCATTCCAACCCACATTGGCAACCATGTGGTCAATAAATTTCAACCCAACTGGTTCTGGATTGTAATCAGACTCCCATTTTTCAAATCCTGGCAAGAAAGCTCCTTTATAGTTTTTACGCTCTATAAAAACATGAACCGTATCTCCATAAATCTTAATTCCAGATTTAATCACTTCACCGTCTGCATCTTTTTCTGTTCTTGGCTCAAAATAAGATTCAGCTCCTCTTTTAGTAGTTTCTTCCCATGCTTTTGTAGCGTCATCCACCCAAAGGGCTAATACCTTTACGCCATCACCATGTTTTTTTATGTGATCAAAAATTTCATTATTCTCCCCTGGCATAGGAGTAGTAAATACCAAACGGATTTTATCCTGTACCAAAACATAAGAAGTTCTGTCAGTAACTCCTGTTTCCAAACCTGCATAAGCTAAAGATTGAAATCCAAAAGCAGTTTTATAAAAATGTGCTGCTTGCTTGGCATTTCCAACATAGAACTCTACATAATCAGTTCCTAAAAGTGGTAAAAAATCCTGTGCATCAGGAAATATTTTTTCTAAAGAATATGTTGTATTATTTGCTTTTGTTAAATCGTCTTTCATTCTAATATCTATTTAATCCAGCCATGATTTATGGTACTTTCCATCAGAAAGTTCAATGGCTGCTTTTGTTAATTTAAGTGGTGCAAATGTATCAACCATTACAGCTAATTCATCTGTCTTTGTTTGACCTATACTTTTTTCTGCCGCTCCAGGGTGTGGCCCGTGAGGAATTCCTGCAGGATGCAATGAAATAGATCCTTGATCCACATGATTTCTACTCATAAAATCTCCATCAACATAATAAAGAACCTCATCAGAATCAATATTCGAGTGGTTATAAGGTGCAGGAATAGATTCAGGATGATAATCATACATTCTTGGTACAAATGAACAAATTACAAATCTAGAAGTTTCAAAAGTCTGGTGTACCGGTGGCGGCTGATGCACTCTACCTGTAATAGGTTCAAAATCATGAATTGAAAATGCATAAGGAAAATTAAAACCATCCCAGCCGGCTACATCAAATGGATGTGACGCATAAGTATATTCATGTATCATTTGCTCCTTCTTTATCTTAATGATAAAATCTCCTTTTTCATCATGAGTTTCTAGCTCTTCTGGCACTCTTAAATCACGCTCACAATAAGGAGAATTTTCTAATAGTTGACCAAAATGATTACGATATCTCTTAGGCGTATAAACGGGGGTATAAGACTCTACAATAAATAATCTGTTATCTGAAGTATTAAACTTCATAGTATAAATAATTCCTCTTGGAATTACTAAATAATCTCCTTCTTTAAATTTTATATTACCTACAAAAGTCCTGAGTGTACCCGTCCCTTTATGAACAAAAATCACTTCATCCCCATCTGTATTTTTATAGAAATAATCTTCTTCCAAATTAGTAGGAGCAGAAAGTAAAATATTCAAATCATTATTTAACATTATAGAAATTCTACTTTCTAAATGATCAGCAACTTTAGGTGCATCAAATCCATTAAGCATATAGGCTTTTAGATTTTTATCCACTGCAATTTCTGGCGCTACTGAATACGCTTTTTTAATATCCTTAACCTGAGTTGGCCTATGTAAATGATATAAAAGGGAAGACATTCCTTCAAAACCAATAGTTCCAAACAATTCTTCATAATGGATATTACCATCCTCTTTTCTAAAGGTAGTATGCCGTTTATGAGGCATTTTTCCTAATTTATGATATCTTGGCATACTGTTATTTTTATGCAAATATAGGACTTAAAACATAAACAAGGCATGAATTATATCATCCCTAAAATAAAAATGATAATTTTGCCCTACTAATGAAACTTCTTACTTATAAAATAAAAAATTTGGATAGTCAACAAATTGGAGTGTTGCAAAATCAGTCAGTTTATAACTTGAATAATTGTTTTGGAAATATCTCATTACTAGATCTAATTCAACTTGAAGATTATCAAGATCATGTAGCTAATTTTATTAGTAATAACGATTGTTTAAAACACGATATTGAGGATATTACTGTATTACCTGTCATCCCAAAACCCACTTCCTTTAGAGACGCTTATGCTTTTAGGCAACATGTAGCGACTTCACGACAAAATAGAGGTGCAGAGATGATTCCGGAGTTTGACGAGTTTCCAGTATTTTATTTTTCAAACCATAACGCCATGTTTGCTGATGGTCAGAACATAGAACTTATGCCTGATCATTTTCACAGGCTAGATTATGAATTAGAATTTGCCATAGTAATTGGAAAAGGAGGGAAAAACATATTATCTAAAGATGCAGATAATCACATTGCAGGTTTTTGTATTTTGAATGATTTAAGCGCAAGAAGATTACAAATGGAAGAGATGAAGCTAAATTTAGGTCCTGCAAAAGGCAAGGATTTCGCCAATGTTATTGGGCCTTATTTAGTAACTCCTAACGAGTTAGAAAGTAAAAGTATCGACACTCCTTTTGGTAAAAAATACGACCTACAAATGAGTTGTTATTTAAACGGAGAATTATTATCCAAAGGTAATGCAAAAGATATGAATTGGACCTTTGCTGAAATTATTGAAAGAGCATCTTATGGGGTAGAACTTTTCCCAGGAGATATAATAGGTTCTGGTACGGTTGGCACAGGTTGTTTATTAGAATTAAATGGAACTGAAAAGAGAAAAAATCCTGATTATATAGAAAGGTGGATACAAGAGAATGATGAGATTGAAATGCAGATTGAAGGCTTAGGAAAAATAACCAATAAGATTATAAAGTCAGATAGTAATCACTCCTTATTAAAATTAAAAAAATGATTAAGACAATAGATATACAATCAGGTGAAACAGCCGGATTATACCAATATTTATCTGCTGCAGTAACCCCAAGACCCATTGCATTTGTAAGTACTATTGATGCTGAGGGAAATGAAAATTTAAGTCCTTTTTCCTTTTTTAATGTCTTTTCCATAAACCCACCCATCTTAGTTTTTTCTCCTGTAAGAAGAGTAAGAAATAATACTTCAAAACATACTTTGGATAATGTACATCAAGTAAAGGAATGCGTGATTTCATTAGTAACAGAAGAAATTGCTCAGCAAGTTTCTTTGGCTTCATGTGATTTTGATAAGGAAACAAATGAGTTTGAAAAAGCAGGATTTACAGCAATAAAATCAGATTTAATAAGCCCTTCAAGAATAAAAGAATCGCCAATAAACTTTGAATGTAAGGTAAATGAAGTAATTACCCTAGGTAAAGAAGGGGGTGCGGGTAGTTTAGTACTTTGTGAAGTTTTAAAAATGCATATTGATGAATCTATTTTAGACAAGAACAATGCTATTGATCCATTCAAACTAAATATTGTAAGCAGGTTAGGAGCCAATTGGTACGGAAAAACGAATAAGGATTCGCTTTATGAAATTGCAAAACCAATTTCAAGAATAGGTATGGGAATTGACAGCCTACCAGAAGAAATTAAAAATTCTGTAATTTTAACTGGAAACGAACTTGCAATTTTAGCTTCAGCAGAGAATATTCCTGCAAAAAAAGAGTTTACCCTTAGAGATAAAAAGAATACAGAAGAAAAACATATCTTAGCCAAAGAATTATTAAGCCAAGGAAAAACAGAAGATGCTTGGCAAATACTATTATAAATAACTAAAAAAAGAAGAAATTATGTCATTCGAATTACCAAAATTACCTTACGCTTATGATGCGTTAGAACCACATATTGATGCTAGAACTATGGAAATTCACCATAGCAAACACCATAACGGATATACAAACAACTTAAACAATGCTATTGAAGGAACGGATTTAGCGGGGAAAACAATTGAAGAAATTTGCACAACTAAAGGTTTAAGTGGTGGAGCAAGAAACAATGGTGGAGGATATTTTAACCACTGTTTATTCTGGAACATTATGAGTCCAAATGGTGGTGGAGAACCAACAGGAGCAGTTGCAGTAGCAATAAATGAAGAGTTTGGTTCTTTTGAAGAGTTTAAAAATACTTTTTCGGCTGCAGCAGGAACAAGATTTGGTTCAGGTTGGGCTTGGTTAGGTGTAAAAAACGGAAAACTTAAAGTATCTTCAACTGCAAACCAAGACAACCCATTAATGGATGATCAATGCGGATGTACTCCTGTTTTATGTTTAGATGTTTGGGAGCATGCTTACTACTTAAACTACCAAAACAGAAGACCAGATTACATTAATGCATTCTTCAATGTAATCAACTGGGAGGAAGTAAACAAAAGATTTGAGGCCACTTTATAATATTTTTATAAATTTGCCACACTAAAATTTAATTACACTAATAATTTAAACCAAAATGAAAAACAAATTTGCCTTAATTGCCCTTTTAGGATTATTCCTTGCTGGGACTTACACTGTTTATGCACAAGATTCAACTAAAGAATATGTACCGACAACTATAGAAGCTACTACACAAGTTGAAGATTTAGTAGCTGAAGAGCCAACTGAAGAAGCCGCATCATTTCATCAAATCATTAAACAAAAATTTATTGAAGGAGGACCTGGCTTTATGGGGATCGTATTATTATGTTTAATCTTAGGATTAGCTTTAGCAATTGAAAGAATACTCTATTTAAACATGGCAACTACTGATACTGACAAGCTTTTAAATGATGTTGAAGTAGCTTTAAAATCAGGAGGTGTTGAAGCTGCACAAGAAGTTTGTAGAAATACAAAAGGACCTGTTGCATCAATTTTCTATCAAGGTTTAGAACGTTCTGATGAAGGAGTTGATATGGTTGAAAAATCAATTGTTGCTTACGGCTCAGTACAAATGGGACTTTTAGAAAAAGGATTATCTTGGATTTCATTATTTATTGCACTTGCTCCTATGCTTGGGTTTATGGGGACTGTAATTGGTATGATTGGAGCCTTTGATGCTATTGAAGCTGCAGGAGATATTTCTCCATCATTAGTTGCTGGAGGTATTAAAGTTGCACTTTTAACTACTGTATTCGGACTTATTGTGGCAATGATTCTTCAAGTTTTCTATAATTACTTAATTGCAAAAGTAGATTCAATTGTTAACTCAATGGAAGATTCTTCTATCTCATTAATTGACTTATTGGTTAAAAATAAATAATCATGGAGAGTTTAATTAATATAGGAATAATATTAACCTACTTAATGGTTGCTTTTGCAGCTTTTACAGCAATTGGTTTCGGCATCAAACAAATGATGCAGAAAACTAATAATGCTAAAAAAACACTATATACTATTGGGGGGCTTTTTGTTATCATTCTTTTATCCTACCTTATGGCTTCTGATGAAGTATTAGGTTCGTATGAAAAATATGAAATTACTTCTTCAACTGCTAAGCAAGTAGGAATGGGATTAACTACCTTTTACATATTAGCTATTGGTGCTATAGGTGCAGTTTTATATGCTGAATTATCAAAATCATTTGCTAAATAATGGCTAGTTCAAGAAGAGGGTTACCGGAAATTAATGCAGGATCAATGGCCGACATTGCCTTCTTGCTACTTATCTTTTTCTTGGTAACGACTACTATGGATGTTGACACGGGTATTGCTCGTAAACTACCTCCTATGCCTGAGGAAGAATTGCAAGATGAAGACCCACAAATTCATGCTAAAAATATTTATGTAGTATTGATTAATGCCAACAATCAATTATTGGTTGAGGGAGAGTTAATGGATATTTCACAATTAAGAGATGGAGCAAAGGAGTTTATTGATAATAACGGTAGAGATGCTAATTCATCAGAAAATCCTGAAAAAGCAATTATCTCATTACAAAATGATAGAGGGACTGAGTACATGACTTATATTCGTGTGCAAAATGAACTTGCTGCTGCTTACAATGAATTAAGAAACAAAGCTGCATTGAATAAATTTGGTGAGCGTTATGCTAATTTAAATGAAACGCAAAAAAAAGAAATTAGAAACATGTACCCTCAGAAAATATCTGAAGCGGAACCAAAAAATATAGGAGGAGATTCATAATGAGTAAATTCAGAAAAGGAGGGAAAAAAGGAATGCCAGCTATATCAACTGCATCCCTACCAGATATTGTTTTTATGTTACTTTTCTTTTTCATGGTAACTACAGTAATGCGTGAAACAACATTATTTGTTGATGTATTAACACCAAAAGCTACTGAGATAAAGAAAATGGAGAAAAAATCATTAGTGAGTTATATTTATATTGGTTCACCAGTTAAAAGAATGCAAGCATCTTATGGTAGTGCTGCTCGTATTCAATTGAATGATGCTTTTGCTGAGGTTAGTGAAATACAAGAGTTTATTGCTACAGAGCGTGAAGCAAGAGACGAAAAAGAAATTCCTTACATGACTACATCTATTAAGGCAGATGAAACCGTAAGAATGGGAATTATTACTGATGTAAAACAGGAACTCAGAAAAGCAAATGCACTAAAAATTAATTATTCTACTAGAAAGGGAGATTATTAGAAATTAGGATTAAGGTATTAAACATTTAAAAGAGGCTGATTAATCAGTCTTTTTTTATGCTTAAATTTTTCTGAAGAAGGAAAACCAATAACCCTACTGCCATAAAACTAAAAAAGGCTTGTTGCCATGTAGCTGTATTTTCAGTTAAGTAGGCATAATCAGAAAAAGTAGGATAAGAAAAGGTAACAGCCATAGCATTATTTAGCAAGTGTGCTATAATCGGTAGCCAAAGAGAGCCACTCCAATAAAATAAGTATCCTAGAACTATCCCTAGTGCAAATCTTGGTAAGAACCCCTGAAACTGCATGTGGATTGCACTAAACAGAATAGCCGTTATAATAATTGCCACATGTGGTTTGCCTGTCCACTGGCTAATATTTTGCTGCAAGTAACCTCTAAATAAAAGTTCCTCCCCTATTGCAGGTATAATTGCTATTACTAACAAATTGAAAAACAAATCGCCAAGCGTATTCATTTTTAAAAAGGAGTTGGTAATCTTTTCTGCATTATCATCATATACCAACATCCAATCAGGAATATTAAAACTCATATTCCATTCGTAAATAAAAGCAATAAAAGGATTAATCAATAACATAATAGCAATAGCTAAGAGTAGCGACTGTCGGTTAAAATTTAAAATTAACTTTAAATCAAAATCACATAAATAGGCATACAACAAAGTAGGTGTGATAAATAACCCAATTGCACTCAACATCTGTATAAATTTAACTGCATCTATTTCGGATTGGCTAGTAAATTGCATCATACTTACAGCAATTAAAGTTATATCAGTAAACAATACAATAACCGCTTGGGCCAGCAAAGTGTGTAGTATAACCGACACTACCATCAGTAGAAATAAAATTCCTAATTTACCAGTTGATGACTTCTCTTTAAATATCCCTTTTAATCTCATTATTGTGTATTTTTGCAAAATATGGGCGTAAAGATAGGAAATATTGATGTAGGGGAATTCCCTTTGTTATTAGCACCAATGGAGGATGTTAGTGACCCACCTTTTCGTGCTTTGTGTAAACAGAATGGTGCTGATGTAATGTACACAGAATTTATCTCATCAGAAGGTCTAATTCGTGATGCCGACAAGAGTGTAATGAAGTTGGATATTTATGATTTTGAACGCCCAATTGGAATACAAATATTTGGTTATGACATTGAATCCATGCGACAAGCTACCGAAATATGTGCTGCTGCAAAACCTGAATTTATTGATATCAACTTTGGTTGCCCAGTTAAAAAAGTAGCTAATAAGGGAGCAGGAGCGGGAATACTGCTAGATATTCCAAAGATGGTAGCCATGACCAAAGAAATTGTAAAGGCTACTCATCTACCCGTAACAGTAAAAACACGCTTAGGGTGGGATGACAACACAAAATACATAGTTGAAGTTGCTGAACAATTACAAGATGTAGGGATACAAGCCCTATCCATTCATGGGCGTACGAGAAAACAAATGTATAAAGGAGATGCTGATTGGACTTTAATTGGAGATGTAAAAAACAATCCTAGAATGCACATTCCTATTTTTGGAAATGGAGATGTAAATTCACCTGAAAAAGTAGCAGAAGTAAAAAATAGATATGGAGTTGATGGGGTAATGATTGGGCGTGCTGCTATTGGATATCCTTGGATATTTAACGAGATAAAACATTACTTAAAAACGGGAGAACATTTAGCTCCACCCACTATTGCCGATAGAGTAATTGCATGCAAGCAACACCTAAAACATTCTATTGAGTGGAAAGGTCAAATATTAGGTATTGCAGAAATGAAACGCCACTACACTAATTATTTTAAAGGCATTCCTCATTTTAAAGATTATCGCATAAAAATGGTAACAAGCGACAACCCTGAAGAAGTACACGCAATTTTAGATGATGTAGCAAATAAATTTGCTGAGGTTAGCTTTTAAAAAGTTTTCTACCAAGCAATTTTGCAGGATACCAGCTGGCAAGTAAGCCAATAACAAATACGGTAGCGCTAACGAGTAACACATCATTAAAAGCGATAGCAATAGGGTAAGCATTGATTACAAAACTACCCCCACCCATACTTATAAAACCAAAAGTTTGTTGTAAAAAAGCAAGTCCCAAACCGATAAACAATCCTATACCTGCACCTAATATTATGGTAAGCATACTCTTTTTGAAAAAGAGAGATTGAATATCTTTAACGGTACAGCCCAAACTTCTTAGAGTAGTAATATCTTTTTTCTTATCCAGCATAAGCATGCTAAGCGAACCAATAATATTAAAAGTAGCAATTATCATAATAAAAGTAAGGATTAAGAAAACAGCCAGCTTTTCAGTATTCAATATTTTGTAAAGAAATTCCTGTTGCTGAAGGCGATTCTTAATCATATACTTGCCACCTAGAACTTTCTGTAATTGCTCTTGAAGAGCAATCATCTGCCCTTCATCTTTTAGATTTATTTCAATGGATGAAACTTCATTATTTCTTTCTGCTAATTGCTGGACAAATAATAAAGGGGTAATAATATATGCGGCATCCACCTCAGCTTGCACCCCAAAAACTCCAACTGGGAGCACTGCCGATTG
>JACKQG010003508.1_pt1 | contig 19181 bp, 21 predicted proteins | sample 8237621 | NCBI WGS metagenome assembly JACKQG01 (sample SAMN15677084, study PRJNA649215) | marine metagenome | biome: marine; feature: Black Sea; material: saline water; isolation source: suspended particulate matter (SPM) from the Black Sea western gyre | collected 2013-06-09/2013-06-10 | depth... | reverse complement strand
TGGGCTGCCCTGCCGGGGTCTTCTCAGATTGGCCCCTCGAACGCTAAACAAGTACGAAATATCTGATTTTCAGCCGCACCATCAACCTCTTCGCCGCCCTGCTGCTGGGCTTCGGCGTGCGGGACTACACCAGCGGCTTCATCGCTGCCCGCCGGGCGCTCTTCGACGAGATGGACCTGCGCGGCGACTACGGCGAGTATTGCATTGACTTCCTGGCCCGCGCTCAGCGGCGCGGCTACCGTGTCCGCGAAGTGGGCTGCATCTGCGGGGAGCGGCACAGCGGCGAGAGCAAAACGGGCACGAACGTGCTCGGCTACTTGCGGCGCGGCTGGTTGGAGATTGGACTATACGAAGCGAGCAGTGGTGAACGGGCGCCTGTGCTGGTCGCCCCCCTGGATGACCCCCACGCGCCGCACGATCAGTGGCTGGAGGCCGATCACGTCATCCTGGGCACAGTGATGGTGGTCGGCGACTGACGCCTGACATGACGAGATGTGCTAGACGGGAAGCGACGAAGGACGAAAGACGAACGACGAATCCGTCCTCCGTCCTTCGTCTTTCGTCGAGACCGAGGATCAAAATGAATGACATCACGACGCTTTGACACTCAGAGGCTCAAGCGGTGTGTGCTTGTCGGCGGGCTATTCCTGCTTGCCCTGGCCGTCCGCCTGTGGCAGTTGACTTACCACAGCCTCTGGTTCGACGAGACCATGAGCCTGTTCTGGGCCGGCCAGCCCGTGGCGCGCATCTGGGACGTGGGGTTGCATCTGGTGGAGGACAAGCACCCGCCGCTGTACTGCCTGCTGCTGCATGGCTGGATCCTGCTCTTCGGCTCGGGCGACGCCGCCGTGCGCAGCCTGGGCAGCCTGCTGGGGGCGCTAGCCGTGCTGCCCGTGTATGGCCTCGGCCGGCTGCTGGGCGACCGGCGGACGGGTGCGCTGGCGGCGCTCCTGGTGGCACTCAACCCTTTCCTCGTCTGGTACTCGCAAGAGGTGCGCATGTTCATGCCCGCCACCACGTTCGGGCTCTTCGGCCTCTACGGCGTGCTGCGCGCCTGGCAGAGGGCTGTGTCCCGGACAGGAGCGGATGGGCATCCACAGCGAGAAGGGGTGAGCGGCCGCGTGCGTCCGCGGTCATCGGCCTTCGATGGGAGAAGGGCCGGCTGGTGGGGCCTGGCCCTGGCCGGCCTGGTGGGCGCGGCATACAGCTATCTGTTCGGTGTCTTCTTCCTGGTCGTGGCCGGCGGCTGGGTGATCGTTATGTTGGGCCTGGAAACCCTGGCGGGCAAAGGCAGACAGAGGATGCCCGTTTTCCTTGGCGGCGTCCTCGTGCTGGCCCTGGCTGCCGGGCTGGTGACGCCTTTGCTGCGGGCCGCCTGGCAGGTGAGCGGTGCGGAATCGACGCCGGGCCGCATGTTCGACCATTTCGGGGCCGTGCTGGCCCGTCTGCTCGCGGCCTATACTCTGCATAAGGGTCCCTGGAGCGACGGGGCGGTGACGACGGCCCAGGTGGGGGCCGGGGTGCTGCTGCTCATCGGCATAGTGTGGCCGTTGTGCCGTCGGCCGGAGGAGGAGCTGGCGGCGGCGGGCCGCCCGTTGCTGATTCTCTACCTGGGGCTGCCACTGCTGCTCGGTGGAGTGCTGCTGGCCAGGAATCGCGCCGTGTTCGACGAGCCACGCTACTTCACGTTTGTGGTGCCTGCTCTCTGCCTCCTTTGGAGCAGAGGGCTGGCCGTGCTGCTGGATCGGGCGAAGGGGCTGGGCTTGCTGGCCTCGGCGGCGCTGCCGGCCCTGATGATCGCCGGGCTGACCCATCTGTGGCTGCCCCAGAACCTGCGGGAAGACTGGCGGACGGCGGCCGGCTATGTGCAGACGCACGCGGGTCCGAACGACGCAGTGCTGACCCACGTGGATTACATGCACTTCTCTTTCGAGCACTACTTCGGCGGCTCGCAGCCGGTTTTCTTCCCCTTCACCGACCATCTGACCGACCCGGCCCAGGTGGAGCCGCCCTTGCTGGGGCTGCTGCCCTTCGACACCGTGTGGCTCGTCCAGTCGCACACGCAGGAGTTCGACCCCAATCACCTGGTGGAGCGCTGGTTCGCCGACCGCTTCCCCCTGGCCACGGAGCAGTATCCGGCGGGCATCACGATCAAGCGTTACATCACCCGCTACCGGCGGCCCGAGGCGCCGCCCGATGTGGCGCGGTTCGATGCCCCCTTCGGCCCTGACATCATGCTGATTGCCTGCGCCGTGGACGACCTGCGCACGCCAGCCACTGACGAGCGCAGCCATCCGCCCAGCGCCTGGGTGCACGTGCGACTCTACTGGCGTGCCGCTGCCAGACCCCCGGCCGACTACACAACCACCGTGCGCTTGGTGGATCACCTGGGACAGGTGTGGGGCGACCGGCTGCACCGCGAGCGGGAGACGCTGCGGCTCTGGCCCACCTCTCGCTGGCAGCCGGGCGAGGTCATCCGCGAAGAGGTGGACGTGAATCTCAACCCCATCACGCCGCCGGGGGAGTACCGCGTCGTCGTGGGTCTGGCGGACGCTGCCGGCCAGCCATTGGGCTCCGAGATCATCTGCGGCGCGGTGCAGGTGGTGAAATAGTCAGTTGTTCCCTTTCATCAGTCATCATCTTCATCGCCGCCGTGTTGATGATCTTGATCGAACTCGGTCTGAACGTCACCCCGGCGCTGGCCAGCGTGGGAATCGTCGGTCTGGCACTGGGACTGGGGGCGCAAACGCTGGTCAAAGACCTCATCGGCGGCTTGTTCATCCTCCTTGCTGCTAGAAACTCCTGTGGTCACAGGTATGGAGGGGCTAGACGGCTGGACGGTGCGCGTGCGCATCGTGGTCAAGACATTGCCAGGGCAACACTGGGAGGTGATGCGCGATCTGCGGTGGCGGGTGAACGAGGCGTTCCAGCGAGAAGGCATCCGGCTGGGCTTTCGGCCTCAGGACGTGCTCTCGCGCACGTAGATGGGGTTGCTGAAGATCCAGCCCCGCCAGCGGCTCCAGGCCCAGCGGTGGGCCTCCACCCGGTAGACGCCGGGCGCAGTGGCTGTGTAGCGCAGGCGGCGGCCCCAGGTTTGCGCCACCGGTTGACCGTCCCGCAGCAGCCGCAGCCTGGCCCGGTGGGGGACGGTCGCTTCCAACTGCACCGCCTGCCCTGCCGGCAGCGTGTCCCCCATAATGACTGCCTGGTCATCGCTGCGCCCGCGGAAGCGGAAACCGGCCGTGGAGCCCAGCAGATCGTATCCCACCCAGCCATGCCCCGCCCGCAGCGCCCCGTAGACCTGCTCTCGGTCATGGGCCAGATCGCCGCTGAACGGCTCCGGGGTCAGGATGTGCGTGTTCACCGTGCGGAAGCCAAAAGCGTAGGGGAAGACGTGGCGTGTGAACGGGCCCACGCGGTAGGTGCCGGCATGATTGTCGGAGCCGCCGATGGCCACCACAGGCCGCTGGTCGGTCAGCCGGTCCCACAGCGCCAGCACCTCCGGCCAGGGGCCGCGCACGAAAATCTGCGGCCGCAAGCTGAGCAGCAGCCCCACCGCTTTGCTGTTGACGTAAGCTTTGCACTCGGACATGAAGTTCCAGAGCTCAATGCCGTCGTAGCCCTGCACGTTCCAGTCCACCCAGTTGAAGTCCTTGGGGAAGTAGCGGCTGTTGCGCTCGATGGGGTGGGCCAGGAAGCTCACGCCGCCCTGCGCTGCCACGGCGTTGATGAGCGCCTGGGGGTCTTTCGCATAGCCAAAAACGTCTTGTTCGATCCCAGCTACCAGCAGGTGGTTCACCTCTGGCTCGCGTGCCTTGTCGTTGATCTCTTCGCCCACCAGCACCAGTACACCCCTGCGCCGCCCGTCCGCTTCAGGCACCAGGACGTTGTGATCGGTGGTAATGAGAAAGTCCAGCCCCGCTTCCTCGGCCGCGCTGGCTATCTCTTCGAAGCTGCCGCTGCCGTCAGAGTAGGTGGTATGAAAGTGAATGTGGCCGGCGGACTCGTGCCACATCGGCTCAATCGGCTTCATCGGCTGCCTCGCTTTCGTCCGCAGTGGCGCGGGGTATGCCGTGTTTGGGGTCTCGATAACGCCAGGCGTTCGCGTCTTCGGGGGCCACGGCACGGGCGAAGACGAGATAGCCCGTGTGGGCGACCATGCGATCCGTGGGCCGCAGACGGGTGGCTACCGGCTTGTAGGCTCGCAGCAGCAGCTCCTCGACGACGATTTCCACGAAGTCGTGCTCGTTCAGGGCCGCCAAAAGCTCGCTGACCTGATTGGTGGTGGGCAGGATACTGCCGAAGAAGCCGCCGGGCTTCAGCGCTGCTCGCGCCTGTGCCAGATAGTGCCACGGCTCTCGCAGGTCGAGGAAACACCCGTCGGCGTCCCGCTCGTCGAAGCCCTCGGCGATGTCCCGCACCTTTAGCTCGACATAATCGAGAAGGCCGGCCCGTTCCAGGTTGCGGTGGGCCAGGTTCAGCATCTTGGCCCTCGCTTCGTAAGAGTAGACTCGTCCGCCGGGCATCACGGCACGGGCCAGCGCCAGCGTGAGCCCGCCACTGCCCGTTCCTGCTTCCACCACGCGCCGACCCGGGTAGCAATTCAGCCGCATGGTGATGTAGGCGGCATCCTTGGGGAAGATGATCTGTGTGATCCGTCGGAGTTGCTGGATGAGGTCGTGGGTCGAAGGCTCCAGGGCCAGGAAGGGATGGCCGATCTGCGTGCGCACCGTGCGGCCCAGCGGTTGCCCGATGAGTTCATCGTGGCGCAGTAGCCCGCGGTGGGTATGCCACTCGCCTTCGTGTTCCAACCGGATCAGGAAGCGCTTGCGGTCGTCGCTGATCAACAGGACGAGATCGCCAACCTGGGCGATAGTCATGATTCTCCTCGGCTAGGTAAGTGGTCAAGTTTCGGTGGTGGGTGCTCGGGATATTCCTGATCACTGCTCACCGATGCCAGATCCCTGTCTGATTATACGTGATAGCCGGTTTTGACGCAACCTGAAGCTGGCAGCGGTGTTTCTGTCTGTGCAAGGATGCAGTGAGCACGAAGTGAATCTTGCAGGTTGGCGAAAAACCGTTTTGATGGTAGAATAGAGCCAGGAATGGGGAGCTCGTTAACAAGGTGTACCGCGTTCGCCGGACCCTCGACAGCAGGTGGGTATCGAGGGCTAGCTGCTTTCCGTCTGGCGGAAAGCTGTAGACGAAAGGGGGTGATCCATGCCAGATAGATTGACGCCGCATAGTCAGTAGTGTGCTTCGTTGGAGTTCCCGAATCACCCTGCCGGAGGCGCTGCCCATCGCTGTCATCAAGCGCTTCATCCACTGGTTCCGGGATTTCGGCATCCCTGTGGGCGGTGTGGTGGTGAACATGCGCATTGACAAGGAGGCGGTGGACGAAGACGCGCCCGATTTTGTGCTCAACCGCATCGCCATGCAGGACTCCTACATGGAGGAGATCTGGCGCAGCTTCCCCGACGTGCGTGCCATCGTGCCTCTCTTTGAGCGGGAGGTGTGTGGCGTGGATATGCTGCGGCGCACGGCCGATGTTCTGTTTGCCTGAGGTGTGAAGCCCAACAGCTCGTGACAAAGGTGCAACGCACTTGCCGTACAAGTGCGTTGCACCTTGTTGGAAAGGTGTAGGAGGTAGGATGAGCAGCGAACTGCGAACAGTTGCCGATCTCATGGCTATCGCCGCCCGCACAGCGCCCAAGTCGGCGGGCCAGGACTTCGTCGTCGTGGAGATCGTCGAGGGGGAGGCGCTGCAGACGCTGGCGGCCCGCATGGAAGCGTTCGGCCAACGCACCGGCAAGAAGAACTTCGACCGCGACGCGGCCAACGTGCGCGCCTCGGCGGCGGTGCTGCTCATCGGCATCAAGGACGCCAAAGCCGTGGGCCTCAACTGCGGCGCTTGCGGCTACGAGACGTGCCTGAAGATCAACACTTTCGAGAAGGAGTTCCGCGGGCCGCAGTGTGCCTTCCGCTTGCTCGACCTGGGCATTGCCCTCGGTTCGGCGGTGAAGACGGCGGGCCTGCTCAACGTGGACAACCGCATCATGTATCGCATCGGCCCGCCGGCCATGGAGATGGGCCTGATTGACGCCGACGTGGTCATGGGCATCCCCCTGTCGGCCACGGGGAAGAGCATCTACTTCGACCGCTGAATAACCCAGGAGACAGCAGAGGCGGCTCCTAGCCGCCGGATGGGGCGGGAGCGGAAGGGCGGGCCTGGGCGGCGCGGCAGAGCTCGGTCAGGCTGACGAAGAGTGCGCCCAGACTGGCCTGATCCAACCCCGCCAACGTCACCTCGGCGTGCAGGTGCGGGGCCGTGGGCACCAGGCTCAGCCGCACGATCCGCGCCGCGGCCGGCTTTGTCAGTGGACGCAAGGCCGCGCTGACCTTTGCTGCCTCTCCGCCCCGCAGCTCTGCCGGCGGGCTGCTGGGCATCTCCATCGCCTGCCATCCTGTCTCCGATGCCGCGCGGCGATGCCCCAACCGCACCTGCGCTCGCGGCGCAGCCCGCAGCGTCCCCTTGACCTGCAGCACATCGCGGCGGCCCATCAGCCGCCAGAAGACCCACAGCACAGGCAGCGTCTCGCGGGGCAGCAGGCGGGTGGCCAATGTCAGTTCGCGGAATGGGGTCGTGGGCTCTTCCACGGCGGCAGAGAAGCCACCGCTGCCTTTCCAGGTGATCTGCATGTGCTGTCCCAGGCGCGGCTGCAGCGGTGCGAGCGCTTGCAGCAATCGTTGCGCCCGCCGCCGGTTGTGGATGCCGCCCCAGACCAGCGCCAGCAGCAAGACGAAGCTGAGGGCGATGATCGCTTGCAGTGCAGGATCCGAGCGGATAGCTTCCCAGGTCATAGGTTTCCTCCGATGAGGCGATGAGGCTGACAATCTCACGCCCGTCGTTCGCCGAGTGTCCGTGAGTTTACCAGAAGAGACGGAGGCTGTCAACTGAACGCGTCCCCCGCTTTTCGCGTCCTGGCCATCAATCCCGGCTCCACCTCCACCAAGATCGCCGTCTACGAGGGTGAGGAACCGCTCTTCGTGGCGACGCTGCACCACGCCGCGGAAGAGCTGGCGGTTTATCCGCGCATCGCCGACCAATACCCTCTGCGGCGGGAGGCCGTGCTGGCCGCGTTGCGCCAGCACGGCGTCGAGCTGGGCTCGTTGCACGCCGTCGTGGGGCGGGGTGGTATCCTCGAGCCCATCCCCAGTGGCACCTACGACGTCAACGAGCGTATGCTGGCTGACCTGCGGGCGCCCAAGGAGCGGGAGCACGCCAGCAATCTGGGCGCTTTGCTGGCCCAGGAGATCGCCGCGCCGCTGGGCATTCCTGCCTTCATCGTGGATCCGGTCTGCGTGGACGAGTTCGACCCCCTGGCGCGCATTGCCGGGCTGCCGGAGGTCGAGCGGAGGAGCCTGTCCCATGCCTTGAACCTCAAGGCCGTGGGGCGGCGGGCGGCCGCCGACCTGGGGTGCCGTTACGACCAGCTCAACCTGGTCGTCGTGCACATGGGCGGCGGCATTTCCGTCAGCGCCCACCGGCGGGGGCGCATGATTGACGTCAACCAGGCCCTGGATGGCACGGGGCCTTTCTCGCCGGAGCGGGCCGGTGGCCTGCCCGTGGGCGACGTGCTGCGTCTGGCCTACGCTGTGCCGCCCTATGACGGCCAGCGCTACACCTACGACGAATTGTTACGGCGCATCGCCGGGCAGGGCGGGCTGGTCGCTCATCTGGGCACCAACGACGCCCGGGAGGTGGAGCGCCGCATCGCCGCCGGCGACGAGCACGCCCGTCTGATCTACCAGGCCATGGCCTACCAGATCGCCAAGGAGATCGGCGGCATGGCCACGACCCTTTGCGGTGACGTGGACGCCATCGTGCTCACGGGCGGGTTGGCCCACTCGGCGCTGCTCACCGGCTGGATCGAGGCGCGGGTACGGCACATTGCGCCCGTGCTCGTCTATCCGGGCCAGGACGAGATGCTGGCCATGACCCAGGGGGCCCTCCGCGTCCTGCGTGGCCAAGAACCCGCTCGCCACTACGCCTGAAGCCCCTCGCTAAGGGTTCTGAGGCAGTTGTACTGCCGTCGTCGGGAGTGCAACTCCCTCTGAACTAAGTCCCTTGCTCCTCGCCCCTTGCCCCTTGCCTCTCACACCACCAGGATCACATCCAACAACCCCATGCCCTCCAGCGCTTCGTAGGCGTATGTGCGCACCAGATAATTCGTATCGTTGAGGGCCTGGAACAGGGGCGTCGCCGCCTGTGGGGAGCGGATTTTGTTCAGCGCGTAGGCTGCGCGCACCCGCACGCCGTCTCGTTCGTCTCCCAGCGTCTGCACCAGCGCTTCCACTGCCGCTTCGCCGATGAGAGCCAGCCCATCGGCCGCCGATTGACGCACCCAGCCGCTCTCGTCGGCCAGGCGGGCTACCAGCGCCGGGATGGCTTCCTCACTCCAGAAAACCGCAGAGCCGACACCTTGTCGGCGGCCAGGAGCCAACAGTTGCCCCAGGGCCAGCGCCGCCGCGCAGCGCACCGGTTCGTCGGGGTCGTTCAAGGCTGGGATGAGCAAGGGCACCGCCGTGGCCTCTCCGCTGGCGGCCAGCGCCCGCACCGCCCACCAGCGGGCGTCGGCGTCGTCCTCCGCCAGCAGCGGCAGGAGCAGTGACACTGCCTCGCTGTGCGCCGCCAGCGCCTGGGCGATGTTTTCGCATGTGTCGTCATCCCCCGCGGCGAGGGCGCTGCGCAGGTGGCCCAGGAGTTCCTGGGGGTGGCCGACCAGCACCTGGCGCAGTTGCTCGACGCCGATGCCGGCGGGGAAGTGGACGAGGTGGGTGGGACAGCGGCAGTCGGAGGCGCCGAAGCCAGGGGCGATCACCGCCGCGCCTGGCAACCGCAGGAGCGTCGCTGCCCAGCCGCATTCCCACCGCTCGTCGCCGGGAACGGCGTGCACGTCCACCAGCCGGGCCTGCCTGTGCGTGTACGCACGCAGACAGGCCTGCGCCAGCAGGTAGTCAATGTGCCAATGATACCGTTTGTCTGCCCGGGCATGACGGCGCACCCGCGCTCGCAACCCGCCGGGCCCGCGAGCGCTGCCCACGTAGACATAATCTCCCAGCGGGAAAGTAAAACTGCCCAGCTTCCCCACGGCCAGCACCGTTTCCGCATCCAGGCGTAACAGGAGCGCGTAGCTCCCCGGCAACGCCGGCAGGTCTGCGATCATCTCTCCCTTCTCCAATATCCAATACCCAATCTCTAATCTCCAGTATACCCCCGCGCGCCCAGGCTGTCAACTGTTTGCTTGCACATTGCCCCCGTGATATAATCTCCCCATGAAGAGCGGCATGGTGGAGCCATCTGACCTGCGGTGGGACAAACGAGGCTTGCTGCCCGTGGTGATACAGGACGTGCGCACGGGGGAGGTGCTCGCGCTGGCGCGGATGAACGGTGAAGCGCTGGCCCGCACCCGCCGCACGGGCGTGGTACACCTTTTGGATAGCGATCAGGCAGAGGGGGGCGAGACAGGCGAGGCCGCCGACGGTATGCTGCACGTGGTCGAGATGCGCGTCAATTGCACAGCCGATGCGCTGCTGCTGCGTGTCAATCCTGCCGGGCCGGCCTGCCGCAGTGGCGAGTGGAGCTGTTTCCATTGCCGCCTGGCACCGCCACGTGCCCTGTCGGCCATCGCCTGGGGCCACGGCGCCGCCGAGGGAGACGAGTAGGACGAGGATACGGACACAAGGAAGGAACGACCGTCTCCCTGCGCCCCGCCGCGCAGCAGCAAACCTTCGTTTCACGCATCACGCATCACGCACCACGCACCACGTTCTCACGGAACATATGCTGGCCTCGGCGGCAGCAGGCCTGGGCTACTGTGTTTATCTTCACCTGTACTTCGGCGCCACCGGCGTCTACGTCTCCAGCGTCGCCGCCGGGCTGGCCGATGTGGACGCCATCACCCTCTCCATGGCCCAGTTGAGCCAGGCGGCGGGCGGCCTGAGCCTGAGAACGGCCGAGCGGGCCATCGTGCTGGCCACCATGGCCAACACCGCCGTCAAGGGCGGCGTCGTGCTGACCAGCGGCTCGCCCGCGCTACGCAAGGCCCTGTGGCCAGGCTTCCTGCTGATGCTGATCACCGGCATCGGCGTGGCCTTTCTCGTCGTCTAGACCCAAATCCGTAGGCAGTACTAAGCCTGTTCAACGCCCCTCTTGTCGCCCACACCTCTCCCCTATTCCAACCCCAGCATCTTCTTCACTTTGCGGTAATCAGGGTCAGGTTCGCCAGGATGCGTCGGCCGACGACGGGGGCAAAGCGTACTGCCGAGGCACCAACCCCAGCCAACGCCTCCTCGTATGCTGTGTGGTGAGGGCATTAGCTGGCCCTTACTTGACAGGGCGTCCGTGGCAGTACTTGTACTTCTTGCCGCTGCCACAAGGGCAGGGTTGGTTGCGTCCTACCCGCGGGACAGGCCGGGCCTCCTGGGCCGCGGGCGGCGTGCCCGTTGGAGGCCCCGCCCGGGAGGGTTGGACTGGGCGGAGGGGCGAGGTTACTGACTCGCCCTCAACCGTGCGGGTGGACAGGGGTACAGCGTGCCGTGAGATAGACCCTTCGGGCTGAGCCTCAGGGCGAAGCCTGGCGTGGCCCCGTAATGCCTTCAGGCTATCTCGTGCCGTCTCCAGGAAAAGCCGACGCTCCTCGGCCGGGAGCTTACTGTGCGGCGTCACCTCCAGCACCCGTTGCCACAGCCTGATGGCCTCGGCGTAGTCTCCCCGGTCTGCGGCCAGCTTGGCCAGATTGTGCCAGGCGTGCGGGTTTTGGGGATCGATTTCCCCGGCGCTCTGGTACTCGGCCTCTGCCTGGTCGTTACGCCCCAGGAATTCGAGCACGTTTCCGTAGCCCACGCGCAGGTCAGCGTCGTTTGGGTGCCGGGCGATCTCCACCTGATAGCGCTCAAGACCTTCCAGCGGGTGCATACAGCCCCAGCGGGTCGTGAACTCCACGAACTGCACGCGCTGGTCTTCACGCCGGAAAAGCTGCAATTCAGGTTCAGCCTGCACTAACAGGTTGGCTATGAGGGCTATGTGGCCCATAGCGCCGATTTCGTATTGATCCACCGCCCCGCATTTCTGACACACCACGCGCTGAGGGATAATGATGGAATCGTATTTTGCCGACTTCTGCTTATCCTTTATCGTGCCCAGGTCGCAATAGACTTTAGGAAAGAGGTAGGAACGCTCCCGCCCACAAGCCTTGCAGCGCAGCGACAAACGCACACCGGGCTCCTTGGGTGGGGCCGTCGGCCTGGTATAGTCGGGCTTGGGTCGCAGGCCAAAGTCAGCCTCCACGTCTTCCAGCCTGATCACTTGCGGGTTCACCCGGTTCTCCTCGTAGGCGCGTGTGATGGGCGGATAGGCGGACGGATCGCCCAGATCGCCCAGGTCGCCGATGACGAATGCCGTCACATTCTCTTCGGTGGCGCTGTCATCGGCTGTGGGACGGTCCAGGAAGGCGGTCAGGTAGGCTACAATGGCCTCCTGCACCGATGGATGGGTCTGGGCAATGGCAGCCAACGACTTCGATGCCTTGGCCCGTCCGAACTGATCGTGGGTGCTGTCCTCCAGGTAGGCCTGCAAGACCGGGATGGCGGCCGGGCCGATCCCCGCGTAGACCTTGGGCAGTGCTCCACTGACCCAATCGTCGTCCCAATCCAGGCAGGCCGTCAGTGGTTGAGCGGCAGCCTCAGCACCAAGATCTCCCAGTATATGCAGGGCGTGGAGTGGCGCCCACACCGCCGGGTCGTCTTCCCTGCGTTGGTTAAGGTCCTCGTCCAGGACCATGCGGATCAGGTCCGGCGTGTGGTCTTTCAATCGCTCTGTCCACTCCTGATAGTGGGTATCGTCGGTGGGCTTGCCCAGGCTCAGGAGCCCGGCCAGGGCCTCTGGATACCTTTTTGCGGCTGGATCAGTTACTGGTTTGTGACGAAAGATGTTGCGCATTAGCTTACCTCAAGTAGACTTCGGCTGAGGTGGCAAAGGCATTCTCACTATCTCGGGTATCTTCTTGCCACCGTGATCGGGGCTAAAGACCCCTTGACCGCGAGGCACGGGAAACCTCCTTGGCCCTCCAAACATCATCCCATGGGCTACCGTCTCAGCCTCTCGCTCAGACGCGGCCAGGCCAGGGAACGGGAGATTAGAAGAGGCTCAACTGCTCTCCCCGAAAGACCACCTGCGCGCCGCCGGCCACCTGATGGGCCAGCCGCGTCCGGTCTGGCAGACCTATTATTCGCTTATCAATCTGCGGCTTCGAGCGGTCTGAATCTAACCTCCACCTCCGCACCCAAGGCGGCGGCCACCCGGCGAAGGAAGCGCAGCGAGGGGTTGATAGTTGCCCGTTCCAACCGGGAGATATTGGGCTGCCCGGTTCCTGCCCTCTGCGCCAATTCCTCCTGGGACAGGCCCCGCTGAAGCCGGAGTCGGATTACCTCGCGGGCCACCTGGTACTCCGGTTCCAAAGCGCGATAGGCAGATGCAAACTCGGGATCCCGCATCTGTTCCTCGCGATACTCTTGAAAAGGCCGACTTGCTCTAGTCCTCGTCATAGCGCACCTCCAACCGCCCCCCGTGCGTCCGTGTCCAGTATAGCACATATGCTATGACAGGTCAAGGGCGGGGCTGAACCCCCCGCGCTGAGAGAGCAAAGCCCCTGCGGGGCTGAGATCACCAGCCCGAAGGGCTTCGCCCTTTCAGCCCGACGGCTTGAGCCTCGGGCTTCCGCTAGCAGCAAAGGTGTGATCGGTCTTGAGTTCCTTCCAGCGTTTTGCCTACAGCCCATTAGAACAGACTCAACTGCTCTCCCCGAGGCACCACCTGCGCGCCGCCGGCCACCTGGTGGGCCAGCCGCGTCGGCTCCGGCAAACGATACGTCAGCGCGCAGGTCAGCACCACCTCGATGGCCGTCTGCAGATCAATCCGGTGCCCCACGCTGACGTAGACCGGGCTTACCCCCGTGCGTGTGCGCACCACCGCGCCGATGATCTCCTCGCCATCGTACAGCCAGGTGTGGCTGCCCTTCTCCTCGCCGGGCATGTGAAACGTGCCCACCAGCCGTGACTTGGCGCAGCCGATGGTCGGATGGTCCAGCAGCAAGCCCACGTGCGAGGCCAGCCCCAGCCGCCGGAAATGCGCCCGGCCCTGCGCATCGCACATCAGTGCGTCGGGCATCGCGCTCAGCTTCTGCAACGCCTCCAGCACCACCGGCGTCTCGCGGAAACTCAGCAGGCCGGGGATGTAGGGGAAGCGCACGGGCAGTTCGGCGGTGACCTGCTCCAGCGGCGTCTGGTCGGGGTAGGAGAGGACGACGACGGCGGCGCGGGCGACGTTGTCGCCGGGGAAGCTGACGTCAATGCCGGCGATGGTGCGGATGGGACCAGGCAGCGGGGTTTCGGCGACCAGGGGGGCCAATCGGCTCTGGATGGCCCTGGCCTCCTCGCCCGTCACGTCCCAGGGATGTTCGTGCCTGAGCGACAATTCCATGAGCTCCCCTCACCAATGTCATCCCATTCGGGTTGATCGGTCCACAGCCCGAACATGGCCATGGCTGGATGCATGCGGCCAGCAGCGATCTCCCTGCGGATGAATTCGCGGTCAATCTCGCCGTTCTCGGTGTAGAGACCTCGTTCTCGGGGAGAAGCAGTGAAGTTGTCTTTGGCCTCACCAACACTGACGCGAGTGTTCATAGCCTTCCTCCAAACAGGTCAAAATGGGCTGTTTGGTCTTGCAGGCATTCTACCACAGGCTGGGAATCTGGTCAAGATGTCTATTCGTTGGAGTGTCGTTCAAAAGTGTGGGGGGCAACACATTGCCAGCAGAAAAACGGAAAGACCGCAACGTGTATTTTCCGCTTATTCCGCTGTTCCGCTGACAAGATGGGGTGGAGGGCATTGGTCACATGGTAGGGGCACCCCGCGTGGTTGTCCTGGGGCAGGGGCAAGCCCAGCCCCTACGGGTGTGCGATCGGTGGTAGGGGCAACCCTTGCGGTTGCCCTCAGTACAGGTTCAGACGGCCCGCTCGCAGATCGGCCAGGACGTCGTCGGAGCCAAAGGCCCACTGCTCAGGCGGCGGCAGCGCCTCCAGCGACAGCCACACCGGTTCGCCTTCGTACGAGCACCGCTCCTGGCCCCCTGTCCAGCGACAACGGTAAACGATGACCACGGCCCGCACGTTCCTGCCCGGCGCTGGCCCGGAGTAGACCCCCACCAGCCCCTCGATGGCGATCTCCGCCCCAGTCTCTTCCCGCAGCTCGCGGCGCAGCGCCGCGTCGCACGTTTCCCCATAGCGCATCGCACCGCCGGGCAGCGCGTAGCGTCCGTCGGAACGGTGCAGCGCCAGCACCTCTCCTTCGCGCAGCACCACGCCGCCGACGCCAACGACCGGTGGCAGTTGTCCCAGCGTGAGCACCTGCACCACCCGCAGGACCCATCCTGCCAGCAGATGCAGCACTTCACTGCCCCAGGTTATCCATCGGTCCTTGTTCAGGGGCAGTGCCAGCAGTGGGGACAGCGCCGCGCTCGCCATCAGGCTGGTGATCACACGTGAGGTTCGCATGAAGTTTCTTGCGGAGTCAACGAAACAGCAGAGGGTTCAACCCTCCGCTGTCTCGCTGATCTTTGACGCATTGTGATGCGGTGAGAAGAGGAATCTCGGCGAGGCCGCAGGACTACGCGACTTGCCGGTGGGTTTCCAGAGTACGCGAGATGATCTCGTCCTGCTCGCGTTGTCGATACCGGCGCTGGCGTTTCTTGTGCGACTTCTTCCGCGTGGGCAATGGCAGATCATCGCCCATCGCCTCTCGCAGGGCGATCTCCATAAGCGTGGGGGGATCCTCCTCCGGCGCATTCTGCTCGGCTGCCGTCTCCATCTCCGCATGTATCCCCTTGATGCTCAGGTCAATGCGGCCTCGGCGCTTGTCCAACTCCACGATGCGCACCTCCAGTTCCTCGCCGACGGCGACCACATCTTCCGGTGCTCTGACGTAACCGTCGGCCATTTCTCGCACGTGCAACATGCCCTCGCGCGGCAGACCAATGTCCACGAAAGCGCCGTAGGGAGCCAGGCGAGTCACCTTGCCGTTGACGATCATGCCCTGTTCCAGGTCATCCAGGGTTTTTGTCCCCGGCGGCACCATGGTCAGGCTGATGCGGTTCTGCTCCCGATCCAGGTCTTTTATCCAGACGGTGATCTCATCACCAACGCTGAGCACCTCGGTGATCTGGCGCACTTGACGGTTAGGGTCAAGTTCTGAGATGTGCAGGAGGCCGTCGGTCCCTGCACCGATGTCCACGAAGGCACCGAAACCGGCCAGCCGCCGCACTTGGCCTTGCTTTTCCATCCCTCGGGCCAGCGTCCTGACGACCTTCTTACGGGGGATAACCGTGACTTTGGATGCCCCCTTTTTCTTCGATCTTGCCATGTGTGTTTTACCCCCTCAGGTAGTGCAACAAAAACTCGCCGTTCCAACTGGCGAGTCATTGATTCCCAATCGCGCAGTTCCTTTTCTTCGAGCGCTGCTGTCATTATACTCAACTCTGCCCGGCTGTCAAAATAGACACTGGGTCTATCGCGGGACTAACTGTAGTGCTGCTTTCCCACCCGCGCAGGCGGGCGACCGGCGCACAGCGCCCTCATGCTGCGATTTCCATCGGCGGCCATCGGGCCGGGCGCAAAACGTCTCTTTCTGCCATTGGAGTTTCCTCCGAAATGTATACATAACCGCCCAGCAGGCATGGGTGGAGTGGTTTGGCTACCCATCCTTTTCGCGCTATAATATGCCTGTCTGCCTGGCAGCCCGTGCGGCTGTCGGCCAGGCCATCACATCACATTGCCCTGTCGAGAACACACATGCACTCTGAGAAACGACACTCCCTAACCGCCCTGGTTGTCTCGTTGTGGCTTCTGGTTGCTCTGCTCCTTGCCGCTTCGGGTGTGATCGCCGCCGCGCCGGCGGCGATGCCCGCGTCATGCGACGACCTGGTGCGCAACGGTGACTTCGAGCAAGGGACATCCGACCCGGCGCCCTGGATACTGGGAGGGCATACGGAGATCAGTGACCAACGGCCTCATGGCGGCGATTTCGGGGCGTGGATGGGGGACTATCAGGCCACCGACGATACACTGTATCAACTGGTGACCATCCCCGCCGACTCGGACACCGCGGAGTTGCGCTACTGGTGGAGCATGCAGTCTGTTGATGACGTGGAGACGCCTTACGATTATCTCTACGTTACGCTGCAAGCTGCCGACGGCATGCCCTTAGGAGACCTGGAAACGTTGGATAACACGGTGGCGCGGGATACCTGGACGCAAGTCTCCTTTGACCTCAGCGACTACAGGGGGGTATCACTCCGTATCCACTTTCGTTGCACTGGCAACGAGCAGTTCAATACTGGCTTCTTCGTAGATGATGTAGAACTGGAGGTGTGCGAGTCTCCGACGCCCACCCCTACTGGCACATTGACGCCAACGGCGACGTCCACAGGCACGCTGACGCGCACGCCGACGGCAACCTCCACGAGCACGCCCAGCGCGACAGCGACGCCGACGCTCACACTGACAGAGACGTCCACGCCCACGCCGACAGCGACCCCCACGAGGACTCCGACGGCAACACCGACGCCCACGCTCAGTTCCACACCAACCCCCACGAGCACACTAACCGCGACGCCCACGCTTACACCAACTGGCGAGCTGCCGCCGCGCAGCTATTTGCCCCTCGTTCTGCGCGCGGGGTAGCTCCACTCTTAACCGTGGAAATCAAGACTCAGTAGATCCAGAAAGCTCGCGGCGGACTGCCAAGTCCACCGCCTGTCTGCCGGACTTGGCAGTGGGTAGTCTTCCTCTTCCGTGTTGATAGCTTTTCCCTTACCGCAGAGCACGCGGAGCACGCAGAGACCTTCTGGTTTCCTCAGCGCTCTCGGCGGTCTCTGCGGTCAAAAAGCGGCCGAAGCTTGCGTCAACACAGTTGGGGGAGACTACCTGGCAGTGCGATAGGAGCAAATCAGTTCCATCGGCTGATCTATGCCGGGAGAGGGCGGGGAATCGATGAGGCCTCTTCCATTGGGGGAGATAAGGATGGAAGAGGCCTCTTGGTGGGGGAGGAGAAATGATTTGGATGTCAGTTCATCTCTGGCAACCGCTGCCAGAATGGACGACGGCCTGCCAGAATCCCGGATCGGGATAAAGAGAGCAGGCCGTCATTGGCATACCCACCATGATAGCTTAAAGACACCGCTACGATAGCACAGAATCGCTCTGTGTGCTGGACGCTTACCCTACGCTTCCCCTACGATCTCGTCGGCTTCCTCCAATTCGCCCTCATCGCCCAGCATGTCCTCGTCTTCTGAAGGCCGTGGGTGGAGATTGGCCTCTTCTCGTATACGGTTTTCGATCTGTAGGGCGATCTCGCGATTGGCTTGCAGGAACTCTTTCACGTTCTCCCGCCCCTGGCCCAACTGCGTCTCGCCGAAGGAGTAGTACGATCCCCGCTTGTCCACGACGCCCATCTCCACACCCAGATCCAGCAGATCACCTTCCCGCGAAATGCCGTGGCCGTACATGATGTCGAATTCCGTCACCTTGAACGGCGGCGCCACCTTGTTCTTCGTCACCCGCACCCGCGTGCGGCTGCCCACCACCTCACCCTTCTCCTTGATGGCCTGGATGCGCCGGCAGTCCAGCCGCACCGAGGCGTAGAAGCGCAAGGCCATGCCCCCAGACGTCGTCTCCGGGTTGCCGAACATCACCCCGATCTTCTGCCGCAACTGGTTGGTGAAGATCATCGCCGTGTTGGAGGCCTTGATGGCCCCCGACAGCTTGCGCAGCGCCTGGCTCATCAGCCGCGCCTGCAAGCCCATGTGCGCATCGCCCATGTCGCCTTCGATCTCCGCCCGCGGCACCAGCGCCGCCACGCTGTCCACGACGATCACGTCCACCGCCCCGGAGCGCACCAGCGCTTCGGCGATCTCCAGGGCCTGCTCGCCCGTGTCCGGCTGGGCGATGTAGAGGTCGTCCACGTTCACGCCGCAGCGGGCGGCGTAGGCGGGGTCGAGGGCGTGCTCGGTGTCAATGAAGGCAGCCACGCCGCCCATCCGCTGCGCTTCGGCGATGATGTGCTGGCAGACGGTGGTTTTGCCCGACATCTCCGGGCCGTAGATCTCGGTGACGCGGCCGCGGGGGATGCCGCCCACGCCCAGGGCGATGTCCAAACTGATCGAGCCGGTGGGAATGACCTCCACCTCCAGGTGCGTGCCTTCGCCCAGCCGGATGATGGCGCCGTCGCCGAAACGTTTCTTGAGGTTGGCCAGGGTTGTTTCCAGGGCCAGTGCTTTGCCTTTATCCTTGCTCATCTCGTCACCTCCCACAGTGTTGCCTTACATGAACGGTGACGAACGACCAACGACGAAGGACGAACGGCCATCTGGTGTTCGTCGCCGGTCATTTGTCGTTCGTCTGATCTCGGCCACAGGATAGCACAGGTGTTCTATCTTGTCAAATCGGGACTGCCTGTTCAACGCCGGATGAATGGCAGCCAGCAGCGGTAAGGCGTAGGTGTGAGGGTAGCCGTTGCTGTGGGGGTACCTGTTGGAGTGGGTGTCATCGTAGGCGTCGCCGTAGCCGTTGCTGTCGCTGTGGCGGTTGGGATGTTTGTCGCCGTAGGTGTCGCCGTTGGCGTCGGCCAGGGGTTAGCCAGCACGCTGGCGCGGCGCACAAAGGGCGCATGGACGCCGTCGTCTATCGTGACCTCGTTAGTGTACACGGTGTCGTGGGGGATAGGCGGCACAGGGCCATGTACGCTGAACATGAAGACGCGGGAGTCGCCGACGGCTAACGTGCCCTGCCACCTGATCATGCCCGCGGCGTCATCCCACCAGATGCCGCCCGTGGCGCTGCCCGCCTTGTAGGGCAGCGGTGGCACGTCGGTCAGGCTGACCGCTGCCGGGCCGTCGCCATCGTTGCGCAGGGTGATGATGAAGGTGACCTCCTGGAAGTAGTCTATCACTTCCGGCCAACCGCTTTTGCTGGAAGCGGACAGGTCAGGCTCGCCGGTTGCTGTTGGAGTGTGCGTTGCGGTTGCGGTCGGTGTGGCCGTTGGCGTTTTCGTCGGCGTAGCTGTAGCCG
>JACKQG010003507.1_pt1 | contig 19182 bp, 10 predicted proteins | sample 8237621 | NCBI WGS metagenome assembly JACKQG01 (sample SAMN15677084, study PRJNA649215) | marine metagenome | biome: marine; feature: Black Sea; material: saline water; isolation source: suspended particulate matter (SPM) from the Black Sea western gyre | collected 2013-06-09/2013-06-10 | depth... | reverse complement strand
GCAATGGGGTAGGTCAGGCCATAACCCAAACAGTAGAGATCGTCCCAAGGAGAGATTTTTCCCTCCACATCAGGAATCTGTTCCTCAACAGCTTCGATGGTTTCATTGATCCAACGGGGTAAATTAGCCAGAGGAGTTGTATCATGCCCACCCATGCGCATGGCTAAATATAAGAATCCCACAACCTGGTTGGTGAAGGTTTTGGTCGCCGGCACGCTGATCTCGTATCCACAGGCTAACGGAACGTAGTATTCACTTTCGCGCATCAACGAAGAACCGACCACATTGACTATGCCCAAAACGCCCATACCGCGTTCTTCAGCTACCTGAATGGCGTTGAGCACATCCTTGGTCTCGCCGCTCTGGCTGACAAAGATGCCCACATCCTCAGGCCCAACCGCGGGGGCATATTGGGCGATAAATTGGGGCGCCAGCACCGGAATGGTGACACGTCCGGCCAAACGGCTGAAATATATCGAGCCCAGTACACCGGCGTGGTAGCTGGTGCCGCAGGCGATGATGTAGATATTGCGGGCAGCCTTGAGCTTGTCAATCAGCGGATCAACATCGGCGGAGTTCTCCATCAGGTTGAACAATTCCTGAGCGACCTGGGCTTGTTCGTGGATCTCTTTGAGCATGAAGTGATCGTAGCCGCCCTTTTGCACGGCTTCCATAGTGTCTTCGACCAATTCTGGTTGGCGATCAACCGGGCTGCCATCCTCCACTTTGTGGATCTCATATCCGTCGGCCCAGAAGGTGATGATTTCGCCATCTTCCAGGCGCACGATGTTGCGGGTAATGTCGAGCACCGAAGGTAGGTCCGAAGCGATGCAAGTTGAATCTTCGGTAATCCCAGCTACCAGGCCTGAGCCTTTCTTGATCGCATAGAGTTTGTCTTCGCCAAGTGCCCCAATCACGAAGGCGTAATCGCCCTCCAGGTCGTGGTAGGCGCGGCGGATCGCTTCGACCATGTCGTAGCCCTGATCGACATAACGTTCCACGGCGTGCACGCAGCTTTCGCCGTCGTTCTCAGAACGCACTGTCATGCCTTCAGCCATGAACTGTTCTCGCAGTTCGACATTGTTGACCACATTGCCGTTATGCGCGCCAACCATGTCGCCATCCGAGTCGAGATGGGGTTGGGCATTGGTGTAGGATGGTGCTCCGAATGTGGCCCAGCGCAGTTGCAGGATGGCGCGGTCGCCGGACATTTCTTTGAACTTGAGTCTGTCCGCTACATCTTGAACTTTGCCCACATCTTTGCGAAGATCGACTTCGCCCTCTTGGGGGATCGTTGCTGCTCCGACAGTGTCATAACCCCGATATGACAGACGATGGCCCGCCTCAATCAAGGTCGGGCCGAGTTGTTGTTCATCTTTGGTGACAATACCAAAAATTCCACACATGGATACTCTCCATTATTGTTTGGATTGAATAGCGGAGGGATTCTACCATGTGGTCATTAATAGTATTCCTATGATAAAAATCCTGAGAAATTGTGTTGCTGCTGAATCTGAAATGATTTATAGTATATACATGTTCGTCATTCGCCCTCTAATGAGTTGATTGTGACAAACCATACTCCTGAGATCATTATGAAACATTTCGTCATCATTTGCATCGTTGCCTGTATTTTCATCGCAGGGTGCATCACACAAGAGCAACCTGCCCTTTTAGAAACGCCTTTCAAGACGCCAACTTTGATCACGCCTTCCAAAACTCCAGAACCAAGCCTGGTATTCGAAGAGCGAGGAGATTATGAGGTCAAGATCCAATCCGCCGGGGTACAGCGGATGTTTATGGCCCATTTGCCCGATGGTTACCAACCAGGCAGTACTTATCCGTTGGTGATCGCGCTGCATGGGCGCGGCGGTACCGCTAATGACATGACGCTGATGACCAGCTTCTCTCTGAAGGCCGATCAAGAGGGTTTCATCGTTATCTATCCTCAAGCCATATGGAATGATCTAACCTGGATGATTATTTCGGGCGACGAGGGCAGCCTTGAAGATATGGCCTTCCTTTGGGATGTAATCAACTATGCTATTGAAAACCTGAGCGCAGATGCACAGCGGGTGTACGCTGTGGGTTTCTCCAATGGTGGGGGTATGGCCCATCGACTTGGTTGCGCCCTGGCTGAAAAATTGGCCGGAATCGCCACCGTGTCCGGCTCTTATCCCGTTCATCAGAACTGCCATCCAACTGCATCCCTCCCCGTATTAGCTTTTCATGGCACGGCAGACACCTTTGTGCCTTATGATGGCGATTCGATCCAACCATCAATCTTGGAATGGGCCGAGGCTTGGGCGGAGCGCAATGGCTGTCAATCAGGACAGCAGGTGATATTCGAAGAAAGTGTATTGCGAGGGGATAGCTGGGATGAATGTGATGCAGATGCAGCCGTGGTCTTGTACACTATCGAAGGCGGGGAACTCTTTTGGCCGGGTGGAGTAGGGCAAGGCGGCATCAACGCTACGGATATGATCTGGGAATTTTTCCATGCGCACGAAAAGTGACAGTCACCTGCGAGGTGATTGTCACTTCTATTACTGCTGCTTGCTCTGGTAATGCCGACGCTGTTTAGCGCGATTGCCGCAATCGCCCATGCTGCACCATCGGCGGCTGCGGTTCTTGCTGGTATCGATGAAAAGCCAGCCGCAGCCGCGCTCATCGGCGCACTGGCCCACACGTTTCAGAGCATCCGAAGTGAGCAATTCTCCTGCAGAGCGGACTATTGGAGAGATCATTGCGTCCAAAGCATCTTCATCACCTTTCCATTCCCACTCAAATCCATCATTAGATTGAATGATACGCGCGCCGCTTATAGCTTCGGAGATAGCCGCATTGATTTCAGCTAGATCACTCTCGGAGGATTGATTGCTCACGGCCTGGGCAGAGTAAATGCGGTAGATCACCTCGCGCAACGCGTGCGCCTGTTCCAGTACACGCTCCGCTTCTGAGGGCTGCACTTGTGAGAGGTGCAATAAACTTTCGGAATTTGTAATCAGGCCTTGATCTTGCGCCCAGTTGACTAGATCTGCATAGTTGTGCAGCGTTTCTTGAGGGTGATCGCTGGCGTGCATTTCCATGGTATTGGCGAAATCGAGGCACAGGCGGCTGTCATTGCTCATATAAAGAAATTCAAATTATCCCTTGACATAACTGTCAAAGTTGACTTGACAGGTTAGATTGGAAATGATATAGTATAACTATCAAAAATATTATAGCAGGTTATAGCTGTATTAGCAATAGCTTTTTGTATATCATTTTCAAAAATTAAAATGTCATTGCGAGGAGCCGTGTTTTGGCGACGCCTGTCCTGAGCTTGTCGAAGGGAAGCAATCTCCTACTTGATTATTGAGATTGCTCACCTGCACTTGCAGCGCAGGTGCAAGTGTCGCTTTGTTCGCAATGACCCCTCAAGTTGAATAGGAAACTAGCCCAATGAAAAATCTCGGTCTCTATACCGTTACCGTACTGATCTGGGGTTCTACCTGGATCTTTATCAAACTGCAACTTGGGGTTGTCGACCCTGTACTTTCAGTTGCCTATCGCGTTACACTAGCATCAATCATACTTATTGGATATTGCAAGCTGCGAGGCCTAAATCTTCGATTTTCACTCCGCCAACATATGTTCATTGCGTTACAAGGTGCCTTTTTGTTTTCGATAAACTATCTCCTGGTTTATATGGCGGAACTCTATCTGACAAGCGGTTTGGTAGCAGTTTTGTTTTCAACGCTGGTGTTCATGAATGTTATTGTTGGGGCAGCAGCCTTGGGTACTCCGGTTCGAGGGCATGTAGTATTTGGCGCTTTATTAGGAATGGTTGGGATCGCGCTGGTCTATCTGCCTGAGTTAAATGCTTTCAATCTTCAGGACAGCGGATTCCTTGGTTTATTACTCGGCGTCGGAGGGGTTGTAGTGGCTTCCTTTGGGAATATTACCTCGGCGCGCAATCAGCGTGCCGGATTGCCGGTTGTACAAACCAACGCCCTTGGCATGGGGTACGGCGGGTTGCTGATGTTTATCTATGCCCTGATTAGGGGTATTGCCTTTGATATCTCACTCTCGGTGCCCTATATTGGCGCCCTGCTATACCTGGCGATTTTCGGCTCGATTCTGGCCTTCGGGGCCTACCTGACTCTGCTGGGGCGCATCGGTGCGGACCGGGCAGCCTATGCCACCCTGCTCTTCCCCATTATTGCATTGGGGATTTCCACCCTATTCGAAGGTTACCAATGGAATGGACTGGCCCTTTTAGGGACTGTCTTGGTATTGGCGGGGAATTTCCTGGTGCTATTTTGGCGTAAAGATTCATCTCAGGAATTGAGTGCTCCGACCGAAACCGCGGCACATGCGGAATCTAGTTGAGTACATACCAATATCAATGACCACAGATGACTCTACTGCAAAAAGCCACTAAGCGAGTTTCCCCCCATATATTCCGGCGGAAGCCATCGTCTGGTAGTTTTTTCAGCGGAGTCACAGATAAATATGATCAACACAGAATTGTAATCAGCGAATATCTGTTGAATCTGCGTCATCAGCGTTCAATTTTTTCCTAAAAAGCTTATTCATCGGTCATCTCCCACACCCTCAGCACTTCAGCAACGCTCCAGGCTTGAGCGGTGCAGCCGCGCGGTGTGAAGGGCGGCCCGCCGTCAAAGATCTCGCTAATACTGCCTACTCCGTGCTCCTTGAGATGTTCGATCAGTGGGGATAAGAAGGAACGCGCCAGAGCCTTGTCCTGATAAACCCTCAGGTGCGCGGCCACGAATGGGCCGATCATCCAGCCCCAGACGATGCCTTGATGGTAGCTGCCATCGCGCTGACGCTGGTTGCCGCCGTAGAGTCCCTGGTAGTCGGCTTCGAAGGGTGCCAGGCTGCGCAGGCCATGGGGTGTCAGCAGGTGTTGGGCGCAGGCATCCACTAACTGGCGACACTGTTCGGGGGTCAGCGGAGAGTTAGGGAGTGAGACCGCCAGGAGCTGGTTGGGCCTCAGGGACGAATCATCACCATCGGGGCCATCGATCACGTCAAAGCAAAATCCGGCTGCTCCGTTCCAAAAGCGCGCCAAACTCTGGGATATGCGTTCAGCCATCAAGTGGAATTTCTCCCCAGAATCCCCCATTCGTTCGGCAAAGCCGGCCAAGACCCGCAGGGCGTTGTGCCACAAGGCGTTGATCTCCACCGGCTTGCCAATGCGCGGCGTGACCACCCAATCGCCCACCTTGGCATCCATCCAGGTCAGCTGCACGCCGGGCTCACCGGCGTAGAGCAGGCCGTCAACGGGGTCCATGTGGATGCTGTAGCGGGTGCCGCGTTGGTGCCACTCCATGATGTCGACTAGCACCGGGAAGAGTTCGGCCAGTAGTTCGTCATCACCGGTGGTGGCGTGATAGAGGCGTAGGGCTTCGAAATACCACAGGGTGGCATCGACGGTATTGTACTCGGGCTGCTCGCCGATCTCAGGGAAGCGGTTGGGCAGCATGCCGCGGTCCACGAAACGGGCATAGGTGCGCAGGATGCCCCGGGCCACATCGGGGCGGCCGGTAGCCAAGGTCAGGCCGGGCAGGGCGATCATCGTGTCACGCCCCCAATCGCCGAACCAGGGGTAGCCGGCGATGATCGAGCGGCCTTCGGGTTCGTCCTCGCTGGGACGCTGGACAATGAACTGGTCGGCGGCAAGAACTAATTGGGACGCTGATGAACGCGGATTGACACGGATTTTTTCTTTATTTTTGGTTGTATGGGACGTTTGTTGCCAAAAAGGAGTGGCTATAGCTAACAAGTTTTGTTCGTAGGTTTGCCGTTCTATAAATGCGGAGTTTCCATCTAAGTTTGGGGTTGGTTCTGTGGATGCCACGAGGGTAATACTGTTCCCGGGCATCAGTTCTGCCTGGAACTCCCCACTGTAGAGGTTGTCTTCTAACTCTTCGAGCCCGCGGAAGGCCTCGATGCTCAAGTAATAATTCTGATACCACTGGTGTTGAGCAGATGCTGTTGCACCAGAACTCAAAAGATAGTATGGTGTGGCATCCTTGTGTGCGCTAAAACGCAGGCCGTTCTCTACGGGGTTGACCTGCATCTCCCAATCCCCTGCGCGTGTGCTGGCGTGGTGATCGCGATAGTTGACGATGGCCTTGATGCGCAGTTCGAGTGGGCTGCTTCCCTGCACGAAATTGTAGCGCACGTAGGTGGTATTTTTTCCATACTCCATCCAAATTCGCTTCTCCAGCAGGGCATTGGCATTGGCAAATGTCCAGACTGGGGTTGTGCCTTCCAGGCGGAAGCTTTCGATGTGAAGATAGCCTTGGGGTTCAATGGCCCCCCTCGGTCCCCCCGATTTCGGTGGTATGGCTGAGGCCCCCCAATGGTTGGTGAATAGGGGATACTCTTCCCCGTCATAGAGCACGCTCGCATCGTATTTGCTCACCAGCAGGGTGCGCTCCAGAGGTGGTTTGAGCGCCGCGATGAGCAAACCGTGATAACGGCGCGTGAGCACTCCGGCGATGGTTCCCGAGGCATAGCCGCCGATGCCGTTGGTTACCAGCCATTCGCGAGAGGAGGCGGTGTCAAAGTTGTTACAAATATTGCGCCAGAATTGGACCATTTTTTCTGAGAGTCTCTCTCACAACTCCGAAAAAGGGTTGCTGATCTCTACCCCACGAACCATTTGTCCTGTTTGTAAATCCTCGGTATATAAAATCTCGCATTCACCTTTAATAGCTGCTGAAATGATCAAAGAATCATAGAAGGAATAGCCAGTTTCGTCCTGAATTTCCAAACACGCCTCATACAATTCAAGATCGGGATAAATCTGGCACAATGGATTCAACACTTGCTGCAAATACATTTTGCTGTCTTCCAATTTCATGGGTACTGCAAATTTCCGGGTAGCAACGTTCAGAAATTCCTGGATCACTTGCGTACTAATAACTCCTGAACCTGTGTTAATAGCTTGCTGAACTACATCAATTGCACAAGCTTTCTTCGCTGGGGCATTATTGTCAAAAGTATAGACAAAGATATTTGTATCTATGAAGAATTTAGCGCTCATTCATTTCATCCCGACTAAAGTTACGCCCAGCGTTCACATATGCAAAGCGATCCATAAGGGCTAAGAAATCTTGCGCGTTTTGAGAACGTAGAGCATATTTTTCCAGCCAACGCCGGAATTCTGCATTGAGCGTGGTATTTTCATTCATAGCGCGCTTACGTGCACTTTGAATTATGTTTTCTTCTGCACTCAGGGTGATATTTCTTTTCATAATGCACCTCAACAATTGTTTTTGCACTACGTATAGTGTACACGAATCGTCGTGTAAAATCAAGTGTTGTTTTGCCCTTTCTAATCAGCAGAGCTTGTGAATTTATTTATTGTATCCAAAGGTGAGTACAGATACTCCTAAACCGTTGAACGTGAAACGTGATAATCGAAATTGTAATTCTCGCTCCCCGCTCTCTGCATCACGCTAACCGCTTTTTCTCCCCCCACTTTGCTGAATTAGCTTCGCCACCAGCGCCGTCCAGCCAGTTTGATGGCTGGCACCTAACCCCACACCGGTGTCACCGTGGAAGTATTCGTAGAACAGGATTTGATCGCGCCAGTGAGGATCGTTTTGAAAGATAGGGTTGTCTCCATAGAAAGCACGCTGTCCGGCATTATCACGCAAGAAAATCTTGGTCAGGCGGCAAGAAATTTCAGCCGCGACGTCATCGAGCGAAGTTTTCTTTCCAGAGCCAAAAGGCAGTTCCACTTGTAGTTCATCCCCGTAGTAGTGATTGAATTTCTGCAAGGCCTCGATCATCAAATAGTTGACCGGTAACCAGATCGGCCCGCGCCAGTTGGAGTTGCCACCGAACATGCCCGTTGTAGATTCCCCCGGCTGGTAGCTGACGGTGTGGACCTGTCCGTCGACCTCAAAAGAATATGGTTGCTCCTGATGCTCTTTGGAGAGGGCGCGCAGCCCATAGTCCGACAGGAATCTTTCTTCATCGAGCATGTGTTCAAGCACCCGGGCTAATTGGGTCTGGCTGACCAAGGAAAGCAATCGACGGTTCCCGACTCCAGGTTCAATAAGCGAAGCCACGTTCTCGACCAAGTGGGGGCGGTACTTAATGAACCAGTCCATGCGCCGTTTGAATCGGGGTAATTTCTCCAGCAGATCTGGCTCCAGGGTTTCGACGGCGAACAAAGGGATCAGCCCAACAAAAGAGTAGATTTTCAGGGGAATGTTATGGCCATCCGGGCTGTGGATCACGTCAAAGAAGAAACCCTCAACATCATCCCACAAGCCTTGCTCCCCAAACTGGCCGTTGATGGCATTGGCGATGTAGATGAAATGCTCAAAGAACTTGGTGGCCATATCTTCATAAGCGGGTCGGGTGCGAGCCAGTTCCAGGGCGATGGCCAGCATATTGAGGCAGTACATGCCCATCCAGGCCGTGCCGTCAGCCTGTTCCATATGTCCGCCAGTGGGCAGGGGAGCGCTGCGGTCGAAAACGCCGATATTGTCCAGGCCCAAAAATCCACCCTGAAAGACATTGTTGCCATCAGCATCCTTGCGGTTGACCCACCAGGTGAAGTTGAGCAGCAGCTTCTGAAAGACGCGTTCTAGAAAATCGGTGTCTGCCACCCCGGTTACATTTCGAGCGATTTTGTAAACGCGCCAGGCCCCCCAGGCGTGGACGGGGGGATTGACATCTCCAAAAGCCCACTCGTAAGCGGGAATTTGCCCATTTGGATGCATATACCATTCCCGCAGCATTAAGATGATCTGGCGTTTGGCCCATTCCGGGTCGATCATGGCGATGGGCAAGGTGTGAAAGGCCAGGTCCCAGGCTGCGTACCAAGGATACTCCCACTTGTCGGGCATGGAGATCACATCCAGGTTGTAAAGATGGGTCCAGCCTTTGTTGCGGCCGCGTTTGCGTACTTCAGGGGGCGGCGGTCCAACGGGGTCGCCGTCCAACCACATCTCCACGCCGTAGTGATAGAACTGCTTGCTCCACATCAAACCAGCAAAGGCCTGACGCTGGACATTCCGTTCGTCGGCGGTCAAGTCAGGATTCTGAATAGCGGCATAGAAATTATCCGCTTCCTGGATGCGTTGGGTGAAGATGTTATCAAAACCTTCGAAGGGGTTGTCTTGTTCCCGATCCGAAAAGCGCACCTGGACGTTGAAAGTCTCCCCAGTGGCGAGGTTTGTGTGAAAGTGGGCCGCAGCCTTGGTGCCCTTTTTCTTTGGATTAACGCGCTCTAGTTCCCCGTTGACGACAGTGTCATTGATACCATCCTTGACATAGGGGCTCGGGTTGGGCGTGTCAAACAAACGCTCGTAATTGGTCTCATTTTCAGTGAGAAGAAGAGCAGGTTCGCCGTTATCGACTTGCGCATACCACCAACGCTCACCCAGATGGCGATCTTTGGCGTGGATGGTGCTGCCGTCTAAAGCTTGCAGTTCCGGTTTGGGACGCTCGTATCCCCATGACCAGGTGTTGCGGAACCAGATATGCGGCAGCACATGGATGGGCGCAGGCTCGGGTCCGCGATTGATCACTGAGATACGGCAGAGGATATCTTCTTGATCAGCCTTGGAATATTCGACAAAGACATCGAAATATCGTCCTTCGATAAATGCATCGCCCAAGGCGTCGATCAGCTCAAATTCAGGCTCATCCCGGCCGCGGTATTGATTCTCCTGGATCAGCGAGTAGTATGGATAAGCCACCTGGGGGTACTTGTAAAGCATCTTGGCATAGGAATGCGTCGGCGTGCTGTCCAGGTAGTAGTAATACTCTTTGACATCTTCGCCGTGATTGCCTTGGTTGCCAGTCAGGCCGAAAAGTCTCTCTTTGAGAATAGGGTCTTGCTCATTCCACAAGGCTAAGCCAAGACAAATATTCTGGAAACGGTTGCAGAATCCCCCCAAGCCGTCCTCGTTCCAGCGATAAGCGCGGCTGCGGGCGTGATCATGGGGGAAGTACTCCCAGGCTTCGCCCGTGGCACTGTAATCCTCGCGCACGGTTCCCCAGGCGCGCTCGCTGAGGTACGGTCCCCAGTTCTTCCAGTCTGCGATGCGGGTCTCGGAATCAGCCATTCGTTTGTGTTCAGCAGTATTAGAAAGGGACATTTTGGTCACCCTTATTTGAGAGTTTGAGCGATTTCTTTCTTACGATTCATATACTTATAGAAAGCGTTTCATTGAGGGGAACCCCAATTTGAAAATGCAAGGAATGGTGATTTTCGTGGTGTTCAAAACATCGCCTTGGGTAAGCCGGACTTCGAGATCCTCAGCCCTCTGCAACTACCGCTGTCTGAGGCTCTCGCATGCACTGAGTTCATCGAAGCGAAGACAGCGCCTTTCGGCCAATTCAACACCACTATTTTGATCACTCCCAAAATACAAGTGATCTGGCGTGAAGATTTGTCCGGAATATTTTAAGGACGCTGCCAGATAACGGGCTTGATCACATCCCAAGCTTGACCCAATGCGGCTCCAATGGGGATGATTACGATAACGCAGGCTAAGGCCCAACCTGCCAGCGCGCGCGCCGAAACTGGTTGCGGGCTGATTTGCTGTTTCTCTTCGGTTTGCAATTGCTTCAAATAGCGGATCATGATCCACCAGTTCAAGATTGTCATAGCGACCAGAATGATGATCAAAGAGATTTCCAAGTATTCGCCATAGATCGAGAAAGAAGGCCCGGCCCCGGCAAAATAGTCGATCCCTATCAGGTACAGCAAGGCCATATAGCCGCCATTCCATAAGGTATGTAATCCAACAGAGAACAGATAGGCGCGGGCTAAGCGCCCAAACCAGCCTGGGTTTCTCTTGCGTTCGCGATAAAGCGCCAAAACGATGATGGCTGACCACAAGGCGTGGTCAACGGCCCCAATGCCGCGTAAGGCCGTAATGCCCCCCCATGACCAGCCATAGAATTGAGCAAACAAACCTTGATAGCGCATATTCTCTAAGACCGCGAACCCCGCTCCGGAAGCCAAGCCAATGGCGAAAGCGGCGCGCTCGTTTTGGATGCGTTTACCCATCAGACCGGGCCCAAGTGCTTTGGCAAGCTCTTCAGGAAACGGGGCTTGCAGTGCGATAGTGATCAGATAGAAAATTAGCAAGGGCGAATAAAACAAACGCTCGAAAAACTCTGGTCCGCCGGGATCGAAAACATATAAGACTTCTTCAGCCATATAGCCAAGAGGTTCGATCAACAGATAATAGACATAGGGTACGACACTGCCAAGAAGCACCGTGACAATTATGGACAGCGTCCCCCCAGAGATGAACATCAACGATGCCTGCCGCCAGGTTATTGGCCATCCCAATCGTCGGTACGCAAAAGCCAGCGCCGCCAATACGGGCAGGGATGCGCCGAGTACAAACACTGCTGGGAAGAAAAATGATACGAATGAGTCTCCATACCAATTTTCTCCGCGCCCAATAATTATTAAATTCCCAATTCCCAAGACCAAGGCAAATGCAATGTAAAACAGGTGGAACCGCGGCATTTGTAATATTCTGGAAGAGCGGCCACGCAAGGACTGGATGCCATGATAGAGCGCAAATCCACCCCCAACTAAGCCCAGGAAAATTGCGCCCGTAATGCTCAACTCGCTGATCAGCATATCCCCACCGAAGAACTCGTAGAGACTTAATTCTAGATAACCGCTGCCCGCAGAAAGTCCACTAAATAGGAGGAAAATGCCTCCGGTTATAGAGATTATGGCTAAGGTTTTAGTATTTTTCATCTCTGCCACCTTTACTCCCAATTTTCCAATTGCTCGCGGAATTCCCGCGCCCTGGGTACAATCCAGCGTTCGGCGAAGAGCGCTGCAATGAGTAGAATCAGCCCCACACTACCAAAGATCAACCAGCGGGTGAGGGTAGAGCCGCCCAAAAATACCACCACAATTTGCCCAAAGGTATTCACCACATTTGCAACCAGTCCAATCAAAAAAGGTATTTTCCGGCGCTGCTGTGCCCCCCAAACCAATATCAGCAGCCCTTCTACGAGCAGGAGCAAGAAATACCAGAATCCACTTTCCAGGTTGAGTGATTGGATAAACGATGTGACCAGCATGATCGCCAGTCCCAGGCTTTCTAGCAGGAGTGCGAATTGCGTTCTGTTCCGTCGCCGCTCGAATACCCCAATGCCGATAAAATACAATCCCGCCGGAATGGCATACCATTGGGGTTGTAGAATGTCCCAGCGGATGAGCAACAGCACGAAGGCCAGTTCCAGCATTGCAACTGCGGCATAGCCCAGCCGGTAATATTCATTTTTGTAGGCAACTGCCAGATATAAAGCTCCAGCAAAGGCTAGCCCTAATGCTGCTTGGGTGGTGTGGGATGAAATGAACAAAAGGGTGATGCCTGCCCCCAGGGTATTGATTCCGATTCCGAAATGGGTCAGTGGTTTGGCAAAAATCGCTAACCCGGAATTTTGAGAGGATTCTGTTTCTCCAGGGCGCAGCCGCCCATTGAGATCTTCGACCAACCTACCCACCAAATAAAAGCCAAACCCGATCCCGGCCAAGAGTCCAGCTAGTATGGGGATATCAGCCCACAGCCATGCCAATCGGATCAGAATCCCTAGAGTTAGGAAACTAAGAGAACCCCAGGCAACCAGTGGGCTCACCCAGAGAACGGCCAAAACGGCCAAGAGAATGGCATGGCCGGTTGAAACAATGATGGCAGTATCGAAGCCGAAAAATGCGACGACCTGCCAAATGATAATGTCTAGCGCAGTGAAAGCCAGGAATGGCACGGCCCATTTTTCTACCGTATGACGCCTTCTCAACACACCACCGATCAAGCCGATGATCCATGTTAACGTCAGGAATGGCAGCGTGATATACCGAGTCAGGTACGGTGGATCAATGGCAAAATACGTCAACAATGCCAGGTGAGCTGCCAGCAATCCAGGGTATAGCCAGACTGCGCGTTGGAATAAGACGGATGAGCCCAAGTAGATGATCGCCGCAGCCGCAAAAGCTGCCATCAACGCAGTCATGTTGGATCGGGCGATGAACAGCATGCTCAGGCTCAAAGTGTAAGCCAACGTATAAAACGGCATGGCCGAATGGGTGATGGATTGTAGATCTTTCTTGCGGTGGAAGCCGAATTTTCCAGCCAAGATTGCGGTGATGATCAAGGGCAGCCAGCCGATGCCGTACCATTCAGGCAATATGCGGGTGTAGGTCATACCCAAATAATAGGGCACAGCCAGCAGCCACACCGCTGGATATAAGAATATGCCCTCGCGCAATGCCCCTGCGGACAGTCCGTACAATACAGACCCGGACAGATAGAGGATGACTGCCAATTCGCGCTGACCGCTGGCCACGGCAATTGCAATTGCACTCAGTAAATATCCAGGTGCATAGAATGGCACCGCAAACGGCGATATCCTTGCCGAATTATTAAACTTGCGATCAAACAGTTGGCCAATTCCAAAATAAACAAATGCGAGCCCCATGAATATTCCAGCCACCCACTCCGTGGAAAGTGCATCCTGATTGTAGGTCAGGGTGATCAGGCTGATCACCGGAACTAGGATTGTCGAAAAATATAACCAGGTCGATTGTCGGAAGATATAGGCTGATGCGGCGTAGACGACAGCGTTGAGAGAAAGCACGTATATCGTCAGCAATTGGTCATCAAACGAAACCATCGCACCGATAGCCGTTAGCAAATAACCAGCGCTGTATAAGGGCCAGCTGTATGCCCGGTCAACTTTACGCACAGCCAGACCAAAGGCAATGTAAATCGGTGCTGTCAGGGCCAATGCCAATCCACGCCAAGCCATTGGGACATCGTTGTAGGCCAGCACCAATGACAGCCAAATTGGGAAACTGTATGCGGTTACCCACAAAAATATGCCTCGAACGACATCGCGGGTGACCTGATTCGCTTTGCTGAAGAAGTAATTTTGAAAATCTACCCATGTCGTATGGCGTTGATAATGAACGGCGATGTGAGAAAGCAATCTCGAACCTATTGCTCCTGCAAAGGTGTAAATATGCACCAGCCGATTGGGATAGGTCCAGAACGTGGCGTAGCCAGTCAGCAGGTAGCCCACCAGATATGGCCCATGCGCGTAGCCGACCCGTTTTTCGGAAAGGCCCTTTTTTTGTTCGAGCCAATCAAGTGCGAATCCTGTACCCAATAAAATAACCCCCAGCCCTATCCAGGTATATCCTAGTTGATGGTTTAGGCCATCAAATTTGAAGATAGTCCAGGCCAATGTGTATGGGATGATAGATAATCCTGCGGCAGTATAAGAGAAAACTCTGGCAATCCACTTGCGGTTCTGGAAAAACCAACTGGACAGGGCGTAATACATGACTGCCGTAGCCTGTACCAGGATATAACCGAGCAGATAAGTTCTCCCAAACTGAGTATAGCCCCCAAAATTGGCTCGCTGGTCGCCCAATACTTTGCCACTCAGGGAAGCGGTCTGTATTAATGCCAGCACGGTAAAGAACTGCCCTGACAATATCAAAGGCAATGCATAACTGGGCATTTGTTTTCGTAGGAAAACGGCCAGGATCAGGAATCCGATCGCGGTCAATCCGTAGCCCAGATATCCATAGGAAGACACGATATTTATTTGCCATAGGAAGACGGTTACCCAAATGGGCAAAGTCCAGGCGGCCAGCCAAATGAAAATATTCTGAAAAAATTGTTGTAGCGTGTTTTCACGCTCACGGAAGATTCTGCGGATGGTATCGCCCCAGGCCAGGTGGCGTTCGAAATGCATCAGAATCGCGGAGCCAATTGTCAGGATGGCCCAAATCCCCAGGCTGCATAGGAAGGCAACCTGATCAGGTATTGCCCAAAGAATAGCAAATGCCATTAAAAAGTATCCCCCGAAATATATACCGTGCATATAACTTGGAAAGCGTTGGGTATATTTTTGGAATTGTTCAATCCCGATAGCAACGGTCACATGCACTGCGCCCAATGCTGCCCATAAAATGCCAAATTGTGGTGATGTCAGCGCCTGCTTGAAGATTGATTCTCCATACCCGATGAACAACATGGTCACTGCCAGGAAGACCAAAATTGGCTCCAGGAACAACGGCCAGCGTTTGCGGTATTGGATGGCCGCCATAATCACGAAACCTGCCGCCAGCCACTGGGCAGTCATCGGTTGGATCAATTCTGCAGCGCTTTCAAACGTATGGCTGCCGTTAATGAATGCTGAAGCGGTATTTGGTATGGTGAGGATGATGCCCAATCCTACAAGCAGCCAGGCTCCGATACTGAGAGGTTTGTACCAGATTGCTCCCAAGGATTTGGTATTTTCTTTTTTGGGCAGATTTAGTTTCTGGTTACTGACAACCCACCCCGGTACTAAGTACGCAATTCCCAATCCGACCCAGGCGACGGCGTCCCATGCAGGGGGAACCATCCACAAGGTCAATCCCTGGCCGAATGCAATCGGGAAAACTGCGGCTGATGCCCAGGCAAACCAAGTGTGTACGCTGAATGCGCTATATGCATATAGGATAGCTGCCAATAGGGGCACAACCAGGCCAACCCATGGAACGTCGAAGTTATAAGCGCCAAATCTGCCAAGGTAGGAGCCAATCAGAGCAAATATCGAAAGGGAATACCCGATCACCCACAAATATCGATGGTGTTTCATCTCAGGCACTTTTCGTTTGAGAATCAATCCAAGAGGTACGTACCCAGCCCCGGCAAGAAGAATATAGGCTAAGGAATGCGCATGGGGGAGAATTGTTGATAGGTTCAATGAAATTTGGAATGGCCAAATGAACAATATCCCTGCCAGGATAGTTTCGGGAAGACGATTATATATTGCTGCCAAAGAAGCCAATGTTGCGATGTTAATATAAAGGGCAGTCATCAAGGTCGTCTGATCTTGGTAAGCTACCCCGATGGAAATTATTCCGATGAAGTAGGCTAGAAAATGGAGAGGAAAGCGGTAGGCTGTGCTATGCCGATGGAGTAACTGACCTGCTGCCACATAGACGAGAGCGATTCCTGCCAGGACGGGTCCAAGCCAGGGAGTTGGGAAAATACTGCCGGCCCAGGCCACACTGCTAGCAATCGGGATCAGAATTCCAATCGGGTACAGGAAAATTGACTTGCCTACTTTTTCCGGGAGCCAGTTCACCCAATTGGATAGAGATGGGTTCTTATCGCTATCATGAAGAAAGGCCGAAAGGATATAGAGCCCCAGAAAGCCTCCCAGTGCGACAAGAGGTGGAGTGGAGGATGCCGTGTCACGGCTAAGCGCGTTAACACCTAAGATGAACAAGGCCACAGGAGACAAGATCTGCGCCACAAGGGATAACCAGCGGGTGTAAGCTTCCCGACCTTTGAGAAAAGCTACAATTCCCAGGTACACCAATGTTAACCCCGACCAGGCGGCCATCAGCCAATCTGCACGCTGTGGAATATCGATAAGCCAGCGCAGGATCGCCATACTGGCAGGTGCCAGGAACAAAATGCTTGCTCCCAAGACAAAGAGCGGCTTTTGCAGGAAAATGGCATATCCAACGGCGATAATAGAAACCAGCGCCAGAGCGCTCACCCCAGCCCAATAATCAAAGCCAGCCGAAATAGCCCCCAGGAGAATAGCCAGAACGAGTAGTCCGTACCCGGCCAGTTTGAAGGCGAGCAAATGGGCGGCGCGCTGCGGAAACGAATCTTCCAAGCGTCCTGCCAGCCACTGGCACAATGCGATATAGACGGGCGAGAGGATGGCAACGGCTGATGCATACCACTCGAAGGGTAAATTGATGGCGCTCAAGAAAATGCCTATCGTCATCAGTGAGACCCAGACAGCAAGATGGGTATAAAGCAATTGTGGGAACCACCAGGCAAGCGACGTAGCTGAGGCGGTCGCCAACCCAAAAGCGGCTACACGGGCATAGATAACAGTATCGCCTGGCACGAACAAGATCAGCCCTAAGGCTATCGGTGTGATGAACAGAGGGAAGCGCCGAGCGGCTTTAGCAATTTCTGCCCATTGTTCTGACTTTGTAGACAACCACTGAGCTGTGATAACCGAAGATGTCCCGACAAAAACCAGGGCTAACAGCGGCCACTCAATAGAGCGGCTAAAAACCATGCTAGCCGCCATGGCTGTACTACTGATTCCGGCTAAGCTGATATACCCAAAGAATTCTGTTTGTACCTGACGCCAGACTGTATAGATGTAAATCAGGGTACAGATCACCGAGCTGATCAACCAATACACGGGCAAATCGATGGATAAGCCACCAAACTGGTAAATGGCGGCAAAATCCACTGCCAGCAGGAGTTGTCCCATTCCCATGAGCACGGTCCCCGTTTGCTCTACTTGCAGACGTTTGCGGGCGAACCATCCGCCACCGTAAAAGGCTGTGGGGATGAAGAATATGATCGCAACCTGTCCCCACTGGGGGATATCGTTCCAAAAGTTGACCACCACAATTGCCAGCGATACAACGAAAAGGAATGCGCCTAAATAACGCAGCCAGCGGAGAAGCAATCCTGAGACGGCTCCCTCGATGATTTTCTCCCATAATTTGTCGCCGCGGATGCGAGGTCTTTTTGGCTTTGGTTTGGGCTTAATGACAGGCTTCGGGGGTAAAGATATTTTTGGGGTTGGAATTGCTGCGGGAGCGGCAACCGTTTCAGGAGTAGTATCCGCTTCAAGAGCAGGAGCAGGCTCGGGCAAAGTTCGTGCTTCCCCTAATTTAGCTAGGGTCATCCCATCGCTGGGAATCGAAACTGCTTCAAACACATCTTCTTGTGGTTCCAGCGCATGTCGTTGAAGTCTATCAGCCAGCTTCTTGAACCGCTCGATATAAGGTTGGACGATTTCTTCGGGCACATCCCAACTGGCGGTTTCTTTGATCAGAAAGTCTAGCAAGTGGAATTCAAGGATATCTTCGTTGGCAAAGGCTTCACCACACGAACGGCAGACTTTTACGCGTGCTTTTTCAGGTGTTCCACAATTTGGGCATTGCATCATGTACGCTCCAGGTGCAATCTTCGCAGATTAAGGGGCACGTAATTCGAAATTATCGAAGATGAATATAGCTTCATCTCCGGGGTTATTGAGAGAGATACCTAACCCAGTTTTGCCGGCGGGTAATCGTTCATCTTCAAACTCACCGACAAATTGGTCATTGATAAAAATCAGATAGCGAGAACCTTTTGCCAGTACAGCCAGTTTATTGATGCTGTCGCGTTGTAAGGCATTAGATTTTGTCCAATCGATAATTGTGAACCATTTACCCCCTGCAATGAGATCGACCCGAAAGTACTGGTTGGCCCTAGCTTCGAAGAAGTAATAATTCCCGCTGGAAATATAACGAAATATCAACCCGGAGATGGCGCTGCTGAGCCCCTGCGTTTCCCGCATTTCTGCTTCTATATAAAAATCGGATACCTTCTGGATGTCAGGAATCTCCGCGCTCACAAATCCCCGGTGCGCGGCAGCTTTCCATTGGTACTCATTTTGGACGATATACTGACTCCCCTTGAGATAGGCATCATCGTAGCTGCCTAGAAACCAGACACGATTTAGCGCCGTCGCATCGAACTCTTCAAAAAGTACAAGAGGCCAGTGAGTAGCCGTATAGAGTAGTGGTTGTACGGATTGAGCAGTGGCAGTGTCTTTTAAATTAGAAGCGGCTGTAGCAGTTTTCCTGGCATTGGATGTGGCCTTCGCTCGCGCAGATGCAGTAGCTTCAGCATTCGTGCTGGTGATGTCATTGATAGCCCCGACTAGCAAGCACATTATGCAAGATATTGCAATCCCAATCGCGCAGCCGATGGTGATTTTTCTTTTTCTGGCTTTCTTAGGAGAAGCAGCTTTTAATTCGGTTTTTTCAATTTGTGGAGCAGTATCTAGATCCTCGACCAAGCCCATTTTTTGGAGTTCTGCTAATGCCCTGCTTCTTTCAAGGGGATCATTGCTGAAACGAATAATATCGATCAGGGAATCTGATCTCTCACCTGTATCCTTGCGTTGTTTCTCATTTTTGAGAGGGTCAGTTGTCATCAAGCTAACTCCCACAACCGTATGAGTGGTGATTCGGCACTAACAGGATTAGAGAATACTACCAATTTGATGCTATCTGTCAATACCTTGGCCAATTATGGGCTGGCAACAGGATAAAAAGCCGGGTGAATAGCG